>JAALOO010001279.1_pt1 | contig 17934 bp, 14 predicted proteins | sample 7257641 | NCBI WGS metagenome assembly JAALOO01 (sample SAMN14085613, study PRJNA598686) | mite metagenome | biome: ENVO:01001000; feature: ENVO:01001002; material: ENVO:01001226; isolation source: single female mite from University of Michigan culture on fish food culture... ...
CCTTATGAGAATTTTAGCCATTCTCATACCCTTATGAGGCATATTTTTGTGTGTGTTAAATGCTTCGTTGTCATTTAGAGAAATTTTGGTTTTTTACATTTTACAATTTTTTGGCGCGCTAAGCATCCCTCAGTGGTGTCTGATTCTGCAAAAAATAAGATTGCAAGCTATCTCAGTTCTCATCGTCTGCACATACTTATACTCTAGTCATTCTGTGCACGCAGTGTCGTTGCCCCCTGTCTCATCAGTTGGGCACGTCAATCGGCGACTACACCATTCTTTCTTTGCCCCCACCATTCTCTCTTCTGAAGTCTTTTTTGCCGCCAATTCTCTCTCTTTCTCTCCTGACGTATTTCCCCTTTCAGTCCAGACGACTCACCCTCTCTCTCTCTCTTGTCATACCTTCTCACGTTTTCCCTGCCTTACTTGCGACTCCCTGTCAGCCCACTGCACTCCACCTTCTGGCGTGGGACACGCATGCTCTTCCTTACCGGCGGCGGTCTTGTCTGGCCTTTCTCTCTCTCTCTCTCTCTCTCTCTCTCTCTCTCTCTCTCTCTCTCTCTCTCTCTTTCTTCCAGTTGCTAACATGGTGCATCATCTTCCCTTTGAGTCAATGCAGACAGAGCACTGTGAGCAGAATATCCGGTGGGAGAGAGAGGTAGAGGCATGGAATGCACCCTGTACATGAAGTCGTTGTCGTCGTTGAATGCCGCATGCCGGCGGACAGTGCGCGCCACAAATCGCCGATTGTGCTGCTGCTGCAACCAACTTTTCTCGCCGCCGCCGTCTGCTGCCGTTGTTGTGCCCTTCTTGGCGCATGCAACTTTGTTTTCTCGTCTGTTCGCCCTGGTCGGTGCCGTGTCTGGAGTCGGAGAGGGAGCTGTGCTGCAGTGCACTCTCCTTCCCTCTCTCGCGCCCAGTCTGTCTGTCTGTCGGTCTGTCTGTCTGGCTGCCGTAGTCCGGTAATTTTGTCTGGCGACGAGTGCGCCCGGCACTTGCCTCGCGACCGGCTGCCAACTGCTCTTCCCCTCGCTCCCTCTTCTTCCTCTCTGATATTCCGAGGGAATCGAACCCGCACACAGCCACTGCTGAACAGACCGCTTTCCAGTTCTCTCAGCTTACTCTCTCTCTCTCTCTTTCCCTCTACCGTCAAAGTTCTTTGTCCGCAGTGTCTCTCGTCTGCCACTCTGTGGCAATATCACTTCGTCTGTTCACTTCGTCTGCTCTTGTCGCACTGAACGGACCGGTAGACGCCAAGAAAATAATTTCGCCAATTACAAGTTTTCTTCTCACTTTGGTACTTTGTCATTTACTCACCTTTCACTTCAACCTAACTCACCCCTACTCAGCTGCTTCCCCATCGATTATTCATCTTGTACAATGCCCTACAATGTATTATCAGCTATAATATTTGCAAGGTAACTGTCGTTGTGCTTTTGGAATTGACTTGAAACTTATGTCAAAACTTCTTCTTCGTTTAAAACAAAAACAGCAAAACTGCCATTGAAAATATTATTGTCTGCAAAATTAATCAAATGCAAAAAATGTAGCGCTGCTAAATAAAAAGGAGACATTAGCTTTATGCTTCGTCATCAGCTGCCACTGAGATTGCTCTCATCTTACCAGTTGTCCTGCAGTTAATTCAGCTGCATCACCTCAAAGCGGCCGAAGAAGAAGATGATGATGAATAAAGTCAAGTATTAGTGCAAATTATTTTCCCTTTTTTCGGCCGTTTTTCCTCGCCTTTCAAAAACACCTTCCAATTCTGAGCACTGCGACAATCTGTAAACCAAAAAACTAAAAGTACCCTCGAAGTCATCGTTGATCGTTACTTCACGTTTTCAACCGTTCATATTGGCGCGCTCCAGTCAGTTTGGTGGCAAGTCTCTAAAGTGACTTCACTGAGAGCAATAGCTGCAGCAATGGCAGCAATGGCAGCGACAACTGCTGCAGCAGCAGCCTGAGAAGCATCATCAGCAGCACATCGCACTTCATACATCCTCAATCGGCGACCACCTCCGCCGCTTGTTACTGCGCTGCTGGCTGAAAGCTGGCAGTCTCAAAGGCAGAGTCAGAGTGAAAGAGTGGCAGAGTCGGTGGTGGCAGGCACCAGCAGAGTGCTCCAGACACCGTCTTTTTCTTCTTCTTCTACTTCTTTACCTCAACACAGGCAGACAGAGACAACCACACAGCCACAGACAGACAGACACCGCAAGGTTGCTTCAGCTTCTGCTTCTGCTTCTTCTGGCTTCCTTTGTCTCGAGACACCGCTCACCAGCTCACAAGTTCTCTCCCTGCAAGCAACTCTCAACTTTCTCTCTCTGTTCAAGAATCTTTGTCGTGCAACACGTGGTTTTTGCCTCCTTACCCTTGACATTCATTGTGAACTTGTTACCAGTGCCACCAGTTTTTACAACCGTCATCCATTTTTTTACTTTGCCAAATTCTGCCTGTGTGTGCAAATTCTCAACCAGAAACTTCAACTGCTTCTTATTTCAGTCAATCTGTGAAAGTAAGTTTTGGTTTTTTTGTGAAAAACTGCAGAATGCTTTCTTTTCTTTATAGAATTCAAATTTACTCTTAACAATTGATCAATGACATGATCTTTTGTTTGTCGTAATGACAACTGGTCTTCCAAGTTTTTTAGATCATTTAGAAATTATTAGTTTTACAATTTTTGCTTTTGTTTAAACTTTATTGTCTTTGTTTTTTGACGTTTTTAATATTTTGTGTGATTTTAGTGTCACTTGACAAAGACTTAAATAATAGAATCGTAATTTTTCCACATGGCCAAGAATTTTTTACGTTTGATGATGTCGATGATTTTAGACAAAACAACTTAATGCGTCTTATTTTTGTGTTACCTCATTAAATTAAAGCTAGAAAAGTAATGTTATAATTAGCAAACAGTTTTGACTTTTTAAGCAGCTGGTGAACAGTTTTTCAAATTATAAACTCACTAATTGCTTTGATGATGAATTGAAAATGATACGTGATATCTGGACCACTTTTTTATTAATTTTAATTGTTATGACATTTACATTAACAAAAAACTTTTGTGAAAAAAATCTTTTTATTTGTGTTTTAATTTTATCAGAATTCACATTGAATTTTTGTGGTAAAATTTTTACAAACTTTGACCTTTGACTCTTATTTATTTTAGAGGCTAGAACAGTTTTGTTTGTGGTCAATTTTTAGCACTGACTGGTGCCCAAAAAGGGTCTAGCTTGTTTCTGTGAGTCGCATTTGCTCAGTGCAAGTCGGTCAGTGTTCGTTGACCTAAGAGGAAGGAACAACAGTCTGTTCCATTGCCCTTTCTTCTTCTGGTTCAGGTTTGTTTCACTCTCTGTTCAATGACCTCTGCAATGGTAGTTTTTCGGTTTCGCCTCGAAGCCGAGTGAACCTCTTCTGGGCGCCTCTTTTGCCTACTGCCTCAGTGGTGCCTCTTCCTCGCCGAGTCGCCTCTTTCCTCTGTGGAGAACTCGGCACTGCATTCAAGCCATCATCACATATACCCAGGCAGGCTGCACATTTTGGGTGCCTCTTCTTCTTCTTCTTTCTTTTCTCCGTATTGCCTGGCAGTGTGTAATGTACCTAGTGGTGAGGCACCTCAAAGGCAGCCAAACTGCTTCGCACGGCGTTCCTGTCATTGGCGTAATGAAAAAATTGGCTTTTAATTCCTAAATTGTTCTCCATCAGGCCGCTGTTTTGCTGGTCAACAGCCTCTGAACTGAGAAGAGGCACCTAAAGACAGTTGGCAAACCTCAATGAGCTGGACAGATGTTTTCCGTTTTCTCTGAGATTTTCAAGTCAAACTTTAAATGACTTGCACTTTTTTCTTTTTTTCTGTTGTTTTAAAGAAAAATGAAATGAAATATATTAGCGATACTTTGATGAAAAGGAGCGTTAAGTCAGTTTGTTAAAAGATTTACCTTTCAATTGTTTTAACGATGCGTGTCTGGTAATATCGCTGTTGTAGAATTGTCTTAACGATGAGCAGAAGATTTCTTTCGGAAGACACTTTAAAAATGCATGTGATTGGTAATACCGTGGTTTTATATGCTCTATTCTCCAGTTAGATTGCTCTTGTTGCACTCGTTGTGTTTTTCTGCTATGAGGCTGTTCACTAATACGGAAGTAAATAGAAATGGCTTAGCTGAGCCATTCAAGGGGCCTCATTTGGAAGGAATGTATCCTCGCAGTGCCTCTTTCCCTCTTTTTCTCTTGGAGGCCCTTAACCTTTTGAGGCCTCTTACCCTCTTTTTTCCGTCAGCTGAGATTGAGGCAACTTGCACACAAGCACAAGCACATACTAATCAAGAGTAATCACATGAAGGCAATTGCCCACTGTTCTCTTGTGTCTCCACTGCCACTTCGATGGCACTAGGTTCCTGGTTCACTGGTTAGCGAGCACTCTCAGCCAGACCGAGTGGTGGCCGACAGTGCAACAGGCAGTGGTGTGCCCCTGCACACTCTCCCGCCACTGTGCACTGTTCTGGTTGTATTTGCTGTGCTGTGCTGTGCTGAGCAGCAGCAGCTCTTGTTTCCAGGCGCTCGGTGCCCCTCTGTCGTCTGTGCCCAAAGCAGCAGCAGCCTAAACACTACCACCAGCACAACTCATTCCACGTACAACTTTTCTCTACACGTATCTTTGCTAATCACATTACGTAATGGCATCCTCAAAGAGCCTCTGAGGCGTCGGTGATAAGCAACAGGCACACGCTCTGATGACTTTTTCTGCATTGCTTTTTAATATTACAACAAAAATTAAAGTACTTTCAAGGCGCGTTCGTAGCACTAGAATTCAACCGGAGAAAACGTTGAGTTCAAAGAGTAATGCTCCATTTAGTGAATGATAGAGCACTCCGCTTCTCAATTTTCTCATTTCATTTCCATCTTAATTAGTCTTAGTATCGTTTGCTCATGAAAACTGAATGCCCTTCTACCTGTTGGCCGGTTGTCTGCCTGGTCGATTTCACCGGCCTACTCCCAGTTTGCCTGTTGCTACGGGCTCTTTCTCCGGTATTACTCATTATATGGAATGGAAGCGCGCACGTCAGGGGCTATTAACCCTTTGCCAGTGCGCACTTGTGTTGATGTGGTGAAGCTCGCCTGTCCTGGTGCACCACCACCACAGCCACGACAGGTAGCTGCAGGAGCAGGAGCAGCACTTGAGCTCAATTACTATCCACTTTCCATTTAGAGTTGGCTCGCTCCCACTTGTCCTGTCGCCACAGTGCCTCTACCAAGTGCTTTGGTGTTTCTCTGCACCATCGAGCATCAGCCACTGGGCAAAATCAAGGTTACCTGCAAACGCAAAAGTACAAAGAGAGAAGGATGAATGGCGTTGATTTTGGGGTTTTTTGAAGATTCTTTTAAATGATAATAAAAATGTTTTTTCATTTTTCAAAATAAAGAAATATTTCTATTAATAATAAAAACTAAAGTTTTCAAGTTTATAAGCAAAATTGATAAAACACGCTGAATAAGCCTATATATTTTAGAATCTAAGGAAGCCTGCTTCTCACGTCTGGGATCGGGCGTACTCTTTTCTTATCTCTCAAAGTGTCTACCCTCTGTAGGTCATGTTGCCGGCGTCTTTGTTAGTCTGCCTGTGACCTCTTTTTTCCTCTCTCACTAAGGTCACACTTTACTGCACACTTTTGCACTCAATTTTTGTCTATTTGTTTTTACTATGTTATTTTCTTCTGAATAATAGTAAAACCAACTTTTTTACTAATTGTCATACAAAAAAAACAAACCCGATTTAGTGATAGCCATTTATCCATTGCCAGCAGTGCACACAATAATGGTCAGTTTACACAACGACTACTGTCTAGTCTACGTCTCCCCACTAATACCTGTCTACCTTCAGCCGCTTAATTAATTGTTCAGCTCAGTGAGTCTGAATGTTAATCTGCCCAACGAAGTTAGTCAGTTGACTTTCGTTTTCAAAAAATCAAACTTTTAGCACAGTGGTGACATCTGTTGCCATATAACAGCACTGGTTTTTATTTGAATCATTGGCTTGAGAGGAGAAAATGTATTGAGGCAACCTGATGATTTATTTTATATGTGTTGATTTATAAAACAACTGACGGTTTAATTGCTCTGTTGTTTTATATTCAATAAAAACTTTAAAATTGTAGATGTTTGACTAATAGATAAAAGTGACCTAGCCTTTTGGATCGTTTAGAGGCGTGGCTTGTTTGCTTTGCAATGTCCCCTTCTTACCTTAGCTGCATCATCTTTCCCGCACGGTCCGCATCTTTTTGCGCCAGACCTAGTGGCAGTTTTAAACTGCTAGTGGCACGTTGCGTTGATAGGTGACACGTATCGATGCCGTTCTAGCTAGGTTTGATTGTGAAAAAATATTTGCAGTCAATTGAGAGAAACCATCTTGCCTCTTGAGTTTCTATTTTAAATTTTTTATTTGCAACAAAATATTCTACACTGTTCCAAAAATGTTTTTATTAAAAATTGTGTTGTTTTATTTAGTTTTAAATTTTAGTAAAATGTTTTTTTAAACTAGGTATATTGTGTCTACCAGCTCAGCACAATGATCATCATCGTGGCAGTGTTATATTAAGGTTATGCTTTTTATTTTTTCAATTTTAATAATTTGATTCGTATATTGTTACATCAGTTAAAGATATTTTCATCGACATCATCTCATCTCTCTGATTCTCTTAAATAATTCTTGGCCAGCTGCTTTCACCCGTAGATTCGAACTTGTGTGGTTTAACCAAACAAATAGAGAATTGCGTCTGCTCTGCAGAACTGCTTGACTCTCCCAATTCACAAGTTTCTATCTATGGGTATAGGCAGTTTATGTGGAAGTAATAGACGATTCTTGACAATATCATTACTTGAAACTGTTTTGCGTGTTCTCTCTTTGTGATTGTGGTGGCTCCTCTGTGGTGTCAGTGTCTTGTGTGCTCCTGCTTTTCTCCCGGGTTTCCTTGTCTTGTGCAGTGTCCTTGTTCAGTGATTTATTATCTCTGCCTGATTATCACCGCCACATCACTCCCACCACCAGTCACCCTTCTGTACTACCACCTACCGACCAGAAAGACATTATCACTAGTAGACTTGGGCCTAAAATCTGCATTCGTTATCATTTGGTGTTTTGTTTCATCTTATAAAATCTCCACTCCCCCTCCATATCTGCTTTGCTTGCTCTTTTCTGTCCTTCATTTTGCTTGCCTCATTTTGCATGTCAGTACTTTACTGAACCTAACTTATTACCCTCCCACCCATCTTTTTCCCTGGACTGTGCTATCAAGTGTAAAAAACTTTGCTAGTGCAGACCTTTCCAATAAAATGCGACGACCATAATGAGGTAGTAGGTTGTATTGTTGCTGTCAGCACCACAATTTCACTTGAATCTGGAAAACTCTAGAGGTCACTTGTGTTTGTGTTTTGTTTAGCTGACACGCCCAATTGGAAGCAAACTATACAACTTACTAGCTTATTGTGTACGGTTACGCCAATTCTACGACTTTCCCCTTTAATCCTCCCTCCCTTCCTTTTTCCAGTTTTACTGCCCAATAAACTAGTTTCTTTTAACTTTTTTCTTAATTTCCTAATGCTATTAAAAACCTAATTTGTGGAATCACGCATAGAGGTTTCCTAATTTTAACTAATGTTTAAAAAAGTAACTCTCATCTTTCATGTAAATAAGTAACTCATCTCGTCTCGTCGTTGACTGACAACAATGACTCATTTGTAAGTTGCCCGAAAGGGTACATCACAAGGTCTGCCGGCCTTTTTGCAATTAGTCTATTTCAGCAATGTTAAAACAAGCATTTCAAACAATTATAACTATCACTAATCACTTTACTCACTTGGAAGACCAACTGGTGATCTCAATTCAAATCATTGAGCTGCCAGACTGTCAGACTTTTTTCATTCGACTTCCTGTACCTGTTCCTCGGTCCCTGAGACCCTAACTGGTGAATTTTTTAAGAATTTCTACACGAGTTAGCGTTCTCAGGTGTTCGGGTGGCAGGAGTCTAATTCTATGGTCTTGACAGAAAATGCATTGGAATGATCTCATTTTTATTTCCTTTTCGTTTACTACAGATTGCTTATTTTTATAATTTACCATTGCATTTTTACGTTATTAGATTTAGTTTTACAATTTGCTTAGAGTTTTTATTGTTGTCAAAATAATATTTTATTTTGTTGATTTGATTTGATTTATTTTATTTGTGCTAATATAAATTTTAGTTTTTATTTTTTAGCGCTTTTAGTTTGGCTGATTTTAATTGATTTTCTTTCATAAAACTTGTAAAAATACATTTTAAAAGGTAACTAAAGCTATTTTTTGAAAAGTAACTAACAAATTTTATTTTTTAGATACTTACCAAAATCTTCAAATGTTTTTTAACTTTCGATTTGTTGTTGTGATCTTAATACCTGTGTAAAAATGTCATTTGCATTAATAAAAACGCTTTTATCACTAATTAAAAAAAGTCATTTTTAAATTGTGAACACTAACACAAAAGCAAATATGATAGAACATATCAACAAGTTGCTGCTGTCTTGACATCAAGAATGAATTTGAAACTACTTCTAGTGCTGTTTAACTCACTCGTTTCTCAATTCAAGGGCGGAGTTATGCTCGATGGGGTTAAGTTCAGCCAGCCATTTGTTCAATCCTTTCCTCAATAAAAACCATTTCATTGCTGCCCAGTAAGCAGTGGTTGCCCTAATTTCCAATTGTAACGCCTTTTCAAGAGATTGTCGCATTTGGCCCCCAGTGATTCGCGAAAAAAGCGTAGGTTAAGGTTGCACACTCTGAGTGCACTTTACAGGCACAGCAACACATGTGCTGATGCTGTAAATCCGTTATCGACTTGCAATGTCAATGTGTCATCAGCACATGCAGCAGTGACGCAGCTGACCTCAATATTAACTGAAGGCAAAGGTGCTTTGTTCGGTAGGGTCCTGTCGATTGGAAGAGTAATGGTACTGGGCAATTGCTGCTATCCCCGGTTTTGCTCTCTACTTCTCCCTCCTCCAGTTTAATCAATGACATTTTCAAAAGATTTTCCGCATCTCGATTGGGGACAAATATTGGGGCCAATCAACAGCAAAAAGCAGCCAATGTTGGCTCAGCTCTATCCTGCCGTCCGTTACGATAACCCTAAGCTTTCTCCGCGTTCACTTTTCAATTAACCTCTGCTGCCGTCGTCATTTGTTATTTGCACTAGTAGAACTAATGGCATGACAGAAGAAAATGCAAGAAAATGGACCCTTCTTCTTTTCTCCCAATGACAATGCCGTCTCAGTCATGCAGCAGCAGCAGTAGCAGCATCTCAGTGGCTGAAATGATAAATACCAATTGAATGAGGTCATGAAGGGGGAGCCCTTTGGGACGGAGCATCGGCACTGAAAAGGTGAGATACTAGAAGAAAGGAACACTCTTAGGGTCAATAAGGTCAAATGGGGAGAGTTTGGCAAGATGCTTACGGGCTCGGGTAGGGTGAGTGGTGCTAAGTCACACTGAACCGCGGACAGGCTGCTTGCGCAAGAGTAAGCACAGCGAAGACGGCAGTAGGGCGGAGCGTAGGGTGCTTGGGGCCCAGCTAAGCAAACGCGATCTGCCATATTTGTAGGTCATCGACACAAAGAGGAAGAGAAGCACGTCGCTCGTTCAGTACCTCAGTCAGTGAGTCAGTGAAAGGAAGAGAAGGGTCAGGGAGTAAAGGGGCCAAAGGTGAGCCAAAGGGGCCTTTATTGAGCACTCTAACACAATCGGACCCTTTCTTCTGTCTCCCTTTTGAGCCTTCTTTGCTGATTAACTTTCTAGGCTTGGTTAAAGGAGAAATGCAATGCAAATGACTTCCTGTATGTGCCGTTGCGGCAGAAGAAAAAGAGGAAAATGTGACTGCGTATGAGAAAATGGATGCGGCTTAACGACTGCACTATCGTCTTTGCAGGGCAGGCAGGCACCAGGGGACAAAATGCAGGTAACACATGGCAATAATGGATTGCGCGATATGTTGAATGGGCACCACTGAATACTAAAGACATCTCTAAGAAATTAGTTTAAGCTTATAAAAGTGAAAGGGAACAGACACCCGTTTTTCAGGTGATAAATGGCACAGGATGGTCTCCTCTTTTACTTGGATTTTTGGAGAAAGTGAAAAATCAACAGTAATAGTCAATGCACTGTATGAACTGTAACAAAATTAAATCAGTTTAAAAACTATGATTGTTAATCAATTTTTTTTATAAAATACTAATTGTGTTTTTTTACTTTCAGATCGAAACATGGATTTTTATACAACAACAAATATTTTAATTACATGTTTTCTAATGCTCTCTGATAAATAAACATAAGCAAATTTGAATATAGTAACATATACTAAAGTTGTAAATTTAAAAATTAATTGATGCAATGTCAACATTTTAACTTTTACCTTTACAAAGCCAAACATTGAGATTCTTCCAATTTGAAAAATATAAGTGTACCCATACTTCTTTCTTGTATGTATTGCTTCAATACAATGATCCATTTTAAGTTTTTTGACAATGTGATTACTTTTATTGTACATGTTTAATTTGATAAACTGTTTAGCTGGTTTGTGTACTGCATTATTCATTTTTGCAAAAAACCAGTGAATTCCTTCAAAATTTAAAAGAAATTACATTTAGTGTGCCAGGTTTACTAGTTCTTACCCAAATTACAAGTCAACTGTTGTAAAGCTAATGTAACTGTATATAAAAGATACTTTACAGGTATTCTTCCAAGAATCATTGTCGAAACAACAACTGCATTTAGTGGACAATTTAACATCAAAAAGTAGCAAAAAGGCGGACCAAACTTTTTGTTAATTCTTAAAATCATTAGTAAAGTATCGATATGTTGTTTTTGAAAGTTACACAAACACAAGTTTAACTTATTTTGATGATTTTGTAAATTGTGACCTTTTTGCAATAAGTGATAAATTTGTTTAAGTTTCATTATGAAAACTTGCGCTACTGTAATGAATACTACTGCCATCAGCATGTGTGAATGTGTGAATAAATAAAATGCACTGTAATACAATAAAAGACGAAATTCAATTATCAGTAATTTGGTCCATCCCCAAATTGTAAAAAGGAAACTTGGATTTTCGTTATACAAATCAACTATTGCAAAGGTTTGAGTTACAATAATGAAAAAATCTGTGCAAACATTAATTATTTTTTTATAGAAAACTTCTTATCTGTTCCTAAACTTACCAACAACAACCATAAAACCTTGAAATAGATTAACTAAACAAAATGTAAACTGTTGTGTCCATTGGTATGCCAATTTGCTGCCGTATTTTTTATGAACAAAAAATGTATTTTGCTGAAGAACTATAATTTGATACAAAACTTCATTGACTTCTTTAAAAGGTCCACAGTAAAGAAAATACAGAAAAAATACTGATAATGCACAAACTCCCATTAGGAATAAATAAACTTCTTTAGGAAGACAAGAAATTCGAATGTAATCAATAATCGGGTCTATTCCAAGTTTATTAAAATCAACAAAAAAGAATTGATAGAGGAATTGAAAAGATTGTACTAAAAGAATGCCAAATGTTTGTTGTATTTTGTAAATCATTTGTAAATTACCTTTTTGATACAAAAATGATCGTTCAATAAACTCTTTGATATAAGTTAGCCTGTGAAACGGAACAATTTGCTGAAAAATTATATCCATTTTGATTGTTTAAACAATATATTTTAAAACTTGAAATTACAATTAGATTTAAACAACAATATTTTTAAAAATGTTTAATATTTAAATTATTTTTAATTTTAATTAATTTATATTGTTTCTATGCACTCAATTATTAATTTATTAAAAGGTAAATGTTATTTTTATAAACTCTTTGTATAGTAACTTGAACACAAACAAATTGAAAACAATATTTTTAAAATTATAACCTATGTTTAAAATGTCTGTATTTAACTTGAAGCATTTTTCTAGTATATTTAGTATTGTTCCGGTTACTTTTGTGCAATTTTGTTTTTGAGATCTATTTTCCACTTGTTGTCAGTGTAGCAGTCAATAGTTTAAAAAACAAATGTAAAAATTTATTAATTTTTGTCATATGAAATCGATTTGTGTCTGTGTTTAAACTTAAGAAAATATTTGTCAAGTAAAAATTCACTAAAAGTGTTTTTAACTGTCACCATTAAGCATAAAACAATTTGTTTTAGAGTTAAAATGACACTAAATGTTGTATTGCTGACATTTCAATCATCATTACGAAAAGTACATTATTGTAAAAAAGCAACCACAAAACTCATATCAGTTTCATTTCATCACGATTGGGTATTTTCTAACTTTTGCCTCTTTTTCCTGCTTACAAGCTGAATATTCTTTCTTTTTACAATGTAGAGCAGTCAAACTTGACATCAAACACATGTTTTTGCGCAATTCATTTTGATGTTTTTAACTGTTTTTAAAAATGTCATTGACAATTTGTTTAACTGTAAAAAACTATCTAAAATAATTTAAAATAAAATAACACTAATACAAACTAATGTTTATTTTTTTTATTTTTGTAAAACTTTTTTACATTAAATTTACACAAAAATAACAAGTTTATGCAACATTTTAGTTTTTTAAATTTAAAATTTTGATTTTTTTAAATCACAAAATTTTTTGATTAGTATTGTTAAACTAAAAATTTTTATAATTGTTTAATACAATTTTGATTAAATTATGCAACTGAATATATGTCAATATTTTTTCATTTTTGAAAAACATAAAAAATCAGTTTATAGTTTACCATCCAATCAAAACCCTCATAAACTTGCAAACTCATTATTAAAACGTTAAACCATACGGTCACATATTGTAGAACAATCAAAAACTATTTATAATTACCCAGCATTTGCAAAAATCTTTAACATAATATTTTTTATTAAATTTTTTGTTATTTTAACTCTCAATAAACACTTGTTTATGTTATTTTTAAATAAAACAACAAACTACAAATTTAACTTTAAATGACAAAGGTTATTAACCTGAAAAAATATTGTTTAAACTTGCTTTGTTAACCATTTACAAATGTTTATTCTTTCATCAATCGTTTTTGAAAAACAATTTATTTTTTGTTTACACTTAATAAAAATTTCAATTTTTAATGTTTTAAAATCCAAACCAATAGTCTTAATCAAATTGTTCATTACCGTTTTTACAACTGTCATTTTTAAATGCTTAAATCAAACCAGTAATTTGTTTATTTTGCGTAAATAAAGTTTTTTTGTTTACAAAAACTTAAAAGCTTTTTTGTAAATCAACTAATTTTATCGGTTTAATTGACTTTTTAAACAAAATTTTTTTTGTTTTCAAAACAAACTTTATGTAATATTAACTTTGTTGCGTTTAAAATAACAACAAATTACAAATGGGTCAGTTAACTAGTGCTCAAAGCACACAAATTAGTTACAATTTTAAAGTTTTTTAAATAAAAAAAACAACTATTTATAACGTTAATTTTTTGCATTTAAACAAGATATTATGAAAATTATCAAACAAAAATTTAAATTTAAATTTTTTATGTTTTGCTGTCAAAACTATTACTTTGTTACATTTTAAAATATTTAAAACATAAATTTTCTGTGCATATCTGCATTTAGAAACTAATTTATCTAAGCTTGAACTATTTATGACAATATTCTTAAAATATTTTTTAAGCAAACACATTCCAACAAAATTTTAAATAAGTTGATAGTTTTTTAACGGTGTGAACATTATTACACGTACTCGCCATTTTCTAAAATTTGAAAACGATTGAAGTTTTTGTGCTGTTCATAAAATTCCTACAATTTATTGTGTCTCATACAACAACATTTTCTATTATCATTAGCACATGTTTTTATTTGATAAAAAAATGATAATGACTTTTTCTTGAGTCTAGGTGAAGGTTAGCTTATAGTTTGTTTTTATGTTGAAACATGTTTAGTTTAAATTGTGAGCTCTGCTAAATGTACTACATTAAACTATTTTAATTGACAAACAAAGTTGTTTTGTTTTTCATTTTGTAAATGAATCATTTAAACCGTTTTGTGGAATTATCGGTAAATATTAATATCTTAACAGTATAACTTGATTGTTAAATTGTGTTTTTTATTACAAAATAAAATTTTTGTTTTTGTTATTTGTCGACATTGATAGTTAATAATTTGATTAGTTTGTTTTTTAATGATTAATTAGTTTTCATTAACACAGTTTGTAGTTTCAAGTGTTTTTGTAATATTTTACTAAAAAAGTTTTTAATTTAACAGTTATGTCTCATTTTTAGAAATCATATTGTTTCATTAAAAAATAGAAAACAAAACAGATATGATTCATTTCTACAATTTGTTTTATTTTTTGTTTTTGTAAAGACATACCTAGCAGCTGCTAAGTACAAGCATCCCGCAAAGTGTCTGTTTTAGATAAACAATACATTTTGTAAATAAAAACAAATTTTGCATTCTATTGTGTTTTCAAGTTTTCCGGATATGACTAAAAATATCTTTTAGCTGATGTCCATTTTTGCTTTTATTCAGAACATTGTGTTTTTCATTTATTTTTTTGAACATGTCCAAATTGTTGATTAAATATTTATATAATTGCCAACTTATAAATTATATGACAAAAATTGACAATTCAATATAAATAAAATATTTATATTTCTAAACAACTTGCATTTAAAAATTAGTTTGATGATCATTTAAAAAAATTTTGGTTACAAGGGCGTTTTCACAACTTAAGGCTTAATACATTCACCCCAAATACATTTTTAGCAATTTTTATTTGACACTCTTGCATTATTTTAAACTAATTTAAATATTTTGACTTGTTTGTACATTATATCTAGCTCTACTTTTGTAAAACTCTATGAGTTGCAAAAAACTAATGTTGTTTGTCAATTGAGCTATAAAGAACATTTTAAAAAGTTGTAATTGTAGGCAATGCACTTCCCACATGAGTCAGCGGCATTGCAACCTTAACCAATTTTTCAAAGTCAAACAATACACAGTTTGCCAGACTCTTGCTACTACTAATGCTAATCCCAGCACTAAAAACCTCATTACCGCTAATAACATTTGTACTTTGATTTACACTGCGTTTGGTTCCTTGCTTTATAGCCAAAACACTTCATAACTGTTCATGACCACAAACACTACCACCCTTCGAGTAAATCCGCACACGCAATCAGAACACAAAGGCTAACTTTTGCTTTTATTTGTCCCATTGCCCATTTAATTAGAAACTAATAATCATTTTAGATAGATTTCTTTGCATTACACTGTTGCGATTTGCATTTTGTTTTATAAATTTATCGATTTTAATGCTTTCAACAAAGTTTTCTTTTCCCTCAATGAGCTAACTTAACGCAAAGGGGAAAGTGCAATGATTTCTGACTGAAAAATGCGTACAGTTGGTGTCATCTTTATTTGGCTCAAAATAGCCAAAACAGCAGCAACAGCAGAGCTTACACCAATAGACAAAAGAGAAAAAGAGATTGCACCCAAAAGCGTGTGCCTTCTCTGTGTCAAAGCAAATGAAAGAAGTTCTCTCGTTTTCCTTCTCTCTCATTTTCTCATCATGCCACAGTGTATTTTCCGGATTTCCTCTTCAACCCGTGTGCCTCTACCCGACAGCATTAGACTTCTAGCAGTCTGGCACGCGAGAGCCGATGACATTACTAGAGATAGAAAGAAAAAATTGGGTGCAAGTGATAAAAGTTGGGAAACGTGAGCGAGAAAGCGGCAGTTCTCTTCAGAGTTTTTCCATCGACAGTTGGTAGACTATGAGTGCGCTTTGTTTTAGTAGTGCCCTTCCTCTGTTGCCGGTGCTAACTATCGGTGCACACATGTGCGGTCAAATCAACACGTAGACTTTCTGGTGAACAGCACCAATTAGCACTTTTGGTAAAATTACCCAAGTGTTTTCATAAGCTGCAGATAAACAATGAAACACTTTCAGGGCTGCAGCAACTGCTGTTGTCACCTTTGATACACTTCATGCTTTGGCAGACAGGCGGCTGCTGCTCCTCCTCAGTTGTGCAAATGATCAGCACCAAGTTTAAGTTTGTGGTTCCGGCAACGGTGGGATATCAACATTGCGGTGATATTGTCATGTAAGTGTCTCTCAGTAAAGCAACAATTGGTGTGTCTATGTGTGTTCTTTTTTACGTTGTCAAAAGTAGATTAGTACGAAAGCAGTGACATTTTTAGTGTCCTACAAATGCTCGTCGTTTTTTCAAAGTACTCAGCAACAAGTAATCTTGTCTAAATCTTTGCCAGTTTAGTTTGCTCTCCGGCGAGTTGTTCATTCTACAGGCTTTTTTGAAGGATCAAGGCTAATTACTTTTTCCTCACTTTATTAAAATTAGCTTCAAATTAGGGTTATCCGCTTATTAGCTATATGTCACAGTTTCATTTTTACTAGACAACTGTTGAAATGCATTTTACTATTTGACAATCAGTTTATAAAAAATTGCTAAAATTTAATGTTTTTATTTAAAACAGTTATTTTTTAACATAAAATATATTTTCAACTTTGAACTAACCAAAAATAATTTTTCAACAAATTTTTTATATTTTTTATTATCAGACTAAGAAGATTAATTACACACTGCAAAAATGAATCAACACATGATACTCAATCTTATAGTTAGAAAATTTTTTATAACTCATCAAATAAACATCAATCAAAATTGTCAACAATTTGCATCTACTTAAGATATCGCATTTCCACTGTTGTTTTTTGTAAAAAAATGATAAAAATGCCTTTAAAAATATTGCTCAAACATCATCAAAATAAACCTACATCTAAGATGCAACTTTTAAACATTTTAAATTTGATACTTTTACTTGTGACTTGTTTTTATTTTTTACCTGTTGTTCATTTAGACGACGGTGATCCGTTGATTCACAAATACGAATTTGGAGATAACACTACAGTTGCTTTTGAAGAAAGTACACCTCCTCATTCCAGCCCAACTCCTCAGAATGACTACATTGACTATTTTGATTCATTTGCTTCTAATGAAAGCGTTGCTTCTTCTGAAGCAGCAACTAACTTCCCCGAGTTAACTTTTAATTTTTCAAATCTTACTGATACATGGGAGTTTGACTCTTCACTCTATGAAAACTCATCTGGTCTTCCATTTGTTCTTCGAGCAGTTGCCACCATCGCTTGTGTAATTATTCTTGTATTTGGTGTGACAGGCAACATTCTAGTGCCGCTAGTAGTGTGTCGAACAAAAGAGTTATGTACCAACTCGACAAATGTTTTCCTCATCAATTTGAGCATTGCTGATTTACTGGTTCTTATTTTCTGCATGCCAAGCGTGCTTATTGAGTTGCATTCAAAACCAGAAGTTTGGACATTGGGAGAGGTTATGTGTAAGTATTTTTAATCTTTTAAATAATAAAAAATTTAAAAAAAACATAAAAAACAAACTTAAAATGTGATCAAACAAATACTTGTGACAGACAGCAATAGCATGCACACAAAAAAACTTTTCATAAGTAGAGTAGCGGTTGTTTTATTACTTTTAACAAAGCCATGCTGTGAAGCCCAAACTAGAAAAACTTTAGTAAACCTTTTTTGTCCAAACAAAAAAATGATTTGAGTTTTTTACTTAAAAATATTTTTAGCAAAATAAAAAATAAATATAAAAAATAACAAATCAAATGCTAATTTTTGTTTAAATTTATCAATTGTTTGTCAAATTTGAAAAACAAAAAATTTTCAAGAATATTTGGTTGTGCAAACAAATTGAAATTCAATACATTTAAGGGGGGACACCGCGCACTTTTTTACTGCTTTTTCAAATTTTGATTTTGGGGTAGCTATGATGTTCATAAAACATGTACTTAATAAAGATTGGTAAGAATTTCATGTAGAACAGTTTTGTGTTGATACTATGGTCCTCCGAT
>JAALOO010001280.1_pt1 | contig 17930 bp, 16 predicted proteins | sample 7257641 | NCBI WGS metagenome assembly JAALOO01 (sample SAMN14085613, study PRJNA598686) | mite metagenome | biome: ENVO:01001000; feature: ENVO:01001002; material: ENVO:01001226; isolation source: single female mite from University of Michigan culture on fish food culture... ...
TTTTTTGTTAACTCTTTCTGACCTCTTACCCTTCACTTTTGTGTCCCCCAACACCACATTTATACCATTTCCTGTTTTGTCTTTGTGTTTGCCCCTATTTTGTCTACCTTCTCTCTTGCATTCGCACACTTCATTTCTTTCTTTTTCGACTTTAGCTCAGCAGGAAAATGTTGCCACTGTTTTTACAACTTTTTTTGTTTCATTTTTTACTTGTTCTTTTAGAACTCACTGAACTATGAACAATTTTCGCCTTCAACGCGTTTTGTCGAGACGTATAACAAGAGAGTTCAACGCCGCGGTGAACTTTATTGTGCAAATGAGGCGTCGTTTTTTAAATGCCTACCAGGGAGGGGTGCCCGAAGCCGTCCAAGCACAGCTGAACGAACACTTCACCGGGCTCCGCAATTTGCTGGATTTTTACAAGCGAAACCTTGTGGGTTTTCTAGTTTTTCGTTTTACCAACAACCTCCCTAATCCTCCAGCCTTCCTTGCGGCCCCTGCTAATCCCAATGACGAATTCTTCCATTTGGATCTCAACGAAATTAACGACGGTGGTGCAGAAGAAGTTGACGATCCGCAACACGACACGCTGATGAGAGATTTGCGCAGCCGTCTTGTGCTCTTACTGCGCTTTATCTTTGAGGATTTTCAGAACGTTTTCGGAAATGGCGCGGAACTTCGAGCAGAACAAGATTTTCATCTTGATAAGGCCAACGATATCCTTGAGTGCATTAAGGCTATGGCAGACATTATTCGCCCAGAATTTCAAGTTGACGATGAAGGCCTAGAATTTCAAGTTGACCATGAAGGCCAAGGCCCTGGAGGAGACGCTGTCGGTTTCGACTGAAGCCAGCACATTTTTCCCCGTGTTTGTACTTCACTTGCCCGGTGAACAGCTTGATGAACGATGAAACGGCTACTTACAGTGTTTCCAACACTCTTAACTTTTTTATCTGATAGTAAACCTTTGTAAAACATTTTTCACCTTTTCAACTTTTAGCCGAGCCTTTTCTCCACACTTTCATAAACTTCGGCTCTTAACCCATTCTCACGCAAATAAGCGTCTTTCCTCACAACTTTTGTCAAACATTTTAATATTTCAAAACTATTATTCAATAAAAACTCCAAAAGGCGGAAAATGATTGGTTTGACTTTTCTACACAAGTGGTCAAGTGCTCCAGTGAAGAAGAAGAAGAAAAAGAGGAAATGGCAGCTAAAATATTGTCAATTGTTAACTTATTTTTGTTAGCATTTACTTGGAAAAACCTCGTTTTGCTTTGCAAATGAAATGAGTAAGCCGACGCTGTGGGTGACTTTGATAACTTTGACTGTTGAGATGACTTTTGTTGCTGCTGAACACTTTCATCCTGCTCCTTCTTTTTCTTCTGTGCCAACTGTGACGGTTGCGTCTGCTTGTGACCGCTTTTAGCAGTCAACATCTGCTCACCCGTTTGCTGTTGCTATTGTTGCTGTTGTTGTTTGCTTCGACTGTTGTGATGTCAAAACTAACGTCCATTGACTTGGCTGCCACTGCTTTCCTCAAAAATAGTCCGCCACTTTCAACACTGATCTTATCAGTTGGCAAATTGGCAGCATCAGTCTTTGCAGTGGTCGTGGCGCTGGTTGAGGTCGAAGAGGATGAGGATGAAGAGGATGTACTGCTAGCTGCCACTGGTGCTGAAGTAGTGCTCACCTTGAAGAGGCTGTTTCGGTTGTGGTGCTCACTTTTGAAGCTACTTTTTACTCTTCTTTGTCCTTTGCTGTCAGTGGGCAAAATGACTGTCAGTGATTGCTCAAGGAAGGGTTCAAGTGGAAGAGGCGATGAAGTGGAAGAAAAGGAAAGGAATGAAGAAAAGGAAGAAAAGGAAGAGAATGAAGCAGAAGTAGTGGACTGTTGTTGTTTCTGTTGCTGCTTCAGCTGTTAATTGTCTAGCTGGCGGCCACATCCGATGCGTGAATCCACTCCTCGGCAATGTCCTCCTCGGGCAGCTCAATCTCATTCAGCGGATCATCGGCTCTGGCCATCGAGTCGACGGTGGTCACGGCAGACATCGCCTCGCGGTAGATCTACTGCAGACTGGCCTGGTAGCTGGAAAAGGAAGAAAAAGAAGAAAAGGGGCGTAGAAGTGCCCTCCGTCACCTCGTACGCAGAGTCGAGAATGTTAGAGTCGGCCACTTTTCCCTTTCCTTTGCTGAGGAAGTAGTTGGACTCAATTTTCCACTGGTATTGCTGTCCCCGTCCTGAGGATGTCCTCAACATCTTTTAGCCTGCCCGTCGATCACTGTCCGCCTGCAGTGTTTGGTAGTAGGCTTCATCTTTGGCAATCTATCCGCCAAATGAGGTCACCGTCGTTGACTGGTCATCAACACCACCAATGCCATTAGGTTTAGCTGTTTGCACAGTTTTTGAGTAGCCGTTCAGGCCCTCTGAGACATTGTGTTTCTTTTCACCCTTTTTAGAAGTTTGTTGTTGATTATCAGAAATGTTGGTGGTCACTGTGGGAAATGGCTCCGCTTCAACATGACCTTCTTCCCCTCCTCTATCAGTAACCATTGTAATGGTGTTCGCCGTTCCGTGGATAAGTTCTCCCTCAGCGTTTGTCTGATCACCATTGGCTGCTAGTCATAAGGTGGTGGTGGTAGTGGTCGACGCATCAGCAGCAGCTGCTGCCTCCGCCTGATCAATTGGCTGCTGCCAGCAGGTGAGCTTCGGCTTCTCTCCTGCATCATTTTAGCACTTCTCCAAGTCGAAGAGATTGTAGCACTTGCCCGGCTCGCCGTACGGCGTGTTCGGTGTTATCTGCCCGTTGAAGGGAATGTTTGCGTTTGGGGGTCGACACAAAAGATGATTACAAAATTAGTAAGTTTTTTAAAACTACAAACAATCTTTTTTTCTTTTTACCGATGCAAAAGAAGACCGGCTCTCCGGTGTACTGTCCCTTGCCGTAGAGATGGGGACACTTCTGCTTGACTTACTTGCAGATGCTCTAACAAGGCTTGGTCATCTGGCGCCGGTGTTCAGGTAATAGGGAATAAGAAAACTTTTGTCAAACTTTTTAATATTTCAAAACTGTTACTCAATAAAAATTTTAAAAGGCGGAAAATGATTGGTTTGATTTTTTTACACAAGTGGTCAAATACTCCAGTAATCTTATTTTTACTAAATTTTGCTTTTGGTTTTACTTCACAATTGAACTGGTAATTGAATGCACTTATTTTGAAATTATAAAGGTTTTTAATACGTTTCAAATTGTTTCACAAAAAAACTTTCGATTGTTTTCATTAATTGGTAAATTAAAAAATCTTTGAAACAAGTACTTAGGCTTTTACGCGTATTTATTTAAGGCGAGAGTGAGTCAAATTTTCTGTTTTATTGGCTCTCATATAATTCATATAAAGATTTTCAATTTTTTTTTAAAATTTTTTAACTCAACTTATAGAGTACCTGAAATTCAGGTTAAAGACTCAAATTAAAGTTAAAGAGCTGGTCTTGGCTGTCTGTTCAAGTAATCAGTTCCATTTTCTCTCTTTCTGTACTTCTTAATTTTTTTCTCGGGTCTTCTTGAAAATTCTTCTGTTTTCTATTTTTTCTGTTTTTTCCCAAGTCCATCTAGAATTGTTTTTGCCAAAATCGTTTAGTGACGGTTTTATCGCGTTTGTTGTTCTGTTTCAAACGCAAACATTAAATTTTACTCATTTTGTTAAACTTTAATTTTTTGGTTTTTATTGTTTTCCGATGATATCTATAAGCAATACTGTAATAAACAATTTTGTTAATATAAAACTTAGTAAACAAAAATAAAAATTAAGTTTCTTAAGTAATAATGATAACAATAAACTTAGTTTTTTAGTTTATCACAAATTTTTTTGTGATAACTGTGGTTTTTAGCCGTGTTTTTGATTGACAACATTTTTTAAAAAGATTTTTATTTAGTAACACAATTTGTTTATTTTAGTTTTTTATTTTCTATAATTAACTATTGTATAAAAAATAGAAAATTATTTTATTGATCATTTTGAAGGAAGTAAAAGCAAAATTTTTTAGCATTTTAAAACATAAGTTGAGTAATTAAAAAGTAACAAAACTGAATTATTTTTGTTAAAATAGTGATTAAAACATTTGTTCCATTTTTCCCCAGTTCAAATCAAGACAAAATATGCCTTTTTAGAAAAGTAATTTTGCGCTGATTACAACTGATCAGAAAAAAATGATCTAAAAAAGTAACACTATTTCAATACTTTCTGATGCAACAATATTGATGATGCACAAAAAATGATTAATTTAAGACACAATTTTCTCAAAAACTTTAAAGTTTTTTACTTTGATATTTTTATATACAGGGTGAGTTAAAAATTTTGTCAGCACTTTTTCAAAAGCGGTTTTTCTAAACTGTTGGAAAGGCAGGGAGAGCGTGAGCTGATAGATAACTTTATTCAACTAAAAATAGTGAATAACTAACTCACTACAGTGAGATACACCACTCTAAATAGAGTGGGAGAACAATACTTGCAAGTTCTAAAATCATAGAGGTTCTAAAACCTAACATAAACAAATATTTTTGCTATTTTGTGAGCAAAACGTGTAATTATGGGATATGGAAAGTTTATTGAACTTTTCTAAAAAAGTACATAATTGAAAAAAACTTTAGAAAAAATATTTAAAATGTTTAAAACTTGATTTTGTTAAGTTTTTAAGGTTAGTTTTGTTTTGCACAATAAAATTTTTGTAATAGTAAATGCCTTGTCAATGTCTTGTCATTGTGCCATTAAAAATGCATTTTGTTATAGACTTGCATGCATTTCGACCGCCCCATAGGAATGCATGGTTTTCCCATAAACCAAGTTTTGAAACTTTTTAAACTTTTGACAATATCTTTGGAACCACAAATCAAAATTTAAAGGTTTAAAGTGCAAAATCAAGTAGAATAGTAACTCTTAATAAAAGTACTTTTTATTTTTAAAAACACATTAATTTGTTTAAAAAAATCGTTTTCAGACAAAGTACTGACAGAACTTTTGACTCACCCTGTATAATCAACTTAAAGTTAAATTTTTTTATACTCAAAGTTACAATAATTTTCGAATATAAGAAAATTCTGTGGCGATTGAGTATGGGAAATTGCTGTCATTGTTTTGATTTATTTTAAAATGATGTCATTTAGATTAAAAAAGTGAGAGAGAGAGAGAGAGAGTGAACACAAGAATACGTAGTCCAGACTTTTAATAGCAAAGAGTAGATGTTTATATGCACTAACAGGCGACAAACTTCAAACTCTTGAAGCCACGTCACTAGCGGCCTATGGACCGCTACTATAAATAATAAACAAAAACTTCTGTATTGTTATAGTCAGTCAATTGGGTGGTAAAAACAAACCATTTTTACTTTTAATATTTTTCCTTTTACATATCACAACAAACTAACAATGTAAGTGAGTAAAGGATGGGTTTATGCATAAAAAATTCAAAAAATTTAGTAAATTTAAACACAAGCAATTATCTCTATTTCAAACAGCTTTTTTTGCCATTAGAAGACCCATTTTTAGACTTAAAATGTGACAACGTTGAAAAGCCAAGAAACCGCTGCCATCATCGGCGGGAAGTGGTTGACGACCGAAACGATCACCTTCGGTCCCTCCCGAAGTGCTCCCACCTTCGGCTGGCGATTGGTCTACCGTCAGCTCGTTCAGCGAAAAGATGCTCAGCAGCTTCTGATGGCGCTCCAGGCGAGCCATCCACCGGCGAGTGGCCGCCTGGTCCTCTTCGGCCATTGGCGCCCGCCTGACGCCTGTCAGCTCTTTGCGTGCCAGAGCGGCGAGGGAGAACATTCGCGAGCCGGCGTCCAGCAGCTGGGTGAGCTGCAGCAGATTGGGCAGCGGCTCCACGCCGTACGCCGTCAGGTCGGCAATGGGCGTCGCCGTGGGCGCCACCTCGTCGTACCGCCCAAAAGCCGCCTCGAGAATGGCCATAAAACGTTCGGCGTACTTAGTGGCGGGCTCGGCGTTGGGAAAGCTGGCGTAGCCGTGTGCCAGGTTGCGGTATGCTGTGGCCAGCTTGATCTGAGCCCTGCAGGCGAATAGCAGCCGGAAGTTGGCCACTGGTGGGGCCGAGGCTTCACTGCTGGGAGGCACTAGCAGCAGCGCCTGCAGCATTTCACTTAGCTGGCCGTAGTTAGCCATCTCTGGGTGAGTCGGCGGGGTGGCAAAGTTGTTCCTCCTCACCGAGCAGTCCTCTACTGTCAGTTGGCGCAGTTTGCGTAAGTACTCATCAGTTTGACGGTTCACCAGGTAGTTTAGCGAGCCATCATTGGCGTCCATCTTCTGGCAAATGCGATCAAAAAGCTCATACTTCTCACGAACGGTCTTCTCCGGAACAGCTGCGTCGCAAGCAGTGCAGTAGAAGTACTGCTTTTGGTGGGGGTCGGTGTTGTTGTTGTTGTTGCTGGTAGACGATGATGATGATCTAGCCGCCACCAGCCCACTAGAAGAAAGCAGTAATTTTAAAGGTTTGCCATCTAAAAAGAAGTTCAGAAAAGCGAAACTTACCGGCAAGTGTCACTGTGGGCGAGCGGCAGATAGCGCCCAGTTCCGTCCAGTCCATTGGCCAGCTCGTACTGGCAGGCAGTGCAGGCGCAGCGCTCAATGGCGTAGTGCTCCTTGAGGACCTTCTGCCGCTCGGCCAGCTCCAGTCGCGAGTAGTGGACCTCATTGTTGGTGGTCAGGGTCACCTCCTCGCCGGCCCCAATTGCCCGACTGGCTCTGACCACCAACAGGTTACCGTAGTGGAAGGTGGCGATGGCGTTGGAGGCGCAGCTGTGGCGAATCGAAGACGAGGTCACTGGGTAGATGGCCGAGGCCACTGGGGCGCGCATGAACGGGAGGCATTCCTGGTCAAACAGATTGTACCGGGCGGACTCGGGTGGAAAGAGGCCCCAAATGTCCTTTTCGCTAGCCTGCGCTGTTTTGCCCTCTTCTACGGCGGCTGAACTGAGGGCGAACACCGTTCGACAGTGAAAGGGCATCTGCAGGAGGTGGCGGCGAAAGAGGGCCCCTGCCAGCTGGTGGTCGTCTAGCTCTGGTGGTTCATCAGAAACCGATAAAAGTAAGGATAAAGAAGGAATCGGGATGTGTTCCGATTTCTTGGCTGTCAGTTTGGGCAGCCACCCTGAACGGGTGGCTAGTTCCACCATCAGACCAGCTGTTATGCTGCAGAAGATGTTGTCAGACGGAAAGTTCCAGCTTTGCTGCAGAGGCTTCATTTGAAGAACCGCCGAGTAGGCGGCAAGTTTTTGCTGTTGCTCAGCAAAAGTGCTGCTGCTGCTTCTGCTGCTGCCGGCGGCAGAAATTGTGCAAGTCGGGGAAACCGGAGACAGTTTAGGTTTTGCTGTAACTGATGATGCAGTTGCTGCAGTTTCCTTTGCCATTTCCGCCTCAGCCACCGTCTTCGCCACGGTGGCAAATGATGATCCTGAAGTGAGGAGCATGCGAAGGGCCACATGATGGCTGGGCTCCAAGGTGTGCAGCAGCGGAAGCAGTGCACACTCAAACTGGTGATAGCTGGAGGTGGCTTCACGTTGACAGGCCTTTGAGCAGAAGAGGACTTCGGCGCAGGAGGGACAGGGAACCACCGGCAGGATGTACAGTGGCTTTTCTGTGGTGGTACAAAGAGGGAAAAAAAGAGCAATGTTAGATCATTTCTTTTACTCGCTCTAAAGTTTCAACTTTTCCAATCTTACCCGCACCCTCCATTTGTTCAGCGCAGTTGTTCAGCAGTCGTCGGCAGCAGTGGTGGCAGTACTTCATTTCTTTGCGTTGACCCAGAACACTGCAGAAAGGCTGCTCAATGGCGAGAACGGCTCCCAGGGGAATGGGCTCTCGTGCCACCAGATAGTGTTGATCACCAGTTGACTTGACCTCAACCTTGGCACTCAAAGTCGGGCAAACAGGCGATGGCTGGAAGTGAAGCGCAGTTTTAAGAGCTGAAGCTGTTGTCTCGGCAAGCGAAGAAGACTCAATCGGTGCTGCCGGCGGCGGCGGGTAGGCACTCAGCAGATGTTCCCTCTTCAGGCTGATTATCTCCTTGTCGCCTCGTTCACTTGCAAGGGCAGAGAGGAGGCGCTTCTGCCTGGCCAGATGATCAGCAAACTCATTTTCAGCCTTCTTCTGAGCCGCTTTAGCCTTACGCTTTCGCTCGTTCAGCTTTCCCTCGGTGTCGCGATAGCCGGCGGCCAGGGCCGCCTCAATGTCCACCAGAGCGGCGTCGTAGAGGCCCACGTGGAAGAACGCCGCCGAGCGGTTGCCATAGGCCAGAGCCAAGTTTGAGCCCTTCACCTTGCCCACTTCAAAGTTGACCACCTCGTCGGGGGGCGCATTGCAAATGGCGCCGGTGTACATCTCCAGAGCCAGGGCAAAGTGTTTCCTCTTGAAGGCAGCATTGCCAATTTCGCGACACTTCACCGCCATTTCCAGGTTTTTCATTGGCTTTTTGCCGCTGTTCTTTTGTTTCTTCTGCTGGCTCTCCTCTTCTTTAGCAGCTGTACTCTTTTCAGCAGCCTGTGAAGAGGCGGCCAGTTTTCCGTTCACATAGTGAGCAATGAGCTCTTGCATGCCTTCCAAAACGCCACTGAAGTTCATGTACTGCTCAATGTTTTCCGCCAGTTTAGCATTTGGTGGAGTTTGCCAGGCATTTGGTATTTCTGCTGACACTTGCTCACCAGTCTTACCAAGAGTGCCTTGAAAGATAAACTTATCAAGGTACTCATTCCAATCGATGGTAGTGAAATCCGTTATTGACAACAGTGGATTACTGGTTCTTTTTGCGGTGAGGGAGCTTAAAGAAAACACTCGTCTACAGAAAGCGCTTGAGTTTTGGTTGGCTGTCATTGTGGCTAAAATGAAAAATTAGAAATTGAAAAACAGTTTACAGTAGCAATTGCAGCACATACCTCCGTTTTCACTGCGTTAGCTTGCTGCCAAGCAGAAGACGACTGATGTCGTTAGGCTATGTCGGTACCGGTGATGACGATAATGATGATGACAACAAAAACGGAAAGTAAACGTTTGCAAACTGTCATCAAAGGGAACGGCGTGAAAATGTTGGAAAAAAATGTTTTCACTGGCTCAATATCTCAACAGCAGCCAGCGTGCTTGTGTGAGCTCTCTCTTTTCTCTTGTCAGTGTGACTCGCTCGTGTTTCTTCTGCTCAAACTCACACTGCAGCAGCAAACAGTTGCGCCCTGACAACAACAGAAGCAGCGGCGGTGGCGGCAGCAGCGGCGGCAGAACAAAATCAAGCGTGCCTCTCTCCTGGGAGCTGTGCTCTGGCACAGTGCTCTTCACTTCGCTAATTCTACTGCCACTAGTTTGTGCTATTTCAGCACTGCTGCTGTACAAATAGACAAACACATTCAACAGATTTCCCGCCAAGTATGTGTTGTATATTTTACTGAAAAAAGTTTTTTAAAACCAAAAAACTTGATCTAAACAGCGAAACGATGCTCAGATAGAACCAACCAATCAAATCACTCGGATCAATAACTTTCGCACCTATGCAAACAACTTAACGCCAGATTTGGAAATGCTTTTGTTTTAGAGCAACAATGTTCTGATTTCTGAATTAAAAACACATTGAAAGCTAGCAAATCTGTTAGTAACAAAAACAATTTTGCAACTATTTTAATAAAAAATAAATTTCAACGCAATACAAATTAAATTTCACATGTAAATACAGTTTTTATTTTGTTTAACAAAATCATTTACAAATGTTACAATTACAATTTACAAAGTAGTTTCCTGTTGGTTAAAAACATTGCAATTGCTAGTAAAAATTAAAACTTTTACTAAATGAAAATAAATTATACAAAATTATACAAATATTTTTGAACAAACAACTTAAAAAACAAAAATTTTAATGTTTAGAAGTTACAAAACACTTTAAATGTAACATGAAGTTTTTCAATATAAAAACAACTTTACTATATTTTTCATGAAAACCAAAAAGTTTTGAAATGAATTAGGTATGTATGCAGGATTGTTTGGTCAATCTAATTAAGCAGGAATAAATTATTTTTAAAAGTGATTGTTAGTTGGTATTATTTCTACTGAGCAACCCGTTGAACAACCAGTTTATCATATGGATGATAACGATTTGTAGTTACAGTGGATCGAGTTGTTAATTTTTCTTTCGCATTTGCACCTGTTTTAAGCAAAAGGTTAACAATCCGCAAGTTTTGTTTGATTTTGAGTCAAAGTATTTGAATATGTTGAAAAAACAAACACAAAAATGAAATGTAATTGTTAACGATGATTAAAATATGACAGATGATGTTAAAACCAAAAATAAACATTGGTAGTTGGAAGCATAGTTGGTAAAATAGATAAAAAAATAGCCGATATTGTAAGGTAATAGTTGAGTTTTGGAAGAAAGTTGATTAGTTTCAATTGTGAGTAATTAGAAGATAAAATGAAGCAAAATTGTAGAAAAGCAAAGCACCAAGATGAAGCCGGAGCACGATAATTAAAGAATATCAAAGTTATCATTTGTAAGCACATAAAACAGAAATGACAAAACGGTATATGACCACACCAAAAAGTTAAAATTGGAATGTTTTAATTAAGCATTTGTAAGAAGAAGAGTTGAAAAGAGCCAGGTGTTTGTGAGTAGGCAGTTAATTTGAGTGGTCAGGGTTAATGAATAGTTTTTGAATGTTTGTAATTGTCATTGCCGACAAAAGCAGTAGCGACAGTAGATGCGAAGAGTGGTAGTAGAAGTAGTAGTGGTAGTAGGCGAAATTGGTAGTAGGCAAAAAGGCAGTAAAAAGGCACAGGGTAAATTGTTGCAGTGGTTGGGTTTTGTTTGGTCAACCAGCAAGATTATCAACAACGTTATTGAGCAGTGGCAGTGAGAAGACAGAGGAGAAAAAAGCAAAAAGGATGTAAGGTGGTGGGAAAAAAAGAAAAAGAAAAGTTATTAGTAAAGTGTTAAATAACTCAAAGAATATAAAATTAATGCTAGAAAAAAATGAAAATTAGATTGAAAAAGATTGCTTAAATGCAATGCAGTCAAGTTTTCAAACATTGCATATTTTAGTTTTTTTGTAAACCTGGTGATTTGATGTGATTGAATGATTAAATTTTTAACAAATAACAAAACATTTATGTGATTTCAAAATGACAAAGGAATTTAATTGTATACAAAAATTGAGTATATTGAATGAACATTCTGAAAATTGTTTGTAGGCTGAGTGCGATAGCTGTTGTTTAATAAAAATGAGCCTTTGTGCGTTCACAAAAATTGTTGTTAAATCTAAACAAATTAAGTTGCTGTTCAAACAGTGTTGATTTGTGATGTGCATGTGTGTAGATGGTGTGAATATCAAAATTGTATAAGTAAGAGTATTATTAAACTTTGCAAAAATAATAATAAATAAAAAGGAAAGCAATATAAAAATGACTGAGTGGTTGAGGTGAACTTGTAGCTTTAAATGACAAGCAAAAGTATACTTGTAATAAATAAATTATAAAAATGTATTGAATTAACGTTTACAAAAGGCTGCAATGTAAAATGTAAAATGGCACTTAAAAGAATATCGGCCGCCAAAAAGTCGGATCAAGCGTTTAGGCAAAAAACGCAAAAATTTAAAAAAGTGTAAAGTAAAGCTGTAAAAACAGATACTGAGCAAATTTTTGGAAATGTTTATAATAACTTTAAAAACAGCTGCTCAAAATAATATATATACATTTTGAATAAATAAACGCACTACATTTAATTGTAAAGCTGTTTTTAAAATTTACTTAAAAACCAAAACTGTTTACTGTCAAAATTTTTGCTTAAAATAGCAAAAAATGTTTTATTTTCTTATTGTTTAAAAATACGACATTTTTTGGTATATTGGTTCTCTAAAAAAATTAAAATCAGTGAAAAAGTTTTTAAAATACTGTTTGTGCATTTAATGAAACGGTAGTTAACCGGTTCAATAGTTTGCAAAAAAAACTTGGCAAAAGTAGTTTGTTCGCTTGGGTTCAAGTTTGCGTATAAGCTATTGTTTGCGTGATCAAAGCATTGTTGTGTGAAAAACACTACGCTTAAGTTAAGTTTGCAAACGCTAGAGTTTGTAGTACACGATCACTAAATTGAACCTTGATTTTGCAAGTAGAGTATTCTTTTAGAGACTACTAGGCGGTGTAGTGTATGAGGAGGGAGGATGTGGAGAGTGCATGTTGTGTTGTGGTTGGCATTGAGATGACTGCTGTTGCTGTATTTGTTGTTGCTGATGTTGGTGATAGATTTGCTGTCCATAGTGGCTAGGGCCATAACTACCGGGATTCACTGCATTGGTAATGCAGGGGATGATGATAAATGTTATAAAACAGCCAGTGAAGAACACATAAAGACGAAGAATGAAGGGGAAGGATGACACGTGCATGAGCATTGAGCATTGAGTGCGATGGTTAAATACCGAAGTGTACGTGATTAAATCAATAGTAATAAATAGTAAGTATTTGAATTGCAAATGAAACCGGGATTAAATGGAAAGTTTAAAAGCAGAAAAGGCAAAAAAGTAAAAAAAGTTTTAACTACCGTATAGGCCACTGTTGGCGGCGTCGATGACGGGCGTTCCAGAGGCGGCGGCGGCGGCAGCGGCAGCTGCTGCCGCCGCTGCTGCTGAGAAGTCGATCATCGGTGCAGGGTGGTGGTGGTGGTGACCAAGGTACGCCTGAAGGGGGTGATGGGGGTGATGCTGGCCGAGAGGAGGGGCTGATTGAGGGTGATGTTGTTGTTGCTGCTGTTGCTGTTGCAGGTACTCAGCATATGGATTGTGTCCGGGCGGCGGCGGTGGTGGCGCCGTCGTGTACAGCACCGTTTGCCCGTCTGCGCTGGTCGTGGCAATGAGCGAGGGCGGCGGCGGCGGCGGCTGCAGCGGTTGTGGTTGACCGGCAGCGGCAGCCATTGCGGCGGCTGCTGCTGCGGCCGCCGCCGCCACGCCATTTCCATTCATCCCCGGATGAAGTCCTGACCCGGGCGAGAGGTGGCCGGCAGCGGTGTGACCACCCGCCGCCAGTGGGTGATGAGGAGGCAGATGGTGGTGATGAGCCTGGTGGTGAGGATGATGCGGGTGATGATGAGGGTGAGGGTGATAGTGAGCGGCAGATAGAGCCTGCCTCGTCCCGGCGGCGGTCAGTATGAGTGGCGCACCGAGTGGCTGCTGCAACTGCTGTTGTTGCTGTTGTTGTTGCTGCTGCTGCTGTTGCTGTTGTTGACTTTGCAGCGCCCTAATGGCCAGAGCGTTTTGGTGATTTTGCAGCAAGCTGGCCACTGGTATGCCCGATGCGGCGGCTAGGTTTTTCAGCTGCTCATGTTCAAGTGGGGTGAACGTCGTCGTCAAGCACTGCTGTCCCGGTTGGGGAGCTGTATTTAGCAAAGGTATATTGTTGTAAGTAATGTTCACAAGTAAAAAAAATTGTGTTAGTTCATACTGTTTCTTTGAGCTGACGCATCTCGATAGGTGCCGTTGATGATGGCCAGTTCCATCAGCTGACGTTTCTTAAGCTCATCTTCTCCTTCAGTCTGTAGAAAAAGTGATACAAAATACAAAATTGTTTTATTTTTTAACAAAAATAATTAAGTTTTGGAAAACTTAAAAAACTTACAATTGGCACAAGTAGCTTTTTCACCTCTTCAATGGCCCGTTCCAGTTTTGGCTGAGCTCGGTTTTCACTATCTTCAACAGTGATAAGCACGTGCAGCTTATCGTTAAGATGCTCCCAGTTAGGTTTCCCTCTGTTTTGCTCTTCCTGCAAGTAATGTGAACAATGATTATTCACAATTCAAAACGAAAACTTTAAGTAAGTTTTACTAGCCTTTTTCTTATCTCTCATAGAACCTTTTCCTCGAACCATAATCTTGCAACCCGTTTCCAGTTCAAGTTGCTTTGCTGTCATGCCACGAGGGCCAAGAATTCGTCCAACAAAGTTGAACTAAAAAGTTGAAAAAAGGTATTTTATAATTGTCACAATGTGCTTAACAGTAAATATGAAAACAAAAAACAAAACAAAGCAAATAATTACATCAGGATGCTCATCAACAGGCACGTAGACCTTCTCAGTGCGCATTATAGTCGGTCCATCAGGCTCAGGCAGCACCAATGGCTTCTTCTCGTCGCTGTTAAGCTGAAACAGTGATGAACGGATGCGGGCGATTTCTGTGATTAAGCAAAGGGCAAAAACAAAAGAAAGTGAATGAAAAACAGGTTAAATAGCGTTAATTAAAAGTTATCTGTCTGAACAAACAAGTTAATCAACGCTAATTAATCAAACAATAACAAAAAATATTCTGATTAGTTTATCAAAAAGCTTTTCCGACAGGTTAGTGGCAGTTTTAATTAGCGAACTTTCAGTAAAAGGAAAAAACAGTGTAGGCAGTGCTGTCGCGTGGGCAACTTATGCAAGACACGTTGAGCAAAAAGCCCATTTGGCTGTCGCTGTCTTGTTAGAGTAGTTCACGTGACTGCCATGAAAAAAACAAGTAAAAAACTAGAAAAAACTAGTTCAATTTTTACCAAAACTTTTGCAATTAAACACTTAACAGTGTTTGTTTTTGCTGAACAATTTTGTGCACTTTTTTGTTTTGATAAAGTGCTTATTGTTTTGTTTTTGCAAAAAAACTTTTATTTGAGATTAAACGCATAAATCACTGATTTTAAAAAATTGAAATTTTTATTATGCATTTTCTTGGCAACCTTTCTCATTCCCTTCCTTTTTACTTGAACTCTGAACTACACAGTGTCATAAAGCAACTTAATGGCGCTAATCTCACAGTACAGTGGGCGTTTGCGTAAAGCGCTGTACTTTTGGGCTGACGGGCTGCTGCTGTAACTGCCGGTGATTAATCGTCTATTGCTAAAACCAAGCTTGCTCTTCTTTTATGTTTTGACGTCAGAAAAGTTGCCACCATTGCCAACACTCAAACGAACGACATTGCCAATCTGGTCAACCTTTTTTTTCACTGGCGCGCCCAAAACTTACGTACTTTGCTTTCTGTTGCTGCTGCTGCTGCTGTTACTGCAAAGCAAAAAGCCCATCAGTGATGCAAACTTGTGTCATTTTTCCGTTTCATTTTTTAGCTGCCGGTTTCGTCAGTCAGCCTAATGAAACAACCAGCACAAGTATCTTGTTTTTGCAGAAGTACCGGCTTTTTGACAGCTGAACATAACTAATGATAATTTTGTCAAGTGTTATTTGGTTCATTTTTAAAAAGTAACTACTTGAAGTTAGAGTTTAATTTGGTTAATCTATATTGATGAAACTTAAACAGTTTTAAATTTAAAAATACTAAACGGTTTTTCAGGTTTGATTTTACATTTTTTCTTCTGAACTTAAACAGTCAAACCCAAGTTTTTAGTGCTTTTTTGTTTTTGCAACTAGTTCTAACAAGTGCTCTACATATAAGTTCAACTTGTCAAAAAGTGAAGTGGAAAAAGAAAAAACGGAAAAACTTGTCAAAAGTTGACAAAACGGCTGTTTGAACTGAATGCAGCCAATCATAAGTTGTAGCTAGCAAAACAATGGATAACAACAGGCAATGGTGACTTGTTGAACTTATTCTATTATGGGCATGTGTTGTGCAAACTGCTAAAAAGTGTTGCTGTTGCCTGTCTGATTTGGGCCTCGTGTATGCTCCGGCAAGTGTTGCTGTTGTTGCAGCGGCTGCAAGCACTAGCAAAAGAAACGCCGCCAACTTTGAGCTACAATCATTTTTTGTTTTTCATATTCTGCAATGCAAAGAGGATTCTACTAATCTGAATGTTTTTTCTTTGATTTTAATATATTCTTTCATTTGTTCAAAACAAAGAAAAGAGATACATAAGCTGGAAAAGCTGCAAAAAGAAGAGAGAAGACACGTGAATGCAAGCGGAAAAAGAGGTTGCACTGAGTGTGTTTAGTTCAATGTGACTGCATTGCATTGTTGCAGCGAACTGACAGTTTGCTGCAATAACGGCAAGAAGAAGAAGAACGCTCATCAGTATCCACTGAAAAGCATCATTTGTTTTTGTAATAATTTTAGTTTTGCAAAGCTAATTTTGCCGCCATTGTTTGCAACTACATGACTAATTTTAGCGCAGATTAAGAAAATGACTAAGCTGTCTCTAGCAACACTTTGAAAAATTGTTTTTAATTTGTTGTCATTACTAGAAAGTGTACCCTACTCTCAGCTGAACAAACGAGTTTGTTCAACATTTATAAGAACAAACGCTAGTTTTATTTAAGAGTGTTGTCAGTTTTTTCCGTTTTTCAAAACTGTCAATTTGCCAGTCAACTGTCCATTTCCTTATTATCAGAGGAAACACTGCCTAAACGTTGCCGCAGTGGTCAAGAGCTCATTCATTGGCAATCGATTAAATGAGAAATTGAGAGGCAATTGTGTGTGTGTGTGTTGGGGGAGGGCATTAAACAGCAGAACTCAGTAGGAGGGAAATAGCTAACGCTGTGGCTAATGCCAAATGACTGATGCACAGGCAAAAAATGCATTCTAAAGATGAGCTCAAAATGCATTACACGGGTACAGTAGACAGCAGCCACAAGGCAACTCCGTCAAAAAGAAGAAGAAAAGAGGAAGGGAAGAAACAAACGGCAAGTTAAAGAATTGGCTTGTAGCAATCATTGTGGCAGAAACTGGTATGCCTTCACTTTCACAGTTTTCTACAACAGTGTTTTCTGCCTCCAAAAACGTTTGAGCAGCAACTGTCAAATGCAACAAATAGCCCAATTGGCCAATTGATGAGCATTGACGAGCTAAAAAAATGAGGGCAAAAAATGGAAAAAAGCCCACAGCTGCAATTCTAATGTAGTGGCACTGTCATTTGTCAGTTTAGAAAAAGAAAAAGAGGAAAAAAGCCGACAAGTGACTATTGCTAGAATGCAAAAAAGTAGAATTTTCTGTGAAGTAGATAGAGCCTCTATGAGCTGGGCCATCGATCACATCCATTGCAAATCAGACGACTGCCACACAGTCAACAGATGAATGGTCTGTCTGTCAGGTTGTACCTGTGTGACAGTGTTTGTGAGTGTGTGTGTGTGTGTGTGTGTGTGGTTATGCCAAAAGAATGTCCTCTTTGCTTGGCAGTGGTTTTTTTGCTAGACATTCAGACTGCAAAAATGATGCGGTAGTGACTTTAAAAGCAGCAAACTTTCGTTTGAATCCTCTTTTCCACTCTCATAACTTTCTGCTAAGCCTAGGCTAAAATCATTTTCACTTCACTTTTTCTCTCTCTCTCTCTTTCTCTCTCTCTTTTTCTCCTCTCTATCGCATGGCCAATCGCATTTGCGATGATAAATCACGACAGCGTCAGGCAGCACCATTCAAGCACAGTCACCGTCAACGTTAGCAGAGCAATGCCAGTCAATGGAAGGAACCTTCCTGTCAGTGAACGACAGTCAGCACAGCCAAGGAAAGACGCCTACGCAAAAAGCGAGCCAAATCGATTACTTTGCTGCCACTGAAGAGTGGCTGTGTATGTGTCTTTTTCAAGAACTGATGCAACAAATAGCAAATACTTAAATAAATAACCAAAAACGAACAAGAACAAGTAGTGCGTTTTTTCAGTTTAATAAACTTTTAAAATTGTTTAAAATTTTACAAAAAAGGTGCAACATTTTCTATCAAAAATTTTTTGTTTAGTTTTAAATTTTGTAGTGAAAAACTATTTGTGATGTAAGGGCAACAATTTTGACGGTCATAAACCAGTAATTTTTAGTTGCTGTAGAATGTTAATCTTTACAATTTATCCTTTATTTTTGCTAATCTACTTGATTTTATTTTAACAATGAGCATTTACAATACACAAAAAAATAAATGTTGATGTCTGTGTTTTAAAATGTTCAGAGAAGCGCTGAGTGAGAGTGAACACAAGCATACGTAGTCCAGACTGACTTTAA
>JAALOO010001281.1_pt1 | contig 17927 bp, 19 predicted proteins | sample 7257641 | NCBI WGS metagenome assembly JAALOO01 (sample SAMN14085613, study PRJNA598686) | mite metagenome | biome: ENVO:01001000; feature: ENVO:01001002; material: ENVO:01001226; isolation source: single female mite from University of Michigan culture on fish food culture... ...
GGGAGAGAGAGAGAGAGAGAGAGAGAGAGAGAGAGAGAGAGAGAGAGAGAGAGTTCAGGCGCCACCATGATTTTGACATGGCACTGTGCAAACACTGCCAACATTTCGGTACATTTACCCTCTCTCTCTCTCAGATCACTCTCGGCTAATGGAAGAAGAGTCTAATTGAGTGAGTTAATAAGTGCCTCCAGGGAACAGCAGTATGTACTACACTCGACTAATCAGCAAAACCGTTTTATCAGACAATGTTTGTGGTTGTAATGTTGCACCATGGCGCGGCAGACGGGCACCACTGATAGGAAAGACTGAAAAGACGACTATCGAAGAAAAAAAAGAACGAGACAAATCGGTCTGCACTTTGCTGCTGAATCTTCAGCTTTAGTTGATAGACTGTTGCTACTGACTGACTAGTGTTTCTACCCATCGCTATAAATACATCATTAAGGCAGTTGATGGCACATGAAAGATGCTTGAACGTTTAAATACCTCTAAAACTGAGAACTAAAAAGAAGTGACAGTTGCTTTGATTAGCTGTCTTTAGGAGCCTAAAGGCTCGCAAAGCTATTCCAACATTTTGATGTCTATGGGTGATTGGTACTGCCAGTGCTGCTTTACCTGTGTACCCAACACTGCACATCACTTTTGCATAATACTGGCGAATCAAACAATCCATTTAGCAGGCAGACAGACAAACCACTGGGCGCAATTAGCCTTAAGTCATGCTCAACTGATCAAACTGCAGACAGCACACCGAACAGTGTTGTGCCGTCTTTTGCAACAACTCAGATGATTTTTCTCTGATGTTCAACTTCAGTCTGAGCGGCTGAAGAACTGCTGAGTAGCATGTGTGAGAGAAAGATTAGTGCGTTCAGATTATGCTGGCGACTGCTATGAGATGCAGTGAAAGCTAGAAGAATCAAGATGTATCCGAATTATGATGTGCTCTGCCTCCTCTTCCCAAGCAACAGCGCCGCAGTTTTGCAGTTCAGCAGGATGAGTGCCGCTGAATTAAGCTGCTGCTGCAGTTGTTTCTGATGGTACGGCAACAGCATCAGCACTGAACTGCTTGTGTTGTGGCGGAAAGCATTACCATTGGAGTGCAGTGCAGAGCAGAAGGCACAGACGCACACTGAAAGTGGTTGAATTAATGTCAAACTGCATCAGCGAGCTATCGACAATCACACACAGGCACACAGACACTGCAGTGTGGCTCGGAAACAGCCGTACCAGTCAGCTAGTCAGAGTTTCTGTCTGCCTCGTCAGCGTAGTCATTTCATCAGTTGCCTGTGCAAAAAGGGCAGCCTACTGCCGCTCTGCTACCATACCACACAGTTTACTGTCACAGCTGTGGTTGCTGCTGCTGCTGCTTCTGCTGTTTATTGCCGCCACACCGATATTCTTCGGTATATAAAGTGATTGCCCATAAACAGAGAGTTCCTTTTTGTTCTAGCCAGCCACTAGCCGCTGCTGCTCGTTGAACAGTGCCACCTTTGTGCGATCGGTTGCCTCACTTTTGAAGCTCTCTTCGCTAAGACTCTTTTTTCTTTACGACTTGATCATGTGCGGAATATTTGCAGTTCTCAACTATCATGGCGATGTAAAGTGCTTTCGCCAGAAAGCTCTCGGTCTCTCCAAACGGTAATGGCAAAACTGCGTGTTGGAAGTAGTATTCATAAGCATTTTTGATTGCAGAATTCGCCACCGTGGCCCTGACTGGTCGGGATGCATCATCTCGGGCAACAACATCTTTTGCCACGAGCGACTGGCCATTGTGGGCGTTGAGTCGGGCGCGCAGCCCATTCTCAGCCAAGACGAGAAGCTCATTCTGACGGTGAACGGCGAGATTTACAACTACAAAGTGCTGAAGAACAAGCTGCTGAAGGACTGCACCTTTGTCACCTACTCTGACTGTGAAGTGATCATGCACCTCTACAAGAAGCTGGGCGGTGAGGAGTTTGTGAAGCACCTCGATGGCATGTACTCCTTTGTCCTCTACGACGTCGAGCAGAAGCGCTTTCTCGCAGCTCGGGACCCAATCGGCATCACCACCCTGTACTACGGCTTCAACACCATCAACCCGGAGACGTACTACTTTGCCTCGGAGATGAAGTGCCTCAACGACATCTGCGACACCATTCGCGCTTTTCCACCCGGGCACCTGTACGACTCTGCCAAGGGCACCTTTGAGCGGTGGTACCAGCCGAGCTGGGGCAACGAGTCGCTCGTGCCGACGACGCCGGTCGACTACAAGGCCATTCGGAGGACGCTGGTGAAGGCGGTCAAGAAGCGGCTGATGTCTGAGGTGCCCTACGGAGTGCTCCTCTCCGGTGGTCTCGACTCGTCGCTCATTGCCGCCATTGCCGCGAGAGAGACAAGAAAGATGCTGAAGCACCAGCTTGAGGATGAAGCTGAAGATGATGAAGCTGATGCTGCTGCTGCAGCTGGCAATGGTGCAAGTGCTGCCAGCAGAAAGATCACCAATGGCGGTGGTACTGACGGCAACAGCAGTGGCAATAGCAGCGGCGACGAGCAAACTGAAGCCTACTGGCCACGTCTGCATTCGTTCTCTATTGGTCTTCCAGATAAGTACACCACATGAACATCAACAGAAGCAGCAGCTGTGCTATCGACCGCTCTACGGCCGATTGTTTACAACAGCGTGCTTTGTTGGTGTCGTTGTTTTTCCTTTTTCTAATCAATTTCTTTCTTCTCCCAACACGATCCCCAGATTTAATTGCTGCTCGTGAAGTAGCCAACTTTCTGAAGACCGTCCACCACGAGTACACTTTCACGGTGCAGGAAGGTCTGGACGCCATCGCCGATGTGATTTACCATCTGGAGACGTACGATGTGACCACGATTCGCGCCAGTACGCCCATGTACTTGCTTTCTCGGAAGATCAAGGCTAATGGAGTTAAGATGGTGCTCAGCGGAGAGGGATCAGATGAAATCTTCGGCGGGTACCTCTACTTTCACTCTGCCCCCAACAAGGAATCCTTTCAAGAGGAGATTGTCAAACGCGTGCAGAACCTGCACACCTCTGACTGTCTGCGAGCCAACAAGAGCACAATGGCCTGGGGACTGGAAGCTCGGGTGCCTTTTCTCGATCTCAAATTTCTCGACACTGCCATGACCATCGACCCAAACGATAAGATGCACAAAACGGGAAAAATCGAAAAGTACATCCTTCGAAAGTAAGCCACTCTTTTTGAACTTCTGTGCTAGAACACTCATTAACATGCCTAACACTTTTACCTGCAGAGCCTTCGACACCGCTGGCAATGACGAGGAGGAGCCCTATCTGCCAGAGAGCATTCTCTGGCGTCAGAAAGAGCAGTTTTCAGACGGCGTCGGCTACTCTTGGATCGACAGCCTCAAAGTGGAGGCTGAGCACAAAGTGTCAGAGAAGGAGTACGCCAATCGATCGAGCAGATGGCCCGAGGACACGCCACAGACGAAGGAGGCCTACTGGTATCGAGAGCTCTTTGAGGTATGCTTTCCCCAAAAGGCCTGCACTGAGAGCGTCGTGCGTTGGGTTCCACGAGTCGACTGGGGCTGCTCCACTGATCCCTCTGGTAGAGCTCAAAAGTCACACAACCAGGCATACGATCCGACCACCATAGACCATGTCCAAGTGAAGGTGCTCAGCAACGGCGGCGCTTAGGTTTAGTGTGTAATCACATTGGTTGTGTTGTGGTTCGCCTAAGTCTAACTGTATAATATCAATGGCTTTATCTTTTTTACATAAAATTCAAATAAAAATCCAGTTGTTAATAAGCAATTGAAGCAGCAATTAGTTCCATTCGCCGCATCATTCAGTAGCAGAAGCATTGTTTGCCGTATCGAGAACGATTACTCGCAGTCTGTGGTTGTCAGCCAGTATAAACCCACATTCGTTGGAGTTTCCGCAGTAGTGAGATGTGCTGAAAATGTTTAAATCAAAATGTGAGTAGTACAAATAACAAACTTTTGCTTTTTGTACGACAAACCTGAAAATAGTGACGCATTTGTTGATAAAATGAAAAACGTATCCAGGCTGTAAAAAGAAAATGTCAGTAGGGTTTTTTAAACAAAAGGCCCAAAAACTTACCGGAGCCACCTCATGAGCTCTTATAATGTGCGACAAACCGTTAGCCTTTAGAAAGGTGTCTGCCCCGGCTTCGTTAAACTTGAAAGCCGTTCCGCGTTTGGTGTTAAAGACAAAACCGTTTGCCGTTTCCGGATTGACGTTACGCATCTCACAGGTGTCGAGAAACTCCTGTTGATTGGCCGGATCAGACCAGAGAATCTCCCAGGCAATGAGCGCCTCCTTGTCTGGCTCCATCAGAACACGCTTCACCTTGCAAATCTGGTCAATGGTCTGGGCAGCATGGGGAATGCCCCCGTGACAGCAAAATATCGCATCGTCAACTAGGGCGCAGACGGGCAGGCGGTCAAAGATTCGATTGCTCAGCTCAAAGATCTTCAGTCCGTACGTTTCGCCGTACTTGGCGATGCACTCTCTGTAGTAGGAGTAGTGCTTCTGCAGAGATCTCACCTCGTGGTTGCCGCGCAGCATCGTCACCTTGTTTGGACAGAGCACCTTGAAGGCGGCAATGTACAGGGCACACTCCAGGCCCCAGGCGCCGCGATCAACGTAGTCGCCGAGAAAGACAAAGTTGGCGCCAACAATGGGCATCAGTGGCCAGAGCGTCTTTTCGAGTGACAGCAGGTCCTCGAGATTGCCGTGGATGTCTCCTGTTGGAAAAACAGTGCAATCAGCTGAAAAAAACGTTTACAACAACAAAAATGATGCGTACCAATGATATAACAGGGCGAGTATGCCTTCTGGCACTTCAACTCTGCCTCGAGCAGAATGAACAGTTCTCGGTACAACTGCAGGAAAAGCTTCCAAAAGTCGGCCGCCTTTCGATTCATCAGTCCTAGTGGCTGCTGAGCCGTGCCCTTGTTTTTGGCAAAAGAGCGCAACATCAGTATAATGGCATTGGCGGCAGAGTACGGCTTGAAGATGCACTCTATTGAGTACTGACGAGCGGTGAGCACACTGGGTGCTTCACCTGTTCCACTTGTGCTTGCCTGCTTTTCTTTGGTCGCCGCCTTTTCCGCCACCTGAGCCAATCGCTTGATGGTCTTCTTTTCGTCAGTGCTAATCACAATGTGGTGTGTGGCCAGTTCGTATTTGCGCTCCAAACAGGTGGGACAGACGCCGGCGTAGGCTCGCTTTGGCAGTGCGCTGGTCAGCACCTTTTTACACTCTACCCGACGCATCTGCTGCATGGCCAGGTGGCGAGAAATCTCCGCAAAAATGGACTTCTGCAGGCGACAGAGAATGGAGGTGCCGCGAAACTTGTGCGCTCCGATGGCGCTTAAAAAGTCGCTCTCGCTGATGTTGCTGCTGCCGCCAATCGCCTTGGTGATCTCCGCCAACTTGGCCTCCACCTGATCGGGTTTGGTCATGTCGGTGACAATGGCTCGTAGTTTCGCTTCATCTAGCGAGCCCGACTGATCGGCGTCATAGTAGCGAAAGATGAATCGGGCGCGAAACTCTCCATGTCGAGCTGCTGGCTCCATGCAGGCAAAGCCGAGAAGCAGCTCGTGAAAAGACAGTCGACCGTTCTGGGCAATATTGAAAGCGCTGAAAAGCTTGCCCAGCCGTGCTTCATCTCGCTCAAACTTGTACTTGGACATGTAGGCACGAAATGATTCCAGAGTCTGGTAGAAGCTGGGAAAACAATGCTGAAGAGTAGGGGTTGATGAAAAAATGACGTTTACGTTAAATATGATCTTCTACTTACATCGAGGTAGTCTGAAAAAAGGCGCTCAATTACCGTTTGCGTAATGTTTAGCGATTTGAGCATGTCCTCTTCGAGGTTTCGCGGTGGATCTCGCGGCACATAGAGAAAGGCTTCATCCATAGAAAACTCGGTCACCTTTTGCTTGATGCGCTCATTGATGTTTTTGCAGCACTCCACTAGTTCAGGACCCCAGAGGTGGGGCACCTTGCCGGCGGTGATCTCATCCAGTGGAGTCCACTCAAGATGGTCGGCACCGGCGATTGGCTGACAGCACTTTAGACTCTTCACCTCCGGGTCTAGCAAAAAGTAGTACACCGTTCGCTTGATAAACTTCAGCGTCTGGGGAACTTGAATGCGCATCAGGTGCATGCACTTGAAGGTAGAGTAGGGTGGAGTCTTCTTCAGCTCAGTAAAGCGCTCCTTATCCTCTCCAGCAAGGACAATGCAGAGGCCAATTCTAGCGCCGTCCTCCCAGGTTCGATTGGCAGGCATCTCCACGAATGGCATCCATCGAGCACGACGACGCGTCACGAGGACTTTATTGTGACTGCCACAGTGAATCAGGTACGAGTGACAGTCAAAGGGCCCGGTCGTCGATTGGGTGAACCCTTCCGGCACTGGTTTGTTGCACTCGCGAACCTCCTTAATCTCTGACTCTGAAGGCTCAGAAGTTTTGGTTGAGGTGACGGCAGATTTGGCCACCACTGACTTGGCCACTGTTGATTTCTCCTTTTTTGACATTGCTCAAGCAAAGGTCCGGATAAGCAACAAGATAATATAAAAAGGTTTTGAACCAATGTTGAATCAAACTTAAAATGACGTGGATCATTCGAATAAAAAGTCGTTTTTTGTAAATCTATTTTTATTGGAAAACATGCGCAGTAAAATAAGCAACAGGAGGAAGCAAAAGGTGACAAAAGAATAAAAATAATAAATAGACATATAAAAATAACAACAATTAGGTGTATAACAGGAATAAGGTATCCTTATTGCCAAGGGGCTCTAGAAGGAGCTAGGCTCAGAAACTTGTACCCCATTTATATTTGGTTGGTACTTGGTGTTTGGACGGGATTGAAAACTAGAGCAAAAGAACGGCTAAACTCAGTTAAAGTTCATTCGCGGACTCCAATCTCCAGCTGCTGACTAGACTGCTGCTGACTGTGGGTGTGACTGAGCAATCAGACTTTATCCAAAACACTGGATTACAACAACTTCATTAGAGCTATACTGTCTGTTTATTTGGCTGATTGGGGTGGTGGTGCTCTACTCGCGGTATTTGAACTAGAGTGCTCGGGGGTGTTGATGGTGGTAGTCGTAGTAGTGCTGGTGGTGCTGCTGGTGCCTCCCTGTCCACCCACTCGCAGATGGTGATTGTCAGGGTTGTTACTGCTGCTGTGGCTGCTGTTTCGCGCGTTTGGTAGTCGTTGATTTTTAAAACCCACAGCGAGGTAGGAAAAAACGCACAGAACGGCATAGCAAATCTGATCGGACATTTGAGAACGATATTTTCGTTGAGTGATTTGACGTGTTTTGGGGTCTAAAGAATGCGGAAAAAGTTAAAAGAAAAAGTATTAGTTTTTAATCAAGCCGACTGGTTAGTTGTTGATGGTCAGATAAAAATGCACAAATGAAAAAAAGAGCATTCTTACTGAATTCTTCAATTACAAACATGCCGCCCTTGGCATTGTAGCACTTGCGAATGTTTTCAAGTCGGACGAAAAACTAGAGGTAGGAAAGGAGTTAGTAAAACTGGCCAGTTTAAAAGTGACTTGTAATTAAAAATATAAATTATAATAAAATAAAAAACAAAAAGAAAGATTAGGATGGGAAAAAGTTTAAAGTGAAGCAGACTGTAAAAAGCAAATTTGCAAAGCAAAACGTCGTGTGCCAAGCATGCAAAATTGACACACATACAGCACATGCAAGCAAACCAAACACAAGCCAAATAAGCAATTGGGCATTCCATCAACAGGCAGCTGAAGCATGTGAGGTATGCAGCAAGAAAGAAAATGAGGAGGAGGAAAAGGTAAGCAAGGCATAACTGGGCGGCTTAAAGCAGTGTGCTACAAATGTTGAGATCAACTTGTAGATTGTAAGATGCAACATAGAGAGATAGAACTCAAAAAAACTGAATGAAAAAGTGGCTACCGATACAACAAAAAAGGAGAGAATAAGAAGCAACTAGAACTGAGGGGAACTGAGGAGTAGAGCACAACTACGAGAACCTTAGAGATGGTCAACTGCAGCTGAACTGAAAAGAATAACTCAAAAGTAGTGATAAATGATAATTGAACAACTATCTCCAATGGTAATAATACACGACTTGTGGCACACTAAAAGAAAGTAAGATGGAGGTCGAGGGTCAAGTGGTGGTGGTAGTGGTGATGATGGTCGTGGTGATCAGCTGATGGTCGGACCAGCTGTTGACTGACTCACAACCACACACACCAAGACACCTTGTCCAGCTGGGCATGAACAAGTAGGCAATCTAATGAGGCGTTGGTACTAACGACTACTGAGAGAGAGACTAGTGGCGCTAGTACCAAGACATGATGGCAACTGGTATGTAGTACGACTACTGCAGTTAATGTACCTAAAGCTCTACGGCATCAAGGTACGCTACGGTTGCACGAATCGTCCATCACTGGCACACAAGCACAATCGGTTGCGTGACACAGGCAAGATTGTTGAATGGACTTTTCACCGGTAGAAGCGATATGGGGTATTGTACGATTGTGGTCGTGGTAGTAATGGTATAGTAGTAGTAGTAGCAGTAGTAGTAGCAGTAGTACTTTCTAGCCAAAGTTGTAGTCGTGCACTAGACTAGGCCCTAAAGGCTAAGCTCTAGAGGTTTGTTGGTCGGTGCCAAGTGAAAGAAAAAAACTGCACTCTAGTGGAACTGAAACGTCTGAGCTGAAGAGCGAACAGAAATGTAAAAGAAGAGAGAAATCATATGTTTGAATGTTGCCGGAGATCGAGCAAAAAGCTACTAATTGCTACAAAATAAAATTGAAACGGTATAGACAAAATTAAAAGAAAAATAAAATAAACGAAAGGTTAACATTGCATGGAAAGACGGAAAAGAAAAGAAAGAAAGAACAAGTGGAAGTAGAGACAAATAATAAAAAAAATAAATTAGAAAAAGAAAGAGAGAGATTTGTACCTCAAAGTCCTAGATTGAGAGGGCAGGATGAAGTTTATGCAAGTGAAAGAGAGTGAGAAAGAGTTAGCGAAACGAGAAAGAATGAAAAATGAGATGGTTTAGGCCGGCATAAAGCCATCAATTTTGGGTGGAACGGGTGAAAGGGCGACCGCGTGAAAGAGTCAAGCCCATTTGGGTAGAGTATACCGATCGAGTGTCAGACATTTAGTGTCATGATTGTAGTCGTGATTGGTCGAGCCGTCGAGGGTGTTCGTTCCCAAATCACGAAAGATAGTGAGGGCAAGAAAGAAACAGAAAAGTTAACGGTTAGTCAAAGAGTCAGAACGCCGATTGGAAGTTGATTTGAAGTTGAAAGCAAAGTTTGTGTTTTATGTGAGTGTGTCTCCACTAGTTAAGTTTTAAAAGTTGGAACAAAAGATAAAAACTAGATAAAAAAGTTTAAAATCTAAGTTGAAGGCCCTGGGCAATCGAGATGTGCAACGAACTGCTCTCTCGGCTAGGGAACAACGACAACGACAACAAAAGAGAACGAGTAGAAGATCGCCTTCAGATGCAGAAAAAAAGAACGAGAAGAATAAAAACTGAGAACATAAATGTCTAACAAATTAAAGTAAAGTGAACAAAATAGAACGCCTGACTAAGGACCATCTCAAAAGTCCCTGGATTGGGGGAGGGAGTGTCACTACTTGGAAATGCAACTCAGCCAACCAAGGAAAAACAAAAGAAATGAAAGGCAGTTAAGGACAACCAAAAAGAGCGAGAAAAAAGGAGGAAAAAAGAAGGCAAAGAAGGCAAGGATACTGAAAGTCGGAAACGATCACAAAACGGTCATTTAATGGTCATGCTGGAAAGATTTGATAGTTGTGGCTGGAAATGGCTGACAGAGCAAGAAAAGTCATACAAAAGTCAGTAAAAGGGTAAAAGTTGAGAAAGATAGATAAAGTGATAGATAGAAATAAGAGGAAAAATAAGAAAGAAAGAGAGAGAGAGAGAGAGAGAGAGAGAGAGAAATAGAGCGAGAGAGAGAGCGAGCTAGAGACACACAAATCAATGCGTTCGCAGTGTGGACTGACCGTCTCGTTTCCGTGGCCGATCACCGGAAACAATGACGCCCTAAAACAGATTGGGCGTCATCAGCAAAAAACAGCCAGTCAACACTGCACCTCGAGTCACAGTCAACAATGCATTCTGGCAACATTCTGACACATAACATTCGGGAAACAATAAAAATAAAAAAGAGAATAATGTAATAGATATTATTGTCGAGGGGAGCAACAACAGTTAACCAGGCCCGACACACTCAGGCAGGTCTCGTGTGGTGAAGAAGAGAAAGTGAAAGCACTGTCACACAGGTCCAATTCAAGTCAAACAAAACCAAGCAAAGATAGTATCATTATTAGTATGAGCTACATAATGTAAATAGATTCATAAGGAGGTCATGTTCAAACGAGAAAATAAAATGATTGAGAAAAAATTAATGAGCAGTTAATGATATTGGCGGTTTGAATTGGAGCTATTTCTGAGAAAAAGGCCATTGTACTCAAAAGAAATCATATCGGTTGATTTTGGCTTTAATATCGATCAATAGCACGCAAAGTGTTCTCTATTGAAGTTATTGTCCTTACTCTGCACTGCCAAGTATTGATTTCCAAAGTAAACAAAATAACAATAAAAAGAATATTTATAATAAACAAAGCTGCTTTTTACGCAAAAAGTGGCCATTGCGCTAATGGAAACAAAAGGCAAGAGAGTTTTGAGAGGTCCTTAGCGAGAATTGTGTTTATAAAGAGCTGCAAATTACTGTACATAAAATAAACTGCCAACTGGCGTAATCCTGAGCTTAGCAAAAGTAGTACTTCCGCTTGATGTTGTTCATCAAATAGACCTGGCATCTCTTGCTGACACTTTGTGTAACACTGTCATCATTTTTGTTTGTCATTTAGCTTAAACTGATAGCTGAATGAAGAAAAAAAGAAAACTGACCTTGCTGTTGGCAAAGAGCAATCCGACGCCTTCCATGCACACTTGCAGCAGGCCACCTTCGCCGGTTTTCATGTCTTGAATAGGAAACTCTCCTCCCAGTTCAGTGCCTAGTTTCAGTGATTGTTGAAAAGTGGTCATTACACACACTGACACACATTCTCTCAAAAACTGTTTAGCACTTACCTGGCATTGAGCCACCGCCACTGGCCGCCGCCTTCTCCATGGCGTCTTTGATGCAGTAGTAGAGGTCTTTGCACTTGCGTGTGTAGTACTTGTGCAGCTGAGTCTGCTCGCCATTGCGTCTCCAGAGACAAAGGACCTTGTTTTTCGGCGAGTAGGTCATGTTCACTAGACGCTCAAACCACCATCGCTCGATGATGGTGCCGTTGATGGAGCGCAGTATGAGGCCATCATCACGCACCTCCATGAAGAGCATGTCACCGGATGCATCGGTGCCGATGTGCACTGAAAAGGTCTGACGGTGAATCTGCCGACTGGCTGGCGGCTTCAAGTCAATGTCGTTGCCGTGCAGACAGTCAATCTGGTCCAGCATCTCATTGATGTCTGCAGACCCATTCAGGCCAATGTGGCACTTGCCTGTTGAAGGTGACAAAGAAATGGAATGTTCAGTCAGGATTGGCTATTCTCAGACAACTCCATTTTTACCAAGTATTCGTCGGCACTTTCGTTTAATCTCCGTCCGATTGACATTGACCATCACCATGAAGGCTGTCATGTTGTAGAGAAAGGTGGCCAACAGTCGGTCTTCGTCCTGTTCCAGTCGTCTCTTGTCACTGTCCAGTAGAGTGCGGTACCTTTCCATCATCTCAGTTGGCCCCTGGTCCATGCCGATCAAATCACGCTCTTGCGAGACTGCGTCCAGAAAGGCGTCTTCCCAGAACTGCATATCATCCCACAAATTTGACCTATTGCTTCCTGTGCTCAAGAGTTTAGAAATTTGATGAGTGAGTAAACAGCAAACGGGAAAAGAACAAACCTAGAATGCCTTCAAAAAGGTAGAACCGTTGCACATCCATGCCGCCGATGCAGGAGATTAGACCACCTTGGTAGCGAAAACCAGCACTGACTGAGGACTTGCTGCTGTACAGACTGGGAGCTCGAGTTGTTCTGCCTTGCAATCCCTATTGAAAAAAGTAATAAAGAAAAAATAGAGATTAGCAACTACATAAGGAGACTGGTGAAAGGTGGAAGGGTTAGGATCAGTCAGTCAGTCAATCAATCAAAACACAAAACAAAATTACTTCTATGTCAGAATCAGAACACGTGGAACGAAAAGAATTGCTGCTTAAGCGGTTGCCAAAAACAGGATTTACCGTCAACGATCCGGCATCGGAAACATTACAGGGCGATGCATCGGATGGCTCGGAATCGATTGAGGCGGCGCGGTTCAGTGAATTGCGCTTGCTGCTGCTGCAACTGGCCCCCGCAACTGCCTCTTCCGGCGGAGAGATGACTGCTTCGACGGCCAGGCCAGTCCTTGACTCGGTCGCCAGGTCAGACACTGCCTGACGCTCGGGGCTTCGCTTCGACAGGTTCTCATTTGAGCCAAAGGGAGTTGAGCCTAAAGGGGTGGAATTAAATGATTCAATACACACTGTACATGAACAAGGTGTGCCTTTCTGTACCTTGTGAGTAGGTGACCACCGATGCCTGAGACTCCTCTCCAGTGCCCTCCTTTTCCCAGTACATGGTGTGGGCCATCTCGAGAATGGCAAATGCAGAGGCCATTCCACTGGCGTTCGAGTTGGAGCTGTGATAGCTCTGATCGAGTCCGTAGATGAGGGCATTCAGCAGTTTGAGCAAACCCTTCCACACTGGTCGTGTGACGAGCACGTCAATAATGTGGTCATCGGCGGTGATCTTTCGTGCAAAGTTCTTGTTGATGCGCTGCACTACCAGAACGCGGTACTGCTCATCCTCCATTAGATTCTTCATTCGCTTCAATTTCAGCCAGCCTATGCCCTCGCCCTCCAGGACTGCCTTTACATTCTCCTTGATGAAAGACTGGTTCTCACTGTGAAACAACAAATTTCGATTAAAAATCGAAACTTTAAAGATATTCTCAAGCGGCACTAATCTCACCTGTGATTCTGGTTCTTTGACTCGAGTGACCGTTGCACAATCTGACTAGACGAGTGTCGTATTAGCGACGAGTTCTCAAGTGCGCCCTTCTTTCCCTTGGGGAAAGGTCCAAAAGGTTGCGCTTTTTCTCTCATCTTGTTTGCAAAATTGGAGTTTTTCGCTCCCTGAAAGAAACCCGACAGCATTCCCGCCGTCTTGTCGGCTAATCCGTTGAAATCACTGGACATGTTTGTCAGTCTGTTTGGTGGCGCAACTTGCACTTGCGTCTGCGTCGGTGTCTGCGAAGTAGAAGGCACATTTTCGCCGGCATCGGGCTCGTCTTTGGAAGATGACCTCCAGAACTCTCGAGCAGAGCCCTTCATCGGCTCACTGATGGCTTGCAGATTGGCAAGAATCTTCTTCTTTTGCGCCTGAGCCGCCGGCTTGGTGACCACCTCTTTGGCGGCCGCTTTTGCCTCTCGAGCCATGTCCTTGGCTTCAGTGGTAATGCGATCGATCAGAGAGGAGCCGAAGCCGCCAATTGAGTCCCGGTGTTGCGATTGAGATCGAGAGAAAACGGAAGAAATGGAGATCGTCTTTGAGAGCGTTGGAGTAGAGGTGCCTGAGGACTTGTCCAGTGAGTTACTGGGAGAAATGTTTCTCTGACTAGGCAACGAAGAGGCGGAAGGGTGACTGGCGATAGTTTTGTTACTATCCATTGAGGAAGACTCTTTTAGCGATGAGCTATGATTGTCGTCCGCTTCAGACTCGGAGTTTTCACTAACTTTGGCTGTTTGGAAAGAAAAAGATGCAGTTTTCTAGCAAACAAATCGCTGAAACAAATGAAACAAGACTTACATAGCTGAGCAAATTGGGCAACATTAGGGGGAATAGGCGGAATAGGAAAGTCTTTGTCGTACAAAGAGGCAGGCTTAAACTCGTGCTGGCTGTCCGAGTTGTCCTCATCCTCTGAAGAGGACTTTGAGGAGGCAGATCGCGTAGGGGAAGATGCATTTGAGTTTGCAGAACTTTGCCTACCAGTGGAATCAGCCTTGGAGTCAGCTTTAGACTTGATATTAGAGTACTGCAGCGTATCGGGGGGACAGAAAATGCTCCGATGATCACATAGTGTTAGAACACAGGTAGTGGAATCTTTCAAAGACTCTGCAGTGCAATGATGAAATGAGGCATTAGTATATAACAGAGCGTTACAAATATTTTTCTAGTACCTAAAAATTGCGAGTTCATTCGGCTCGCATTGCACATCTCCTCGACAAACTCATTGAGCGATGAAAAGGAGGAACTAGTGCTGACATCGCTCTCCTCTTCACTTTCATTGTCGCTGTCATCCTCTTTGTTTTGGAACTCGGCGTAAACTTGCGTTATCGACGGATTTGATATGTTCCACACTTTGAAGTTAATGACATCCAACTGGTGACTGTACCACTTGTGCTTATCGCCAATTATTGCTGGGTCGTACACTCCGTTTTGAACTCGAATGAAGGCAACATTGCTAGGATACAAAGACCACTCGGCGAAAAATTCCACCGCCTGGTTTTTGATATGAAAGTTAGAGAGTTATGCCAGCTGTTGTGTCAGTGTACACACAGTAAAACGTACCTGAGTTTGAACAAATTTTTGCAGGAAGACAGAAGGTTTAGGACGTGAATGAAGGAAGGAATTGATCTGAAAGGCAACTACGGGTCGAGGAAAGAGACGAATGGTGCGCGTAAACTCGTTAAAGTTGAGGAGCAACCCGGGAGAGTTGTACAGCTTGACCATGGCAATGCGAGTTGCAATGTCCACCGAGTCGACGTCATTTCCTGAATTGTTGTGAGCCGAAACAAGTGTTTCAATGTTTGTCAGGTTACTCGGACAAGGTGCAAAGCCCTTACCATATGTCAAAGGGTTGAAATCAGCCGATGCTTTAACTTGAGTTGAGGCAGCGTTATTGAGATTATTGCTAGGAAAATTGGACTGCGGAAAGGGACTAGTGATGGACATGGAGGCAAGCACCTGTTTGAAGTGCATCTTTAGCGTCGTTCCCTCTGGCTCCGGCAAGGGTGGAAGGTCATCGACGCCTGCTCCCGTTGGCTTGATAATCTTGTTGGTGTCCAGGTCGACCAGCCACACGTCGTCGGGCAGTCGAAAGTGCCGCTTGTACATGAGAAAAGAAGCGGGCACACCGATGATGTACGGCGTCGGAGCGAGAAGCAGCTAAAAAGGACAGGCACCGTGGTAAAAGGTAAGTGGCCCAAGGCAATGGCACAGATTAGCAAAACCGCTTACCTGTTCGGCCGAGTTCATGCAGGTTGGCAGAAGAGGTATCACAGGGAACATGTACTCGAGCGGGTAAATCATCGTCACGAAGGCCATCACTGACATCGAGAGTGCATTGTAGTCGCGCGACTGGAGGACAATCTTGTGCTCCATGATAATCATCATCAACACTTTAATGCAGGTCTCCACGCCGAGCAGCTCAAGTGGCAGGTGGAGGGGAAAGTCGACCAGCGAGAAGCGAGTGTGATCAGGCAGAGCAAACATCAGCGGCTCTCGAAGTTCTTTGCTGAGAATTTCCAGCTGCCAGGAAATGAAGGCCATCAATCTTTCTATTCGTATTCCCACCACAGACTGTTAGTAGCTGTAAAGTAGTTACCTCAACTTTGGTTTTTCCCGGAATCGGCACTGGAGCGCTCAGCAGCTTGAGACACCAGGTCTCAATTTCGCGGACGTCATTGATCACATTATCGGGTATTACTTTAGCAAGCTCGGGGGAAATTCGAGTAGTCAGCAAAGTCCACACGAGGTCCCTGGGGAAGAGAGCGCAGCAAATAGGTAAGCAAATGGTGGAAAAAGTAAACAAACCGCCGATGGGCAAGCCACAGCCGCTACTAACCTGCGGTGTTTCTTGTCTCTATTGCGTTCGCTGAATATGTAAATGATCTTTTTTAAAATGTTTAAGCATTCTCGAAAGGTGGAGAAGAATGGATGGTGGGAGATGATGCAAAGAGACATGAGGGAAAGGCATTTGTGGGGTCCTTTCTCGCCGCTCTGACTGCCGCCGCTACTGCTGCTCTGCTGCTGCTGCTGATCTTCATCGGCCTCCGACCTCGAGGACACCGAACTGCGCAACTCGAGGCGTCGATAGAAGTTGATGCAGATGCCATATCTGCGGTGAAGGAAGGGGACAAATGAAGGTCAGAGGTTTCTTGAAATGGGGTGGTTCTACAAGCACGTACCTAACACGAGAAGTGTCCTTCTCGGTGAGCGCAAAGACAAATGAGTTGGTGTCCCTCTGCGAGAGTCGCCGCACGTTGGAGTTGATGCAGCCTTCTGGTTGACAGAAAAAAACCACATCGGGCGGCAGGGGAAAGTCCTTGTGGTCATCCGGCGGGTACCGTCGCAGCAGTTCAGGTAGCTGAACTGATTGCGAGGAGGTAGGCGACCTTGCTCCGACGATGGCGATGTAGTCGAGAAGGCGCGGTGAAAAGTACTTTTTCACGCAGTCGACCATTATTGCAATGGAGAGTGGTCACGGGTCAAGTGACGAAGCTCTGAAGGGTGAAAATGAAGAGCCAAAAACATCGCATCAAGGAAGGAAAAATGCAAGTTAAGGACAAGGAGTCAACAAAGAAAAAAGACGTATCACTTACCTGAAGAGGATATACTGTCGTTTGATGCAGTCTCATGGCTAGGAATGATGATGGTGGTGGTGGTGATGACTGGAAGGGCAATGGCGGTGGAAGCGACAGTGATGCTGGTGTCGCTGTTCACTGACCAGCAGGGAAGACACAGGGGACATGGTCGCAGTGGAAGGATGCAGCTGAATGAGTGGAAGGAGAGTCAGTGGGACCAGCGACAGCTGCAGCAGGCGATCAGGCGCCTAATGAGGCCTGTGCAGACTGTGGTGGTCTCAATCATGGCTCAGATGGTCGGCGATAAATGAGCGAGTCAGTGGCGAAGTAGATGGGAGGAGCTGAGGGCCAGTGCCAGTGTACAACACTGCTGTACGACAGCAGCAGCCAGTGAGCAGGCCACTCGGCACCAGGCACCTCAATTGAGTTAGTAGTTTCCCACTTTAATTAGCGGTTCGCCATAGTCAGTCAGTGTGTGTGTGTGTCGGCAGTGAACACTATCAAAGAGTAGATGCTTGCAGAGAGAAGATAAAAGTGTGCCAGTTGAGAAAACGAGACGGAGAGTTGACAAAGTTGATGAGTGGAGTGAGCTCAATTGGAATATTATTCAGCTAAATTAAAAAGCTACTGCCAAAACAATTTGAGGTAAAGAGTGTCAGTGTGTGAGTCGGTTTGTGTGTGTGTGTTAGTTTAGAGAAAAGTCAGAATAGGTCAGAAAGAGAATGCTTGCTTGCTTGCTTTCTTGTCTGCTTGTCTGCTTTCTTTTCCGAGTACCCCTGAAGAGTAGAATTGCGTGCGTGTGTTAGGGTATATAGCGGGCAAAGTTGAATGGCGATAGTAGACACCGAGAGTTAAAGTTGGGACCAAAGAACCAGAGAGAATAGCACAGAAGAGCATAGACGGCGTCGACGGGTTGTCTTACGAGGTGAACGGAAATGAATTGAGGGTAGTGAACAGGCTTCAATATCGTCCTGTGGAAAAAGTCCTGCTGCCTAAAATGTGGGTTTGAATGGCCAAAGAAGAAAGAAAAAAGCAGCGGCAATCGATAATGAAATTGGAATAAGGACGAAAATAGCTGGTGGTGCTTGTGGAGGTGGATGATCAAATAAGAACTGAATGGGCAGACTGCTATATGGAACAGGCAGTGACTAGCAGCACTGGAAGAAGTTTCCTTTGGGAGCCCTTTCTTTTTGGGTCTTTGTCTGAAGAGAAAAAGAATGGAGAGAGAGAGAGAGAGAGAGAGAGAGAGAGAGAGAGAGAGAGAGAGAG
>JAALOO010001282.1_pt1 | contig 17919 bp, 13 predicted proteins | sample 7257641 | NCBI WGS metagenome assembly JAALOO01 (sample SAMN14085613, study PRJNA598686) | mite metagenome | biome: ENVO:01001000; feature: ENVO:01001002; material: ENVO:01001226; isolation source: single female mite from University of Michigan culture on fish food culture... ...
AGAGAGAGAGAGAGAGAGAGAGAGAGAGAGAGAGAGAGAGAGAAAGAGAGAGAGCAGTACCATCGAGTGCATCCAAATTAGCTCGCTTCCCAATCTGTCACTGTCACGGCGACTTCTCCAAATTGTTGATCACCGTTGTGGTGGTAGTCGTTCTTCTTCGTCCTTCTTGTCTCTAACTTATCTCGCCGCATCTCGATTGTCGTTTACTGCTCGTCTGCTCTTTCTCTGCTTTAATAATAATTAAATTATTCAATAATTGATTAGAGCGCCAAATGTGCCTGTCTCTGACTGTCCCTCTCTTTCCTTTTTCGCTGTCTGTTTTCCATCTGTTCTGCACACGCCGTGGCGCCTTAATGAGGCACCATCAGCGGCAGCGGCAGTGGCACTCGCGCTGTGATCATTCGCATCCTTGGACATCGCTCTTTTGCAGCTCCATCGGTTGTCAGTTGTCAGTAGTCGGTCGGTGCCACTGGTCGTCGTCGTTGTTGACTGTTCTCTTTCTGTTCTTTCTTTTGCACGATCACTCCGAGTTTTTTCTGTTTTATTTTTGTTGCATTTTTGGTGCTCGATTTGAGGATTATTGGTTGCTGGCACCGAACTGATTGTGCTGTCGATGGCTGCTGCTGCTGGCTAACAAATGAACCGATGCCATCACCATCAAACGGTTAGGCAGATGACTGTGTATCGATTGATTTCTGCTTCTTTTCTTCATCTTCTTCTTTGCTGTAGCGTCTCTGATCGGTCGTGTTCTCTTCTTCTGCTTCTCTCTTGGTATGCGCTTGGCACATGGCACCATGGCTCTCTCTCTCTCTCTCTCTCTCTCCCTCTGCCTTTCTCTCAGCTGCCTGTTCGCTAATCTCTCCCTCAGACCTGGCCAATTCGAGTGTCATGTAGTGCTGCTCTGCACTTTATGTCTATTGCCACTTGCCGCATCCTTGTTATTAAGCATCATCAGCATCATTAATCTTTCCACTTGTCGGGCCATTTGAAAGGATTTCTTTCTTTTTCTTGCTCTCCGCTAGCAACTTGACTGCTGCCGTTGCTACATCTAGTTCTTCTACTTCTTCGGCAGCCATCATGCCGGGCTGCTGTGTTTCTATTTGAATCATTTCTCTGCCACTCGTTGGCAAGCTAACTCTCACTCACTCACTCTGTTTATTCGACACTCATTAATGTCAATCGACTGGCTCTTTTCGGTATGTCTGCCTCGACTTCACTCTGAGCACACTTGAATAATTCATCTGTATAGTGCACAGCAAAGCACCACACAACACACACACAGCTGCTTTCAGTTCGACTACTAACTTTCCAAGAGGGTTCGGAGTTGTACTCTAACTGAGTAGTATCTTTTTCGCTCAACTAAAAGAGGAAACTAATGATAACTTTTTTTCTTTTTTTCTTTTTTCTAATTGATAGCATCGAAGAGGACGAACTTGTAGAGAACGCTACTCAGCGTCCAATTACACTGGAGGAGGAAAATGACAAGAATTGCCGAATTATGTAAAGAAACAAACGTACAATAACTGAATCTGCCTTGCATCAACCTTCATCACTCCTCCTTAAATCTGCTGATCATTTACTTGAACACTTTATCCATCCACCCATCACTTGCACTAAAGCAATTCTAGTCAAATTTACCCGCAATTCACCTTAATTTGACTCATTTAGACTGGCACACTCGTCACTGTTATCATCATTTTTCGGTCTCAACTCTTCAATGCTTACAGTCTCATCTTCTTTTCTTCTTTTTCACATTCACTCCATCCTTTTTTGTACTACTGAAAAACATACGAATCAGCACCTTGAACTTTATACAAAATACAACAATGATAATAAAAAATTATTTGTAACACACTTTGCTGCTGTCATCAGTTACTGATTTGGTCGCCATGCTTTTCTGTTTTTTTTCAAACATGCCTTCTGGTAAAAAGGCCACTTTACAAGCGTGTGCAATGGATTCCTTGTTCCTTTTCCAATTGGTAATTTGATCTCAATGTTTGCAAATGCACACTCACACAATGAAATGATGTTCTCTTCGTGCTCGTTCTCCTTCTTTCCTTTTCCTTCTGATGGTTTCACGCTCACTTCATCATTACTAATGCCCGATCACTTCAGCCTTATGCTGTCTGCCTTATCTTAATTGAAACTGAAATTCGTCTTTTTTTATCGCGACACTTTTCTCACGCAACCTCCAATGAACTGTGAGTGAGTGTCGGACAATTTGCTGGTGAAACACGAGCAGCAGCGGCTGCTTCTGCTGCTGCTGACGCTGTCTCTCACTGTCTGTTGGTGCTATAACAGTAGTCAGTGGAGTGATTACACGCTTGCTAATGAGCGATAACAAACGGGCAAACGGTCGGTCTGCTGTGGATGCAGCAGCAGCTCGTACCTTCACTTTCGCCGGCGCCCATAGGCTTTAGCCTCTGCTGCTGCTGCTGCTGGTGCCTGGTAGAGAAAGTCTAATCCGCGGCACATGTCTTCTGTCAGCTTTCCACTGCTGCTCCAAACAGCCGAGACCTTTTTATTTACTCGCACACCGACAGATTACCGACTGGCGGGCAGGCCCAGACCTGCTCAGATCTGCTCTGTCTGGCCACGTGCTCTTCCACTAGTGTCGCATTACCAATTTGCACTTCTAGCGCTGGTGCAGTATCAGCAAAAGCAGCAGCAGCAGCAGCCGGAGTAAAGTCTATTTTAGACCTAGCTGCAGACTAGCCAATTAATTACCGAACCTTGCTCTTTAACTTTTTCTGTTTCTTTACTTGTTCGGATCTAACTTTGATGCCGACCATTTCGGCACGAGGCTTGATGTGTAAGAGAAAGATCGACAGAATATGTCAGTGATCATGCAACCAATCTAAAGGCAGACAGACTTTTCTGTTTTCTTTGGCTAATCCTTGCGCAGTGCTGCCAGCACTGGTTTCAGCTGCACTGGGAGCCACTGAGCACCGGTGCCGAATCGGTAATACGAGTTGACCGTGATTGACGTGAACAAATTTGACTCATCCACTGCAGCCCGTCTGTGCCTGCCTGTCTGCCGTCAGTGTTCGACTACTGTGTCTTTCGATCAACCGCTCATTCGTTGTTGCTGCTGCTGGAACTGTTGCAATTTTGTGCTAATTTGCTCCCTTCCCTGGCTAGCCTTTCACCGGTCAACGGTGCAGCGCACTGCTGCTGTGCATGCTGCTGCTGTCTGTCAGGCATTAGCGTCTCTATTTGCGCTCAAATTGGGCATTAATAAGGGTCAATAATGCATGATGAACTTGCTTGTAGTGGCCATGCGTCTGCCAAGCGTCCTCGTCGTGATCTACCGCCTGATGAAGAATGACCGAAGTATTTGGTGCTGCCACTGCTGTCGACGATGACGGCTGTCTGAGAGCACCAACATCAGTCTAGTGACAAGCAGCAGCTAAACTGACTGCTGGATCATATTTCAATTGCCATTCAATTGGGAGCTGAGGACACGTTTCTCTCTCTCCGTTCTCCCTTTTCCTTCAAAACTATGCACTCTGCTGCTGTTGCTTACACTGAATTCCTCTCTCGTCATGTCACTCGACAGTTGATAACTACTTTTTTGTTTTCTTTTTGTTAAGTGTTGGGAAATTACTTGGTGATTTGGTAAACAAGGGTGACAAATAAACTAATTTGGTAAGTGTTTTTCAATTTTGTTTCATCAATCATGTGAAAGTTGGTTGAGACATTTTTAGCGTTTCAGTCAAATCTATGCATCACACAAACAGACACGCGCACCAGTTAGCCGCATCAATTAAATGCATTAGCTCAATTAGGACCATCACCACACATACTCCCTCTGTTTGTCACTGTCTTTCACTTTTCTCAGCTCATCTTATCTGCTATCTGCCTGTTCTGCCTTAACTTTATTGTTATTGCGATTGTGATAACGGCTGCGGCAAAAGGCAGCGGCAATCGTTGTCATTGCAATTTGTCTAGTCTCCGTCGCTGTCGCTTTGCTTCGGTTGCTGCTGCCGCTGTTGCTGCTGCTGCCTCTTCTTACAAGACAAATCTCGACTAATCTGCACTGTAAGCTTCTTAGGCTGCTGCTGCTTCTGCTTCAGCTCCTTTCTCCTTCTTGGTACTACGACGATGGCAGGCAATTACTTTATTAACACCTTGCTTTAGAGAAGTAATCAGCATTATGTTTGCTTATTGCCCTGTCTCTGTGCTATTATCCATTGGCCGCTGCCGCTGATGCGCTCTGCGCCTTTTGCGCAAATCACTTATCACAGGCAATTTGTGATTTAACGATTCAACAGAGATGAGCATCTGCAGCAGTCTGCTTTCCGTCAGCGAGAATTAGAATTAGAATAGAGAACGAGAATTTGAGTGCCATTGCGTTGTTCTGCCAGTGCGCCCTTGCCGCGCACGTCATGTCGTCATTGTTCTTCTTTCTCTTCTTCTTTGCATCACGCATTTTGCCGCAGTATTCTTTGTTTTTATTGACTTTGTCATCTGTCCGATCGTTTATCTCTCTTTCTTCCACCAAATATAATCGCCCAGTATGGTCTCTGGACGCGCAACAGAGCACTGCAGCTAGGTCTAGCTAGTGCACTTGTTTGGTTGCCGAAGAGGAATTGCCCGTCAAGTGGTGGTCCGTCTGTGCTGATTTTAGTTTTTGTTTCCAGTCAGCCAGTGCCTTCGATGTCATCTTTCGTCAGGCACCCGGCCACCAGGACGAGTGATGTCTTCTGTTCACTGCTGTCTGCTCCATCACATCGATCATCAGCATGAGCTTGGCTGATGCATAAATTAGCATAAATATTGCCTTGCCGGCGTGTGAGCAACTGCAACTTCAGCGGCAGCAGCAGTGATTGGCGATCATGCCAAATTAGCGTATATGCCGCTTGTGCTGTACTGTGCTGTGCCGCCAAACTGGGCAATTGTCTGTCTGCTGTCTATCTGCAGCTACGACGTCTACGGCCAATTGTCATTCATTGTCAATGTTTGAAGCGAGTTTGCCTAGTGAAGATGTTTGCCATTTGTCTTTGACATTTTGCTGCCTTTCCTGACGATGATTTGCCTTTTCTCAGTTGCTGCTGATGCTGATGCCTCCCCATCGCGACCGACAGTGCTATCTGTTGATTTTGACTTTTTCACTGTCAGAGAGCACATTCAGACGGACACTGCTACTTCTGCCACATGACCTAAACCATGCATTGCTCGCACCCATGCAATCGATTGATCGGTTTCGGTGCCAGTGGGGGACCTTGTGTGCTCGGTGCTATACTGTGCACTTGTTTTAGTTGTTGCAACTGTGTAGCTGTGTTGTTCATATGTCTCATCTGTACAGGGCACAAAACAGCAGATTGACCAGTGACCAGTGGTCCTGAAGCCAATTTAGTAATGACTAGTGCTACTGCTTTCATGTTTGCTTCTAATTAGAATGCACCCAAGTTTTCGACTCTGCCTGCTCCTAGACAACGTAATCTAGAGTAAACATCGCTCTTCTTAATCTCCTTTGGCTAATGACTAATTAGTCCAATTGGAGTGCACAGATAAAGTATGAGCAAATCACAATTGCTGCTATCGGCACTGCATCATCATTCTGATCACTCTCTGAAGCATTGTCTACACAGTTCCCTCAACGACTAAACTTTATTGAACTGCAGAAAAAGCAGCAATTGTCAAGATGTACAAGTTTTAATTAATTTTTGTTTGATTTAAAGAAACACATTAGGCACGCAAGTAGACTGACTTTCTCTTTGGTCTCAAATTACGAGAGCGCTAATTAGATGTTGCAATGTGCCCAAATGCTAACTGCTGCTGCTGTTTCTGCCGTTTCAAGCGTTTTAATTTATTTGAACTCTAAATCAGCGCACAATCAGCGGCAGTCGAAGCGAGCAGTACCAGTATTTTCCCCTGCAAAGGGACGCATCTGCTAGCGCACTATCGGTGATAGGCCAATAAATTTGCCTGAATACAGCACTGAAAAGGCAGGCGAGAGAAAATGTGCCGGCAAAGTGATGGTGGTGGTGTCCAGTGGTCAACCAACAGGCAGAGCATCTTCGATAATTTTGGCCGTCGTTTCTCTTACCGCCAGTACTTCTCAGTTTGGTGATTTGTTTTCTTGCTGTACCGCCGAGTTTTGTTGAGAAGAGTGAGCACATTGCCGCACCACAGGGTAGCTGAGCAGGAAAGATGCTAGAGGTGAAGGTGAAGGAGAAGAAGAAGAAGAGGATGCCGCAACGAAGTGACGGGATGAAGGTGAACGAAGCAAAAGAAGAAGCGTGCTAATAAAACGGACAACTGTTAAACGATGCCCTCTCTTACCTTCACTGGTACTTTTAACAGCTGGTGACGGCGTTTGGCGTGATGCAGCATTCCTAAACAGAAGTCTGCTAAAAAACACCATATTGGATGGGCACCATCGCCAGACATTTACGCTCTTTCTCTAACGTTTTTCTACAAAAAACAAACTTTCAACTGTGTGTGCGTTTGTTGTTTCTCATTTTTATCAGGCGATAATCAGATTGTCATTTATAACTAATTAGAACAAACTTGAGGTAAAAAAGATGAAATGTAAAAGAATGAGGCAACATTAGCTTCCTTTTCCTGTTTCTGTTTAGTATTTTATAGCATTTTCAATGATACAATTAGTAGTGAACTAAAGGTTAACCAGTTTCTCTTATTCTTTTTTAAGTTTTGTGCGACATCAACTTCAGTGAATACAAGCAAACTTTGCGAGCCGCACTGTTTCGGCTTTTGCCACACTCAAACACAAAAGCAGCTTAGCGTTGATCGTCGTCGTTTATGCACCAATAAATTCGCCATGGCGAGATTTAACTGCCCATGACCAATCGAAGACTCCAAGTGCTCTCGGAGTGTGCTGCTGTCTCTTTCTGTCTGCCAGTGTGTATGTGTGTTTGCATTTCCAAGTAATAGTACTGTCGATGCCTCCAGCTTAACAAGACCAGTGATTTATAAGGTGTCTTCTTGGCAAATTCAGGCGTTTTGGCGTTCTGTGCTAAGTGTTTCACGAACAACCCCGCACTCAGTGTACATCAAAAAGAAGAAAAAAGAACTGTTGAAAATTGAAGACTGTGCACTGGTCATCTTCAGCATCATCATCATTTTTTCCTCCGCTAATTAGCTAATTGGTTTTGCTCCAAGCTTTATGTCTATTTCAGTAAAAGAAAACTGGTCAAGCTGATGTCTGGTAGTCTTGCTTGCCACCTTTGAAACTGCATGAATGTGTTTGTGTGTGTGTTTGCCTCTGTGTTCTGCTTAATGTAAACAGCATCAGCATCTTCAGCACTGCCACCATCACAGCCTAGTTTGGAGTCGTTGTCACGGCTGATGTTTGCTGAAAATCAATTATTGCCAGTGCGCCCGCTTGACGACGGACGACAAGGCAGGCAGGCAGGCAGGCGGACTGGCAGACGCACTTCTCGCCTTTACTTTCTCGCTGCACATCGTCTGGTCTAGGCAAATATTGACACAAGGCTATAGCTCGCATAAATGCTTTTTAATGTGCAAATGCATCAGCCAGCGGAGAAGCAGGGAGCACTGACTGCTGGTTGGCATGCAGTGGAGAATGGGCAAGCAGTAGCGAGGTTCACCAGTTCCTGGCGCGGGCCCGATGTGCTTGTGTGCACAACCAAAGTGTGACAATTCACCCTCCCCCTTGTCTGTTCAATCTCTGCGGTGGCAGCCACACGTTTCAAGGGGCTAGATAGCTTTTTTGTGGCTTTACTTTTGTCAATCGTGAAAATGACTTTTCCAGCAACAGCAACAGCATCAGTTTCAAACTGCTACTCTTTTCTCTTCTTTTCCATAAATTATACTGGTACATCTAAAGTGCTTTCTCACTCACTCTCACGAGCTACACGAGCACTTGAGAAAGAGAACAAAAAAAGGGCAATATTTACATTGACATGCTATCGCGTGCCTCCTAATTGAAAGATAATGTCAGGCATTCATAAAGATTCTACTGTTTGCTGGATGGGTGGCTTCAGAATCACATTCTAGTGCAGTGAGGTACGTTTTTGCGACACTGTTTACAACACTGTTTTTGCGGTGTTTCAAAAAGTGAACAGTGTAAAAAGTAGGCGACAATTGCTATCGCCGGTTGATGATGCACTGATTTGCCGCACTAGTTCAATGCATGTGAACCACCACCGCCAGTCATTGCTTTTCTCGACTGTCCATTCAGTGAAAGCGACTAGATGATTACTAGGATTATGATAAAAACGGCGATTGAAAATATCTTTTGCATCTTCTTTGCCGCAAATCGACCTTCTCTTTGAAGGCTAATCTATTGCCTGAAGGTACAAACAAACAAGCAAAAAATGAGAAAGGGTTTGAAGTTTAAGGAAAAATAAAAAAGCTTTTTGACAGTCAGTTTTTTATACTGATGACCGGCAGCAAAACGGCAGACAATCAACGACAGCAAGAGCAGCCGGTAGTGTCATTTCGATACAACTGCTCCTTCTCTCACATAGTTCAAACTTTCTTGCAGCTGCAGCTAGGGTTGTTGTTTTTATTAGCATCACTACCACGCCGTCTTCCTCTTCTTTGTCAGTAATCGAAAGGAGTCAACAAAGAGAACGACAGAGGCTGCTAGCACAAGAGCGAACATTTTAGCATCACATCAAAGTCACACCAGCACACGGCGAAGACGCCGAAGGAGCACAGTTGCCGTGCTGTGTCCGGGCAGCTAGTGTCTTCGCTCACTTTAGTGCTTCTTCATGTTGATGCTGCTGCTGATGTCGTTGTTGCTGCATCTTCTTCCCAGCAGCAGCAGCACCTTTTTCTTCACCGTCACCACTTGTTCTGCTGATGAGTGCCACCAGCCACACCATCTTCAATGGTAACCTTAGCCTGTCTTCGTCCTTTTCTCTCTCACTCTTGCTGCAGTCACAACTCAGACAAGCAGTCAGACAGAAACTTGCTCCATCGTCGAGGTAAGACACGGAGAGAAGAGAGAGAGAGAGAGAGAGAGAGCCACCGTGCACGAACATCAGCACCACTACCATCACTAGCATCACACAAATACAAACACACACATTACCTCATTCTGCATTCACATCGATCGCGCACATTGACGCACAGCACTTCTCACTGCCTTTGATGCACTACCATTGGCATCACTGGTCATCGAAAAAGGTGTACAACGCGCGCGCAATTGCCTTTGGTGTTTTCCACGCTCACACGGTAGTGAACTACCATCATCACCACCACCAACACCAACTTCAGTTATATCTCAGTGAACCTGCAAACATTTTCATTTATACGTCAACGACTTCTTGTGACTATCTCATTTTTTCTCTATTCATTTTTGCTTTTTAAAAGTCCTAATTTTCTCCACTTTAATTTGCTAAATTTGAAAAACTGATAAAAATATTTTCAAACATGGTGCACACTTTTGCAATTGTACGACCATTGTAGCGTGATAAATACAACCAGCAAGCACTCGACTTTTGATTGCCAACATCACCATTACTTGGAAATTGTTTCTCCTCTATTTTTCTTATTTTATTCCCAGTGTGTTTTAAGACCAGCTAATGCTTACTACATTCAAATTAATCTCAATTGCGAATTAGCTTATGACACACGCTCACAAACACATACAACAATTGCAGGCACTGGTCGATATCAGTGTGCGACAGAATCGCAGCTGATGCTGCTTTGAATCTCTCCTTCTCTTTTTAGTGAACACGTGTCCGTCAACGATTGTCGCCGTGTGTCTTCTCCCCTCACTCTCATTAGCACTCCGCCTGTCATCGGCCCCAACTGTACACACAGTGATCGTTCATTGCCATCACCAGCAAGTGCCGCAGTTTCAGTGCTATACTCTTGTCTCCTCAACAACAGCAGCAGCAGCTCTACACACTTTTTGCTTCTCGATGAGTTTTTGTCTTGTTTGTGCAAAGTCTTACCACCTTCTATCAGGTTTGAACGCGTGGAATGCGTCAACGCCATCAGAGCAGTGGCTGCGGCGGAACGTTAGTAGACGGTCTTTTCGGGTAAGTCGGTTTCCCTTCATTTTTCTCCTTCATACTTATTACCCCCTCTTCTTTCCTTCAATTTGACCGTTTTCATTATTGTGACTGCAATCGTTTTTCTCTTATCTGCACCAGTCAGTGACTGCTAAAGTTCTTTGCGTTCTTTTGTCACCCATTGGTCATTTGTGGGCAATGGGTGTCCATTCTCAGTTTGACAAACACCTTTCACCACTCTAAATCTCATTGCTAGATCTCCACTTACACTCATGGGTGAATGAGCAAAAACAATGTCAGGGGTCCTTGTGGTGTTTAACGCAAATCTACCTCTTCCACCAGCAGTTCTTGTGCTGTTCTCCATGTTCACCAACTCAAGTGTGACGGCAAAACTGACTGCTCCACAAAGCAAGTGGCTGCTCATTCTCATTCTCATTCTTTCTCTTTTTCTCTCTCTCTCTTTTTCTCTCTCATTGAAAGTATTTAGCTCTCTTTTAGAACTTTTTTTGTTCAGATTTTGACCAGTACTCAGCCAAGTGTGCCGATAGGTGTAATTAATCGGGACACAGCAGCAGTAGCTTAAGCAGCAGCATAACAAGCTCACTTACACTTCTACATAACACCTGCGCCACATTAAGAATCGCCACTTTTTTCCGCAGTTATGAGAGTTCTTTTAGCAGCAAACAAGAAATCTACTTCACTACTTTACCTTCTTCCCAAGCATCGATTGCTGTTGCCCACCGCTCAAAGTGATAAATTTTGACGAGCACAAAAGTCAGCAGTTTTTAAGAGTGAGAGGGGGAGAGAGGGGAGAGCCAAAGATCGACTGACAGACATATTTGCTTTCTCTCTTTTTGCTGTCTGTCTTCTAGTGTTTCACTTGCACTGAATCAGAAGCAGCAGTCGCAGTCAAAGATAGCTTTCTCTCTGTCAATCGCCAGCCGATTTGAATGGCACTGCACAGTATGGCTGCTCTGACCATTGCACGTTTGGTGGTGTCTGCACGTCTGTGCACAATTGTTTTCAGGGCTGCTGATGCTGCTGCAGAGAAAGCGAGCCTCCTTCGACAAATCGCCAGCAATCAACGAATAGAACAAGAGAAGGAAAAAATACCTGGTGCAAAATTATCATATCGTTATTACGAGAACTACTGATTGCCTGTCAGTTGGTCAATTGGCCTGCCTGCTGAGAGAGCTGCCTCTGTCGCTGATGTTGAAGATCTGTGTCTCTCTGTCTGTCGTTGTCTGTCTGCTGACCTGCAGTCCATTTCGATAGTTGTAGAGGTAGTTGATGAGGAGGAGAGGAACGTTCATTCGTTTGCTTTCAATAACTCCTGTCGATAGTGATGTTGATGTCACTTGACAAAACGTTTACTTCGACGACATTGTCCCTGTTGCCATTGTTTGTTGTTTCGGTGTGCCTTTCCTTCTAATACCTTGCTGTAGTATGATTATTCATAATGATCATACTCTAAAGTAGTGGTAGTAGTCGGATTGCACCAGCTAAGCCGGTAATTAGTGCGGCACACACTCCGCCACACTATGCAAATTCCGCCACCGTTGCTAAATCTATTGAGTCATTTAGAGCTGTTGCTGCTGCTGACATTCAATATTCACGCTCGTGTGCTCACGAGGTCAAGAAGTTTTCGCACACCTTTTTCTTTCTTCTTCAGTCACACACTTCATTCACATTTCAGTACAGCGCAAGCTGAATAAAGTTGTTTTGGAAAAGAGAGGGGAAAGAAATCTTTTCCTTCTTTCTACTAATATAAACTTGATTAACTGCTGCTACACTGTACACTTATACACACACTCATACAACAGCTTATAATTAGCACTGCTCAAGAAAGAGAGGGAAAGATTTGAGTAGAGAAAAGCTTGTCAAAAGCCTCTACTGTCTGAGCCTTTAAGAGGAGAACAAAATCGATAATAATCACTAATCGCTTTAAAATTGGCGATTTGTAAAAAGGAAGCTGTTGTAGTAGCAGCACTAGTAGCAGTAGTGGTAGCACTACCAATTTAAACGGTGAGAGTTTATGTCAACACTAGCACGAACCATTGACACCAGTGGCAACAACAGTTTGGTTTAAATTACAGGAAAACACTCATTAAGCAATCGGTGCTGGGAAAGAGGGGAAAGCAAAGAAAGCGATTGCTTGAAAGGTGTGCAATGCTGACACTGCTGCTATCGGGTCATCGTGGTCTCAACAACGGTCAACGGAGGCAAGAAAAAGAAAAAGGCTATTGTGTTCGACTCGATTCAAGTGCCCAATAAGTGACGATCACATAGCAGTTGTTGTGGTGGGCGTGTGAGGGCTAGCGGCGACAGCAACAGCAGCAGCAACAGCAGCGGTAGCTCACCTTTCACACAAACGAAGGCAATTTGTCTGACTGGGCAATTAAAAGTGCATGCAGTAAGTGCGGAGTATGTTCTGACCGCACACAGTAGCAACTTTGCCCCCGTCTTCTCTTGGAAGCAGCAACAGCAGCAGTGGCAGTTGTAGTAGTAATTGTAGTTAGTGGTGCTACTGTTGCCGATCGATAATTGAAAAGAGCCACTAGCCTTTGGTGTGGAAAATTGGGGCTAGCAAACTGTGCATGTGGACAGTGTGAGTGAATGAGTAAGTAAGTGTCTACAACTGATTGCCCTCTGTGTACTTTTCGAGTGGTAGTGTTGAGTGCTGCACATCAACGAGAGAGATTGAGACGGCTGCTGCTGTGGCTGACATTGGCACTGACCACTGCTGCGACCTTTGCCTGTCCTTTCCATACAGCGACAACAGCAGTCCAGTCAATTGATATGTCATCGACGTGTCAAATGTGTCCAGCTAGTTAGTATTTCAACTGTGGTCGATTGGATTCAAATTGAGCTGCTGCTGCTGCTGCAGCTGATGTTGCCTCTCAGTGACATGAGCACATGCAAATGAGCACTCACCATCAAGAGCTGTGGCTGCTGTTGTGCTAGCTACTTTGTGTGAAATTGCTTTGGAAACAGAAAGAGAAAGAAACTGAGAGTCTCAATGACTGCCAGTTTACCCCCACAAACACACATTCGCCCTCCCTTTCTCCAACGATCAAATTGCTTTCCATCAAGAGCACCTTCAGGAAAAGTAGAGCTAGTGCATTTTGCTAATTTCCTTTTTGCTCTGTCATCAGCCAATCGAAAACACACACACACAATACCGATTTAGTGTCAAATCAGATTGGTGGCGGTGGCATTGCTGGCCACTTCCGATCATGCCATCATTTGAGCATCCAGTTTCTTCTAGATCTCTCCCGCAGAGTGAGTATGCGGTCAGCACTGCTGGGAACTACGTCAGCAGTGTCATTGCACAACGGCTACCACCTTTCCCTTACAGTACTCTTCAGTGTTGACCAGAACAGAAGCAGTGCAGTGGTGGAGTGCCCGGCTTCCCCCCCTCGCTGCCTGTCACTCTCGGGTAGGACAAACACAACACTCTGTGGGCGCCAACACGTCTGCCAACAATAGCAGCAACGCAGAAGTCTGCTGCAGACAGCAACATCAGCATGAGCACAACGTTTGAGGGCGGCCCCCTCGGTTCAGCGAGAGGCGGTCGTCGGTGAGCAGTGAATCCACCCAAACTGGTTCTGCGGATGCTGCCACTGCGACAGGCCATTCTCGGATGCGGTGGCGTCGAGGCAGAGAGAGAGAGAGACGGCAGCGAGTGGCAGTACAGAGCAGGGCTAGAAAGAGAGTACTCGGTGTCCTCTTGTCTGCAGCCTTGCTCTTCTCTTTTTCCTTTTCCCTCGCTCTCTTTCTTCTTCCCTGGAAGGCACTTTGGGCGCACATTACCGCACCGCGAACAGCCTCGGTCTGTGATCGCTCCCAAGCGTTGCCTTCTCCTCTTTCTTTCTCTCCCTCTTCACCATCATCGCTCAGCAGTGTTCAGGCCAAACACATTTTTTGGCGCCCTTCTCCCTTTTTCAGCAACTTTTTGTCTTTTCCTTTGAAGCTGCGTTTATATTCTTTTCTTTTGCCCTTTGACAAAAATAAGTAAAGGAAAGAGAAGAAAAAGACGTTTCTTCTTTAAAAAAGAATTCTGCTTTGTTTTCTTTTGGGCATTTGCATGAGTGATGTAAATGTTATGTTCCTCAATGACCACCAGCCTTGATTCAATTGATATAACAGCAATTTCCTTTGTCAACTTTGTTTATTCATTCTGAATAAGTGTACCCACTTTTTCTTATTCATCAATCGTTTCAACTCAAATAAGTTGTCTATTTGAATACCTATTTTTTTCTGTGATTTTACCTTTTTATTTTGTTTTACATTTCAAAAAGTTTTTTTGCAATTTTCAGTTCAGTGTTGTGCCTATTTAGTTTTATAAATTGTAAAAAAATTGCAAAATTATTTTTTGCTGATCAGATTTTTTTGTATTTCAACTGTGTATCTGCGTAAAATTTCCACTACTATCAACTTTTCCCATTTGCCTCCACCACCAGCAAATGCTTGCTTAATGTCCACACAGTAAGTTCATCTGCCTCCTTTTAAATGTTCAGTTGCCACTGTTGCACCAAACTACCTATTCACACAACATCTTGAACATCACTCACCGACGCCTACGTGTGTTATTAATCTCACCGCCAGGCACCAACACCTCAATCGACCACCGATGGGGCTAAAAATGAGATGAGAAAATGAGTTTGCCTACACGGTGTCATTCAAGACGATCGGAATTTGTTTGAAGTTCTAACAGTTCTTTTAGACGCTAGTGCTGGTCTGCTTTTTTAGAGTTGGGTTGCGCAGTGAAAGAATGGCAAAATCACTCATCATGTTTTCTGTTCTGTCTGTGCCTACTCATTCACTCAGCAATGCTGTCCATCACTGTTGACCTCTGAAGAAAGAGAAAACTGATGATCGAAGAAGACAGTGTTCAGCAGTTCAGACTTAGGCAAATTTGATTTGCCTCACACACAAAGAACGAATTACCGCATTGCTTGCAATCAATTGGTCGTCATCTCCTCCTCCTCCTTCTTTTTCACAAATGGGTTGATGTACGTGATGAGCGTTGTTCGTTTAGCAGCTTAGCGTCAGATCGTACCGAACCAAAACGGTGTAGTAGAGGAGAACGACTTCTTGAACTTTGTCCATTTTGTGTTTGTCCGACTTTGCAGCGCCATTGAAGACGGCAACAGCAGCAGCATATTATGCCTGTCCATTGTCTGCCCAGCTATGCTATTGCTTAAGCCAGTGGAGGCATTTAAAGAGATTAGCCTCTCCATTACAAAGCGAGAATTTATTGGAGCCCTTGCGTGTGCTGCTGCTGCTGAAGCTTTTTTTCTTGGTCATTTTTTGCAGAGACAAAAGGGCAGATTAGGAAAGAGAAGAGAGAGGCAGCGGGTCAGTTGCACCGTTTCTTCTGATGTCACTGTCCACAACTGGCCCACATGGGTGCACAGTTTGAGCAGCCAACAAACAGGTGGCTAGTCGCTCACTCAGTCACTTTCTTTGGCCCTGCCAACTCTGAAGGCACTGACTTCTTCTGCTAACTGACTGTCCGTCTAACTGACTGACTGAGTGCAGCACACGGTAAAAGAGCAATGCCAAGTATCTGGGGAATTTTTGCGGTCATTCGCCCGGGCCTAGCTAACAGCAAAGCTCGTGCCGGCCCTTGCTGTTGCTCAAGACTTTGATAGGAGCACTGGGTGCTGCTGCTGCTGCTGACTCAATCGATCCAAATCTGACCAATTACGACTGCTGCTGCTGACTCGCGCCTTTCATTTGGCCTCCTCTTTCTTCTCCTTTCTTCTCTTCTTTGTGTGCTGCTAATCTCTGCTCTGAAAGTGATCCAGTTTGCCCTCTTATCTCTTTTAGCTTTCTCTGTCTCTGATGTTTGCCCCTCACTTAATATCACCAGCGACATATTTCACCCAGCTGACTAGATTGAACTGACGTGCTGAAAGGTAGACGACACACTGGACGACACTGGAGAGACGGCAAGGACAAAGACCAGCGACCAGTGGTCACAGTGCTTGTTGACGGCGGCGGTGAAAAAAGAAGAAGAAGCCGAAGCCAAAACCGATGCAGGACTGCCGAAAATAGATAAGAAACTAGCACGTGAGATGTGCTCTCTTTTCAGTCTCCGTTATACAAGGCGCTGTTTATCAGCGTTGAAAAAAGGGCACAAACTAAGCTTGGAGATTGAAGATTTTAAGCACGAGCGGCGGCTGTGGAGGCAGTCTTCTCCTGCTCCTGCTAAAACTTTTACTACTACCTCCACTGCAATGTCGCCTTTTGTTCGCCTCTGTTTACACAGCTGAACTGTAATCGACACCATATCTCTCTCACTCACTCTCCCGGGCCTAGTGTCAGTGTCTGTTTACCTTCGTCTTCTCCATTCTTCTTTTGCAGAAGAGTGAGCCTCCTGAAGGTGTTCGCACAGGTACATTGCTCCGAAAATATATAAAAATTGTGCTCGCTCACATCTGACAAAGTGTGCGTGTGTGCTGTGCTAGGCATCGAATTCGTTTGCTGCCTGTCACTTTGGAATGGGCTACCAAAAGCAAACATGAGACTGAAAAAAGGCACAGATTGCAAACTTACAAACTTTTGTCAGTTTGTGTTGTCTAAAGTTGCGGTTTGGCTTGCAGTCCAAAGTAAACCTAAAGCTCGGTGTGAAGACTAAATTGAGACATTAAAAGTGCAAAATTCTGGCGAACAGTGATTATACACCTTGGCAGTGATTTAGCTGATCAGTGATCTCACACAATTGCACCTTTTCTTCCCTTTATTGATTGAGCAGATTATCCGGGCTTATACTGATGGGGAGAAGGCGATGGTGACATTGCTTGAAGAGAAGAAGGGAGAGCACCTCCTTCCTTGTACGTCGATGTCTTTTGAAGCTTTCTGATCATATAAAACGTAGACACCGGTAAAACAGCACCCAAAGATGAATGAGTGAGAGGGGAAGGTATTTCACACTAATCCCGGTGGCAAATAATCATCGGCGAGGACAAATGTCGATAACCCTGCGAGCAACTTTGCACATGTCGACACTGTTGACTTACCGACTGGCTGACTGAAAAAAGGGAAACTATCCAGGACACCACACTGCCATTTAGTAGTGATCTAGTGATCTAATAAGCACACATCAATGCCCCTTCTCTCAAACTCGTTGTGTCACGGTCGCAAACTCTCAGTGAAATCGGCTCAAACTGAGCTGGCTTCAGTCGGCTGATCCTATCCACTCGACACTAGTGCATTAGGCGGCATTAATTGTGTAATTCTGTGTTTGATAAGAAGCAAATTAGATTAACTCACTCGGTTTGGCTGAGCTGCTGTCGAGTGGTAATGCTCCACTACGGCACCGAAAAGTGTCCATCCGACGGCCCAGCGATTAGCAAACCCTCGACTGTGGTGGTCCTCAGAGTAAGTCCTCCATGGTCTTTCTCCACCTCCTACTCCTCTCTCCTCTCCTTTCTCTCTTTGGTGGTAATCATCTTTTCCTAATGCTTCACACACACAATCTGTTTGTCTGTCTGCTTTGTAATCTAATAAGCAAGCAAGCAAGCTGTTTTGCCTCAACACCCAAGCAATTCAAGTGCAGTTGATAGTCTCTCTCTTCATCATCACATCACTAATCTGCTGCGGATTTGACAAAATATTGAACAAAGTATTCCGGAAATCTGTTCCTTCCCTTGGCTCAGTATAGTACATTTAAGTCAATATTTTCATTTAGTTTTGTTCCTCTTGATCCCTTAAATCGCTATTAATTAGCCATCATCATCATCATCAGCACTTCTAGTGCCGCTAATATTGTAATGACCTAGCTTTACAACATGTTTTAGTTTTTTATTTGGTTGCTTTTAGTGTTTTACTATTGTTCATTGACGATTGATGTCAACTGATCTATTAGAAAGCAAGCAATTAGTCGTCGTCTTTTTTGTTGTTAAGGCAAGACAAGGACGCGAGCGGCGCTGTTGTCAGTTATGTGTATTTTCAA
>JAALOO010001283.1_pt1 | contig 17917 bp, 22 predicted proteins | sample 7257641 | NCBI WGS metagenome assembly JAALOO01 (sample SAMN14085613, study PRJNA598686) | mite metagenome | biome: ENVO:01001000; feature: ENVO:01001002; material: ENVO:01001226; isolation source: single female mite from University of Michigan culture on fish food culture... ...
TAAAGGAAACTAAAAATTCGAAAAAATTTTTTAAATGCGCGCAGTCCCCCCTTAAACTTTTGTAAATTGCGTCAACATAAAAAACAAAAAAATGAAAGAATCATTGCTTGTTACTAGAAATCGGTTAACGCATTTGTTTGTTTTTGTTACATTACAAATATTTATAAGTAAATGAAACGCAATTAAAATGTTGCACAACAAAAACTGTTGCTGCCGATGAGTAGTTCAACTAGAAAAGGAAATAAAATTGTGACGTATTGTTATTAAGGTTAACAAATGTGTGTTTATCAATAAATTTGCTTCCTGACAAAAGTTAATATATTTCCTTATTCTGTTGTTTTTAAAACCATTTAACTACCGGCGCACACTTGCCAATACTCTGCCAACCTGGCAGCTTGATTTTTTCATAATACTCGTGATAACAAATGGATTTCATCAAAATTTTGCTTCACTTTTTTCTCATTTTAAGCATTTTAAACAACTGTTGTTTTCAATCAGCTCTATCGCAAATGAGACGAATCCCGAGAAACTATGGACAAATTTTACCAGCCGGGTTTCCTTCAAGACTTTTTGGAAAAGGAAGAAATCGTGAAAAAAATCGACGACAGTATCCAATACGTTTATCAACACCTACATTTGATATGCTGTACTTTAACAACAATTTTGGAGAACAGATGCCTTTCTGGTGGCGGTGACTTGACATTTTCATTTTTGTTAAGTATTATTTTTACCATAACTATCATTTCAATAATATTGCTAAACGATTTTTAAATTAACGATTTTTAATGTTCTTGGAACAATTTTGTATGTTGAAAAAATGTTAATTTTTAAATAAACATTACATTGTCATTTTTATGTAATAAAAAGTAGTTAATAAAAAACTTGCTTATTAACAAAAACTATTAAATTAGAAAAACACTGTAAATAATTTGTAATCAAAATTTTTTTTTGGTTTAACTATGTAATAAAATAAAAAAACTTTTTGACAAACTTAGTTTAGAAAATTTTTAACTGTATTGCTTAGTTGTATTAGACATTAATTTAAAAAATGAACAATTTGTTTTGTTTAACGTCTAACAATATTTTTGCAAAATATCTGACTAAGTTATTTACTATCATTCCAAGAACATTGACAAGAATAGTTGAACAGCAAAATGTTTTACAAATTCGATATTTATATTACGCTTATCTTTGTTTAAATTTTTCTCGATGTAACATTTTTTTCAATACTTTTAAACAATCAAAAATACTTAAAAGTGTATTTGAATTATGATGTTATGTTTAATATTTTAATGCAGCTGAACCTTCTTGATCAAGTGAGTACAGTGTTTGCATCATTACTTCCCCTTTATTTAATTTATATGGACAATATAATTTATGGCAAACAAAAGAAATCCGCATTGTTACTTTGGAAATACGCTTTTGATGTAATTGTTAAAAGTAAATTCAATTTTCTTAAATTAAATTTTGTTTTAACTGGTGCATACACAAAGTTTATGGAAATTTTAAAAACAAAAAAGGCTGTTTTGCATTATCAAAACTTTTTTTTAAATACTTTTTCATCTCAAACAAGAGTTGAAATTATTTTAGCTTCTTATTTTTATGACTTTATAATTGGCGTTGGATTACAAATTGAAGGTACGTTTTTTGTTTGTTTGTACAGTTAAATAACGTTGTTTTAACAGGAACCATTTGTTTGATGGCAATCATGTACTACATTTTTGAGCTATACCAAAAAGTGTCACTAGTTAAAACGCTAGTTGGACTAATCGATATGCTATTTCTGGCCTATTCTTTTGTACAAATCGCTAAAATTGCCGGATTTGTCATATCAGTGCAGAACATTGCCGCCTTTGCTGAGATTCGAAATCTTAAGCTAAAAAACATTTCGTTTCTCAAAGTGCTGACAGGTACTACTGACACAACGTTGAATGGAAATCAAAGAAAGAGACTGCAGATGGCCTACAAGTTCAACACGTACTACAGAGAGTGGAATGCCGCCTATGGGCGTTCAATGTTGACCAACCAGGCACTGGTATCGCCCATTCTCGGGGTCACACTGGTCACCAATCTGGCCTGCAGTGTTTACTTTGTGTGCATCCTCCAGTACCGAGACGTGGGTCCGTGGGAAATGACCGCTTTGCTGGGCACGCTCGGCATGCAGGTTTTATTTACCCTAGAGCCCATCATCTGCACAATAAAGCTCTGCAAAGCGCTGTACTGGATTGAAAAGTACGCTATTTTAATGCAGCTACAGATGGAACAGCATTTTCATTTAAAACTAAAACTTAATAATTTTTACGAGCTAATCAACAACAACAATAGATTTACTTTTACCGTGGGTTGTTTTGGAAAAATTTCAACAAAAAGTTTGTTTGAACTACTGACCGGAGGATCTTTAAGTAAAAAATTTTTAATTTTAAAAACTTTAATTTTTTTCAGTTTATTCTATTGTACTCTGGGTACTTGATTGTGGGCTTTGGTTTGATACAAAAACAAAATTTCACGGATCTAAATAAGGAATATTAAAAGGCAGTTGAACCCGTTCTACAAGCGCTTTCAAGCTTCTCTCTGAAAGAATCAGGGCAATTTCTATGTCGTCCAAGCGAACGCCTGTTGGATGAGTTCGGTCTAAATCATCAATCAGCTTAGTAATATGATCTACTTGGAACTCAATAAACTTTATTTCTTTTGGCTTGGGATCAACGTAGCGGTATTTCAGCAGGTAGTCATTTCCCAGTTTGATCAACTTCTGTCCGTAGTCAAGCAACTCTTGAGCTGTTTTGGTGGTTTTATTGTTGAGGAAGTGATCGATCTCGAAAATGAGCTCTATTTCTTCACTTACTCGATTTTCATGGTATAATTCGTTTTCTTCAAATCGGTTCAAGAGATTTAATCGATAGGTGACATTATGCTCAATTAGCGTTTGCAGCTGCTTGCGAATTTTGCCCACTTCGTTTTTGTGGTAGATCAGAGTGACAAGAAGGTACCGAGAGTAGTTTAGGTGAGAATTGGCGGTGATCACCTGCTGTGTTGTCTTCTCCAGCTCGGTGGCACGCTGAAAAAGGGAGTCAATGTCCTTGGCAACAAAGGCGGCTACAAAAAAACATTAAGGAAAGTCGTTTACATTTAAAAAAACATTTACCATAAGACACCACAAAAAATAATGTCAGAACTAAGACTACTGTTTTCATTTTTATGTTGCAAAAAACTGTAAATATTGAGAAACAAAATTAATTTAATAATGTTTTAATTAATTGTTATATAAACTTTATAATTGTCACTTCTCAAAGAATGTGCGATAAAAACCGCACTATAAGAATACTTGATTTGTACTGTTAAATATTGCTAGCATTGTCAACTGATAACACAACTATTTTAATTAAAATGTTTTTAAACTACAGTGCAAAGTTTGTTGATTTCAATTTTTTTGTTTTTAACAAAATTTTAAATTTCAAAGTTTAGTTTTTCAATAATATTTCGCACTGATTTCTCATAAGAAATCAAACCAAGCTCTTTAGTTTCCAACCATTTGGCTTTTTTCACCGGATCTGTGATTGCTTTAATCTCTTTGATCACCCTTTCTATGTCTCGCACAAGAATTTCCAATCGAATAATTTCCCACCGTGTATGCTTATAGTCGCTTTTTTTAATTTCTACATTAGCATCATTGATGGTTTTTTCGGCAAACTGAATAATTTCATCTTTACTGCTTCCATTTGGTTTAAAGTTTCGGTACACCTCTTCTACAAAATACAGCTCTTCAGAAAGAGCATTTTCTCGTTTCAACAGCACTTCTTCAATCTTATTCAGTTGGTTAGTTCGAAGGGTTAACGTTTGCGTCAGGTTCTTTACCACTGGCAACAGTTTCTGCATATAGTCAAATTCACGAATAGTCGAGTCTAGAAGGTAGCTTCGATTTTGGTTTTTATGCTCATCAATCAGTTTCTTTGCTTCAACCAGAGAGGCTTCAGTTCGCTCAATGATGACATTGATGTCCTTAGCCACAAAGGAAGCTGAAAAGGATTTTAAAAACGTTTTAATTTTTTAAACTTGTGAAGTTTTGAAATACTTACACAAAGATTCTTGAAAATAAACATTACAAATAACCACAACTACAAAAAGCAATTTCATTTTTAAATAATTGGTTTGAAAATGAACGTTAATCTAATTAAATAATATGTAATAAAGTTTATAAAGCAAAAATTATTTAATAAGATTGTCTAGCAAAATATGCTTTATCTCGTTGCCAATAGAAAAAATCAATTTAAAAGTAAAAGTTTGTCTAATTTAAAACTTAGCATGTGGCATTCAAAGTTTTGCTTCAATTGCAAAAATGTTTCTCAAGTTATTACGTTTAGCTGTACTAATTGTTGTCACAGGTGAAAATGTCATTGGCCTTTCAGCTGTGGCATCGCCCACTGAAGCAATGAAATTCTGTCAAATAGTACCAGACATCATTGACGTTGAACCCAAAGTGGAAGCCACAGTGATCTTTCCCTCTGGCGTCCGAATGCTGATGGGCGCCGAACTGACGCCCACACAAGTTAAAGATCAACCAGTGAACATTTCCTTTGCAGGCCTGGACTCTCACTCACTATACACACTGACCTTTGACGACCCTGACGTGCCAAATCGAGCCGACCAAAGAAAGGCAGAGTTTTTACACTGGCTGGTAGTGAACATACCTGCAGGTGGACAGTTCTTGGACACTACAAAGGGTGACACCTACACGGAGTACGTTGGCTCAGGACCGTGGCTAGGCAGTGCCTTTCACCGCTATACATTGCTCATCTTTAAGCAAGCAAACAGACTGACCTTGAACCGAACTAGAGTCAGCAATCACAGTAAGGAGGGCAGAATTGGCTTTAAGGTACGAGAGTTCGCAAAGCAGTACAGCCTGGGCAACCCAGTTGCAGGAAATTTTTTCCACGCACAGTTCGACAGCTCTGTGCCCAATATTACCAAACAGTTGTCGGGAAAGTGAAGAGATAAAGGCATCTACAAAAAAATTGTTTGTGTAAATGGCTAATTTAAATAAAATACAAATTTTTGCATTTTATAAAACGCTGCACATGATGCTCTAGAACGTTCTCCTTCCACTTGATTGCTAAAGATGTGGTTATCAAATAGGATGACACTAAAAAACAACAAAATGATAAAATAAGCAAAGAGGTAAGGTCAATGTAATGTAAAGGCAAAAGCAAAATTTGAAAAACACTTGACGGTGTTGTACTTAAACAAACGATTATTCTTACCTTGATGTTTTGCATGGAGTTGTTGCATTTTTAATTTCTTTCAATACATCTATTGAACATGTCAACACTAAATACTTTTCTGATTCAAGTTTAAAATGATTAATTACCAAAAATCAGGTGATTATTGCGCGTTTATATGTACTACAGTTGTTAGATTGATAAAAAAAATAATAAATTTTTAGTCATCTAATCAGTTGACCGTTGAATTGTAATATTTGCTTGGCTAAAAATAACCAGACAATCAGAGACATCGTCTAGCCGATACAAGTACTTTGCTGCTCTGCAACACGCTTTACTTTTTTTTGTTTTTAGTTTAAAAATTAAAGTAGGTTGATTGTCCCCTTCCTGGTGTCTATAAAAGAAAAAATTGAGTCCACTGAATGCATAGTTACATTCTTCTGTTTTAAAAATGTACAAAAGAATGAATCACCTATTCACCATTTCCGTCGCAACATTGCTTCTTTTTGTTGGTAATTCTTAAGGACTATGTTTGACTTGAATAGAGACCTAATGCGAAAGTTAATTTCAGCTGTTCTACTGAGCACCGATGCACTGCAGAGGTCGAAGGAGGACATTTTCAAAGATGCCAATCAAACGACTACTGAGCTGGATGGACTTGTCAGCAAGTACACCGCCCAGGGCTACAAAGGCCTGACGGTGACACTGGCAGAGATCAGGCAAAACATTTCTCAGGTGGTGGAGCAGCTGAAGAAAGAGACAGACGAGAGTGCCATCACTCGTCTGGAGATGCTCTGCGACTGAAGAACAGCGTCTTCTACGAGAAGCTCGCCATTGAGGGCGACATTCACCAGGCAAGACTTTTAGAGCAGAGAGCGAGCATTCTTCTTGAAAAGCTGAACGCCACCATTCGAGAGCTTGAGTCGTTCCACCGAACGCAGGAGGCAGAAGAGCTGCGCATTGACGTTCAGCAGTTGCAGATGCTCAATGGAATCATTCACCGAGAGAAGACAACCAGACCACTTCGCTACGTTCAGCTGTTGCTCTCCGCGGCGGAGGGGAAAATACTGCGAAAACTAAGCACCATTGACTATGAACTGAAAAAATTGAGAAATGCTTCTTCTACAAAAGTCACTACAGCTAAAACTTTAACCACAGTAAAAGCGACCACTAAAAATCCCAAATAATAAAAAAGGCAATAAAAATTTTTTGTAACCTTATTTGTTTGAAAAAACATAAGAATGCTTTTCTGCATGAAGCAACAAAGTGCACATTCCTCGCACCAGATACCACTTTTGCTTTTTTGGCGACAATAACAAATCTCACCACATGTGACGTTGATTGGACTGAAGTCCGCTAAAAACAGCAAATGATGATAATTATAATTATAATGTACCCACGGTGGTAGACACATCTGTACTTCAATGGCAGGCGACTTTATCCTCTCGCTGATACACAAAGTATCCAGAAAGCAAAAAGGTGACATGAAGTTGAACTGACGTGTCAGCCTCGACAATCTGACAACTTGTGATTACATTTCCTTTTTTGTGTAATTAACAAATATTGGTATGTTTAGTTTAGCTACAGAAGCTGAATGTTTTTGTTTATTGCTTCATTTTTCTCTTTTAAATGGCATGTCTTCAAGAAGAAGAAGACGAGAAAATGTCAAGCAGTCAACAGTTGAGCAGCCTGTTCAGGCACTCGAAAGCGCTGGTCACCTCGGGACATCGCCACACACCGCGACCGACTGGCCCTCACTCCAGTGTCGGCTTTCGCGACTTTCTGCTGGGTAACTCCCGAAAGACGGGACTGCTCGTCCGACTTTTCTACCCAAGCTCAAGTTCACTGCCCACCGATCCGAAGCAGTGGGCCAAGTGGCTGCCTCATGAGGGATACGAGAAAGGACTGGGCGACGTGGCCGGTGTACGGTCGCGAGTGATCAGTGCCCTGGCCCGAGCCGTCAACCCGCTGGATAATGTCCGCGTTCCAGTGGTTGAGAACGGCGCACTGTTGCTGCCTTCAGCTGACAGGTATCCGTTGCTTGTCTTTTCACATGGCCTGGGCGCCTACCGGTCAGTCTACTCGACGATATGCACTGAATTCGCCTCCAGAGGCTTTGTCGTTGCAGGTGAGATATTTTAAACAGTTTTTAAGCTGCAATTATAAGTGCCAATGCTTTCAGCTGTGGAACATCGAGACAACTCGGCAGCAATGTCCTTCTACTACCGCAGTAAAAGGGGAAACGATTTGTCGGAGAGTGATGAGCAGAACTACAATCCTAAAGACTACGGAATCTCTCAGTACAAGCCACCACGGCCATTGGAGCCCATTTCAGTTGACAGCGAACGGGAGCTGGTGTGGATTCGTCACCAGTACGTCAGCCTGATCGACCACTCTCCTGCTGCTCTTCAATTCCGCCATGCTCAGGTGAAGCACCGAGCCGGTGAATGCTCAAGGGCGGTTGACTTTCTTGAAAGGCTAAATGGCGGGGACAGCATTGAGAATGCACTTGATTCAACTTACAACGCAGCGGAATTTAAAAACCACCTGAACACTGATAAGCTCGCCATTATGGGCCACTCATTTGGCGGTGCAACCACAATTCTCAGCGTCATAGAAGATGCTCGCTTCAAAGTGGCCGTCGGACTTGATGCTTGGGCGTTTCCGCTCAAACCTGTGCCGCTTGATCAGATTCACAAGCCACTGTTGCTCATCAACGCTGAAACGCTAGGCACAGAAAAGCACAATGTCAAAAAGATTTCGGAAATTTTCAAGCACGTAGACCATGATCGGAAGCAGGCGTTCACAATCAATGGCAGCACGCACATGCAACAGTGTGACGTGCCACTGGTGTACAGCAAGGTCATGAACAGTCTGCTCTCGAGGCTGGATCCTAAAAAATCGACCATTGACACGCTTGATGTGCACGATCTGACGAATGCTAAGGCGTTGCAGTTCATTAGCAGGCATCTCAATATTGAAACTGATGATGCTATTGAACAGTTTCTTCACGCAAACAAAAGATCTTTTAGACCATCTTATGTATAGTTTAGATAAGATGAACTCATTTTTTAGTGAACATTTTGTGTATCTGAAATTGTTAATAGCTGTACAGTTCGATTTAAAATTGTATAAATTAACTAAAAACAAACACAATGTATTTTTTGTGTTGTTTGAAAAATGGTGTTGTTTTTTGTTCAGAGTTTTGTTCAAAGTTTTGTTATTCTCTTAGTTACTATTTCTAACTTTTTTTCTTCACCGCCTACCAGTCTGTCAGTGTCTTGGCCAAACCTGTCTGAGCCATTTGTGCAACTGTTTCAGTCCGTAAACAATGGTGACCTTTTTGTGCTTGAACCTTCGCTGATGCTTGATGCCATTCAAAAAGTTAACAAGCAGCGGAGGATAAGCACAGTAGAAACTGAAGAACACCTTTGCTGGTTAAGCAAGCGTTTTCACTTGCCTTCATTTGTTCAGTGGAACTCAAACTCTTCATTGACTGTGGGCGTATTTGCGGATCAGTGGAAAAATGTTCAGGTTAGAATGCTTTACAGAATCAACCGTCTTACTATAATGTTTTATGACTATTTTACAGGGCAAAATTGCTCCTTTTAAAGAAACTGGCCGTATCATAGGTCAAATACCAATTTATGAGGACAAATCAACAAACAGCAGTCAATCAATTTTGCACATTTTCTTTGCAAATCACAATGCCAACAGTAGTCGCATCTTCCGATTGCACATCGTCTTTGTCTATCGCAGTGAGCACTTTCTTTGGATTGGTGCAACTAAAGATGATCAACAAGCTGGCAACTTCAGTTCTTTAGAGCCAGCTGCACTCAAAAGCTTCTCTGCAAATCACGAGCAAATTTTTGACTCCTTCTCCGTGCAAGCAGTCAATGGCCTGTACTTTGCTGACGACATAGAGCATCTACTATCACAGCTGCCCACCTCAAGATACCTCCACTGTCCTCAACAGCGAAACAAACAGTGGATGGCCTCCAATAATCACCTGAAAGAAAATGATCTATTGAGCAGTTTTTACCTCGAATCAATTGTCAATATGAAACGACTGATGAGGCAGCAGCAAATGGAGTTTTTCATGATCTCCGGCACATTGCTAGGTATTTGTTTTCACTATTTTTGTCCACCTGTTCTAACCACCGTTTGTCATTCAGGCTGGCACCGAGCTTGTCATGCCACTCCCTACACTGATGATGCCGACTTTGGTTCGTGGGGCAAATATCTAATTGATGAGCCTCCACGTGAAAACTGGCTGAGAGGCAATATTTCAAACGCCGGCTTTCGTCTGTTCAAAAGTTTTGGCCATCTAGAGGACAGTCTCGAGTACACGTTTCAATTCAAACGCTTGTACCTCAATAGCGTTTGGTTCAAAACTGATCTATTCTTCACCTACTTGGATGGTGCTACCTCGGTCATCAGGATGCCGCTTCACTCGCCAGAGGCTGGTTTGGTCGGGTATCTTAATTTTACTCGTTTTGACCTTTGTTCGGGGGTTCTTTTTGGCTACAAGTTGCTGACGCCTTGTACGCCGGAAAAGACTATTACTGAAGGTAAGAAAGGGGCAAATTGTTTAAATAGAAACAGTAATGTTAGTGCCGTTTTTTCAATTAGAATACGGTAAAGACTGGTCGCAGCCAATCACAAAGTGGAACTACATTACTGCGTCGCAGAACTTGGACAAATGGGTTAGATGGAACCGCTCTAGCCCGCAGGTAACTTACAGGAGCACTTTTTGGGAAGAACTTTTCTCTGTGTTCAATTTCTTTTAAATGTAAGTCTTTGCTGCACACAGGTGCTAATTCTACTAAATGATTGTTCATTAAGAATAAATTAATTTTTATTGATATTGATTGGGAAAATAGTATTTGGGCTATCTTAAGCGCACATTCAAAAAAGTTTTTCTATTTGCTGTTTTTTTGTTATCAAAAGATGTTCTACAAGTACCAATCTCCGGTGCTACAAATGTTTGGCCAGTATTTTAGCTTTTTTGGTCTTCCATTTTACAACGTCACACTGAAAAATACAAATTGCATTTTTCTCTGCATTTTCAACATTCTTCAATTGTTGCTTCTCTGTTACTCTTGCACATTTCTTGACCCATTTGAAATCCGCTCTTCTGAAAATCGTTGCACACTGATTCGTAAACCTCTTTTTCTCTTCTTCACCCAATTCAGCGTTGTTCTTCTCTTTCCTTTCATTTCAGTAGCAGGCAGTTTTAGCACTGTTTACCATGGTCGACAAATAATGGCATTGCTTGACTCTCCTTGTTTTTCTGAATTCTTTTGCAAGAACAGAAAACAGTCTCGGCTCATCTTTTTCCTATTAGTTGTGGCAAACCATATATCATTTATCTCCGTATTAAACTACAAATTGTCTTTTCCAGTCACCTCGCTTTTGGTACGAATCATGGAACTGCTCAGTTTGTACATGATTTGCAATATTGGTCTAGTGAGCTGCAATGTTCAACATTACATTTCTTATGCAACAATATGCATTCTTAGCGACATTGAGCGCAAACTAATAATTTCAAATATGATGAACCATTCCGCAATAGTGTTGAAAATTAGGAATATGGCGGAAATTCACTACAAAGTCAACAACCGGATGTCTTTTATTAATGTAATTTATCTCCTTCTTTATATTTTTGTGTACATTTTAACCATCACCAATGGCTTTATTTGTCATTTCTCTTTGGACTTGTTCATCCGGTCTTTGGTGCCTTTTGCTTACATAGCATATCTGGCAAACTCAAATAGAAAAATATTAACAGCTGTTAATCGAATTTCAATGCATCTCAAAAAGAAACCAATAGAAAAGGCTTCAATAAATACATTTAAAAATCAAAGTGAGCTCATTGAACTATATTCACAGCATTTTCACATGAAAGCATTTAGACTTTTTGATTTTAACACGCACTTTCTTTTACAATTGTTTGTGTTGGCCACAAGTTATGTAGTGTTCTTTTCTCAAACAAATTAAAATGATGGAATGTTACACACAAATCAGTTTTTACACAACTTTTTGTTGTAAAACTTTTATTTTTATAAAGTTATTTCCAAAATATTTACAATGACTAAATAAAATGACTACAAATCATAATACTGCAAGACTTTATATTACAGTACAACTAAATTTTAGCTGTTGAGATCAGTTAGATTTCCGGTCCAATGTCCTCGATGACCACTTCAGGTTGGCTTTCTTTGGGTTTGGGCGGCTCAGTGACCGGCTCTGTTTCAGTTGACTGAGTCTGCACTTCCACTTCCATCTTCTCTTCCGAAGTGTTGTTCATCTTTGCTGTCTCTACTGGTGCCTCCATTTGAGTCCGTGGTGCCTCGATGAGCAGCAGTCCATTTTGGTGCAGTTTGCAGCGCATGTGCTCGGAGAAACAGTCATCAGGAATGGGCACCTTCTTCACAAAGTGTCCATACTCAAAGTGACCATTGTCAGCTTTGCGTTCTCGAGTGCACTCCACAGTGAGGTACTTGCCATCCACTTTCACTGACACCTCGGACGGATCAAAGTTGCTCACGTCAAATTTGGCGGTGAAGGGAGCGACCTTGGTGACTGGCTTCACTGGAACGGGTGCAGATTTTTTTGGTTTCAAATAGGCAAGATGATAGGCGTCCAGGGGCAGGTTTTGTTCTTCCCACCAGTCGGCTTCACATCGTTTAGCTGGAAACATCAAATGATTGTCAAAGAAAAAATCGTTAACTTCGAGTGGAAGCATTGTCAGTAAAAGTTGTAGATTTTTTCGATTAAAAGTTTAAGTTAACTGATTGAGAGCTTAAGATTGCAGTTGTTGCCGTTTTGAAGTCTAGTAGTGCAGTGTTGCTGGCTGCAAACCTTATAAAGGCCAGCCTACTGCAACGAGAAGTGCAACGAAGAGAGGAGAAAGTGGCAGAGAAGAGGAGAGACGACTAGAAGAGACGGAAAAGCGGTCATGCTCTGAAAAGTGCACCGTAGAATTAATTGGATTGTTCGGGAATGTTCCCGTGCATTTTTTGCTAACTGGTATGATATAGCATGTGTTTTTCTAGAATTTTTAAAAATTATCTAGTTTATTTGCATAATTTTGTTTGGTTTTTCTCAACGTATCTGAACTTAAAATAGTGGTTTATAAAGTCAATATTCATAAGTTTCAAAAGCTAACAATTAGTGGTTCCGGTATGCACTAAACAATGTTTTAAATAAAATTTATTGCGATTCTTAAATATTTGTTTTAAAGAACAATAGATCATAATAAAGTTAAAAAACAAATTATTTTGTTCTCAGAAAATTTTTAAAAATAAATGAGCATCGGAAACTTTATACAAAAAAAATATCGTTAGTCATTTTGACAGGCTGTTTTATTATAAACAAGTGTCAAAGTGCAGCATTGAAACACTGTTATAAAAAGAACTTTTTAATGGTTTTGTAGATATTATTTTGTCAATAAATACTGGCAAAACTTAGGTACAATAATCTTAAAAATTAAAAATAACTTTTCATAAACGATATAAAGCAAACTATTGTTTTAGAATGACCACTTTGTCTTCTTTTATTAAAAACGTTTTTAAACATACCATTTTCAGTTCTCAAAATGCTTCACAATGCATGCTTCCTCTAAATAAACGACGTGAACTTTTTCAATGTAATCTATTTTTTTATTTTACACCTTCAAATTACCGTCAAGTAGAGGCGGTCTTAAAGAAACAAAGCAAAGAAGCTTTCACATGGAATATTTTTTATCAGAATATTGCACTTTTTGTTTTGCCCTTAATGTTAATCCGAGTAATTGTTATTTTGTGTACATCAGAAACAAATACGTACGCAATCATGCTAGGCTCAATTTTTGAGTTAGTAGGCGCCGATCGAATTCACTCTGAGCTGACAGTCTTTGCGTACACTTGCCTTGGACTGTCGGCATCAACACTGCTGTACGCCAATTGCAACACTCGACGGTACTTTCAGTTGGTTATCGTCTACTGTAACCAATACCTTCGTCCAGTGCCCACTTACGAGCATTTGGGTAAGTTTGCCGAAACTATTCTTCGACTGCCTATTATACTGTCAGTTGGCATGTACGGCAATGTAGCTTTTCAAGATCTGCTTATTTTTGTTGCTGGCAAAACTGAAAAAACTAAACTTTGGGCTGGCACCAATGCGATATTTCTCCTGCACAGTGGCCTAATCATCGTCATGTGGACTACCTGGACTTTTTGTGTGTGCTTTAATTTTTACTACATTCTTGCCTATTTTCTTTTATGTTGCAAAATTTTATTGACAAAATTCAAAAAGGAGTTTACTGGACCATTTGCACTAAAACCTTTTAAAAACAAAAATCTTAACTCACTTACAAGCAACTACTTGTTGAATTCTTTGTCACGACATGAACGACTAATCACTGAAGTGGCAAACTTGGACTGTCGTTTTTGGCGTTGGTACTTTACTTACTGTACACTGATTTCCAGCTCTGTTCTCGGATACTCATTGTACATAGTAACAATGACTCAATCTGCACTTTTTATGAAATTGTTCTTTGTCTCAGTCTCTTTGCCGCCCATCAGTTTGACTATGATCAACTCTGTATTCGGATCAAAACCACTAAACTTTCAATTGAAGTTGCATTATCAGTACAGTTCACTTGTTGGCAGAGGAGTCAAAAGTATTACTTTTCTGGTGAACCTAAAGGTAACTTTATATTTTTTGTATATTTTTTGTATATTTTTTATTTTTTTTCTTGCGCACAGATTGAAAATATTTTAGATGTGATAGCTAGCAAGAATTCTGGTTTTTCTTCTTTGATGTCACCCATTGAAAACACCACAATTTATTCTGTCAGTAAAAGTTTGATTGTTTGTGACTATATTATGTTAATTCATCATTTATGTATTATACTTTTAACAGGCATTTTTTGGAACGCTAAGTTTGTTTTGCCTAATTACAGATTTAACAAATAATATCCGCTCAAATAATTAATTTTGTAATTTTGTTCAGCATTTGTACAAAAACAAATAATAAAAACATAATTTCTAACACAAAAATGGTTAATAAATATACAAACAGATAAAATAATTACATTTTAAACAAACAACAAGTGCAAGTAATTGACATAAATATATTTACATTTTAATCAACACCAAACTGCCTCCAAATTCGGCGCAAATCGACATCACCAAGTGTTTCAAAGTAAACCGTCAAGGTGCTAAGGTATTTAACATTTTCTCGATCATTTTTTTGAAAATAGGAACGATCATGAAGCTCTCGAAGACCGGTGAAAGATGCTCGAGGATAATTAATTTTTTCCGGTAAAATGCCTGTTATGTAAGCATCGTCAATTGGCAGGGCTGGAATGGTGTCTTGTGTTGGTTCACTGAGAATTGCTTCGTACAGTTTGAGCGCAGCCGGACCCGGAATGAGGTACGGGCCGGCGTGATAGGGCGGGTACGTACTGTGCGGATAGTACCACTCATCGATAGCCCACTTGCCTGTGCGCATCACCGGCTCATTAATGCGGTAGATGCCGTAAATTGTGTCACCAGAAAAAGCCGTCATCTGCTTGAGAAAGGGATTTACCCTAATGTAGCAATCATTGTCCAGTTTGAAAATGAACTTTGCTTGTGAGCAGTGCACTGCAGTCCAGCGAAGCATTGCAATCGATTTTAACGTTAAGTTGAAGTAGTGATCGTTAAAGTCAAATTGAAGAATGTCATTGTAGTACTCCGCTTCTTTTTGCAAACGATCTTCCATTCTGTGAAAAGTTAAAACTTTTTATTGTTAGCAAAAAATAAAAATTTTAATATTTACGCTTCGTTGTCTACCCTGCCAACAACAAAGTAGATCTCCGTCTGTGAATTATTTTTCAGCGCCGAGCCAAATGTCTCTCTTATGGTCATTCGCCGGCTAATGTCACTGACAACACAAAAAACAAAAATCACTGCTAATAGACCCTTGCCTTCATTGCCCCCACACGGATGGAGTACTTCAACTGGCGCTGGCCAAGTCACTGAGGCAATCTCTTTAATAGAGTTCATTTTAGGCCCCGAAGGGATGTGTCTTCTGAACTCTTTTGTGTGCCTATTAGCCAACGAATGAATGAAGGGAATGTCAATGTACTGGTTTGCCAGAGTTCGTAACTGGTGGTCAACAGATATGACACGACCGTGGTTAGCTGTCAAAACTGGATTTGATAAACATGGTGCACGTTTGCTTTGCTTTGTGCATGCTTGTACTAGCGTTACTTCTTGTACGAGTCCCAGTTGGCGACTGTACAGTAGCCGATCAATTCCGGAAGTGGCCACAAATGCCGGTGCCAGTGACCTTCCAACTGAAGTAAAACTGGCAATAGGCACTGAAAATGAATCATTTTGCAGATGCTGATGATGGTGATGATGACATGTTCGATAAAAAACCGAAGTGACAGAGTACTTAAGTGGTTGTTCTTGAAAATGCTTTTTGTATGAAAGAAAACATTTGGCAATATAAGGCGTTTCAAAGTCGAATACACTGCTGAGCACTATTTGGGAGTGATTGCTGGCCACTTCAGCATCTGTAAAGTGTTTACTTGCAAGCAGCAGCACTGGAAGTAGCAAAAATACTGAAAACATTTGTCATTGATGTTTTAGTGATAAATAAAACAAATCAAAACAAAAACAACAATGACGACAGCAGTAGAAATGAAGACAGTGCAAGTCAAATCAACAGTTGCTGTAAAGCTCAACTGGTGTGTGTGTTGCAATGTTTTATGTGAGATGTCTGAATCACTGGTCATTTGGCTACTACTGGCGCCTGGTGACAATCAGTGAGCTCCATTCTAAATTGATTATTGGTTGTCGAGGTGATAGGGAAAAAGGAAGAGAGGCAGTTGTTGATATCATCTAAAGCAGTACAAACAATTTCCCAGTGTGTTTTTAATGTACTATGCCTTAACTTTCTCAGTTATTTGCCACTAATTGTTATTATTACCAGTATGAACTGTGTAAAATAATAAACAAAGAGTATGACATTTGCGTTTGATGTGAAAATCTTTAAAATTTTTTATTTTTTGTTCATTATTAATTAATTATAATTGAAGAGTCTGTGCCTATTTTTGTAACATTTACGTTTTTAGTTTAACATGCGTGCTTATGCCAATATTTGGACAATTTGGCAATGTAAAAGATCCTTGACCCAATGTTAATAATGTATCCATAATTTTTTTAAATAAAAATGTTCATTCAATTTCCATAAATGTCAGTTTCTCAAGATTTTTCAGTTTTTGCTTCGTTTCTTATAACTAATTACTATCCGTTTATTAAAACAACTTTCATTTAGCTACAAAAATAAGTAGTGAATGTATCTTCAAGTTCATTTACCAATTTTTCAGTAATTTTTAAACATAGTATGCATCATTTTTTGCAACATTATATTTGGACTTTTCCTTTGGCTTTATCTATTCTTCTGCCATTGAACTGCATAGTTTGGTAATTTAGCAGGTTAAAAGCAAAATATTTTCAAATGATTTTTTACAGTTATACGTGGTCTATTTTCAACAATCAAATGGAAATAATTCTTCCTTACGTGAGCGACATTGGCACACTGCCTCCACAGGCAGCACTCTTTTCTCAACTTTTTGACGTTATTGCTGTGCTATGTAAGAAAAATTTCTTTTTTGGCAATGTATTTAAAAATGGTTTCAATTTTTGTCAGTTTCTTTTACTGCTTACTACCGATCAAAACAGCTTGCCTACTACCTTTCTAAAGAAACGCCAACAGAAAAGAAATGCTGTAAAAGTTCAACCTGTCTTCATCACCGGGTGGTTTATTTAAACAGCATATCACCCGTTCTCATCTACATTGCTTCTATTTCCTGCTTGACACTGTCCAACTTCCGTTTTAGTGAATGGCCAACTGTACATTTGCTAGGTGCATTCACCGTTTTTCCTTGCATCTACACTTACGCCTTTTTTTCAGTGTACTTAATTCAGCAAGTGAATGGAGTGGACAGTGAATCAACGCCAATTTCTATGTTAATTAGCACACTCATTGGCACTGTGGCAGTAGTCTCTGCTTTGTTTTTCACCGCTTTTTCTACCTCCATTGTCGGTATAGAGAACATTCTAAATGTGCATTTTCGCCTACATTGGAGTAGGCAGAATGACGGATACTGGGCCCATGTTGCAGCTGCTTTTTCAGAAAATGTCGCCGTATTTGCATATACAGTCAACTTTCTTTGTTTAGCAAAGAGAATGAAACGGTGCAAACATTGGAGTGAAGTTATTACCAACTAACAGTAAAAAGAAATTGTGATTTTTACAATTTTTATTGTGCAGCTACGATTAGTTTTCTGTATTGTCCACTTTAACTTTAAAGACATGCTCACGACAGTCTGCTTCAGCTTACGGCCATATCATGTTGAGCACACCGGTTCTCGTCCGATCACCGAAGTTAAGCAACATCGAGCCGAGTCAGTACTTGGGAGGGTGACCACCTGGGAACACTCGGTGCCGTAAGCTTTTTTACTGTTTGTGACAACATTGTTGTGAACACAAAAATAAATGATTTTTACAAATTGCATTATTTTATTGAATGAAGCAAAATGAAAATATTTACAGTGACAAATAAAATGACTACAAATGAGTGAAAATACTGGAGTGATTACTTAGAATTCCGGTCCAATGTCCTCGATGACCACTTCAGGTTGGCTTTCTTTGGGTTTGGGC
>JAALOO010000583.1_pt2 | contig 17904 bp, 10 predicted proteins | sample 7257641 | NCBI WGS metagenome assembly JAALOO01 (sample SAMN14085613, study PRJNA598686) | mite metagenome | biome: ENVO:01001000; feature: ENVO:01001002; material: ENVO:01001226; isolation source: single female mite from University of Michigan culture on fish food culture... ...
TTCTTCTGCAACTTCTAATGATCCCACACCACTTCCATCAACATCCCAAGAGGTGGTGATCCTTTCAACTTCTTCTGCAACTTCTAATGATCCCACACCACTTCCATCAACATCCCAAGAGGTGATGGCCACTTCCGCTTCTCTGGAAGTTCACCCATCTTCACGTTTAAGTTCACAGCCAGTTTCTCTAAATAAATCATTGCCGCAACCATCAGGAAAAAGTGTGGCCAAACGAAAAGCAGCTTTAGCTGCTGCCACCACTACCAGCGCTACTGTTTCAAATGAAGAATTGCCAGATCTAAACAAAAAAATGAAATTAAGATCGCACCTTAAAAAGGAATCAAGCAGAAATGACACTGAACGCCGAACAGTGCTCATCAGAAAGACGTATTTAAATAGACAACCGGATGAGTACTTCTGCACATGCAATTGTGGGACCTATTTTGCTAACTTTGAGCAGCTGAGTAAGTTTCAATTAGCTGATTGCTGTTTGTGATGGTAAATTTGTTACTACTAGTTTACTAATGCATAAAATTTGGTTTTTTCATTTTAGTTGCCCACTTTTCAAACACTGGCCATGTGGCATTTTGTCATATTAAAGAAGAGTAAAAACGCATCAACACAAGACGCTAACTAAAAAATGCAGGTCAATGATCAAAAGTTTATTAAACTTTACTTTCCTAAAAACACCAACTAAAATGTATTTTTTCAGATAACAGCATTTTCACGCCAATGATTCATTTAAAAATTATTTTTATTGTTGTTTTAACAACAATCTAGTTATAGCATAATTACCGTAGCTTATTCCTTTGCATATTATTCAAATGACAAAGTATTTTAAATATCCATATTCTTATCTATATTCCCCAGCTTTTTTGTGGATAATTAAATGTTTGAAAAATTTTGAATTTATTGTATTTTTTTATTTTAAACTTTTTAAAAATAAAAATACTTAAATTCACAAAATATTATGATTGTTTTGACTATAAAAATTAAAATCTACAAATGATAATCAGTCAAGTGTGTCACTAGATCGCAAGAGCCCTTTAACAGTAAAACTACTTTTAAGGTTTTTTGCGCTCATTTAATGTGCAAATTATTAATAAACCCCGTTTTGTTTTTAAAACTTCCAAAACTGTGTTTAATAAGTCATTTCAGGCATTCAAGACAGTGAAAATCATCAGAAACAAAAATTGAGAATCTTTCCTCTGTGTTTTGCCGCCGAGGAGCAATGTTTCCGGCAAAGGCTGCTCAAGCAGCAGAGCCGTTGCTCACAAAGCTGCTGCTGCTGCTGCTGCTGCGCTAACGCACACTGCAACTCGCCAAACGGATCAAGTTGTTTTGCCATCAAAAAAAAAAAGATGGAATCGTCTGAGGAGAAACACACCCAAGAAAGCGAGAAAGAGGAGCAGATGTCCTCCACAACGTGTCCGCCTAGCTCCTGCACACTGCTGACTGCTTCTTCTTCTTCTTCTTCTTCAATGGCACAGGCGAAAAAATCAACACTACGCAAAAGAAAACAAAAGAAGAGAGCTCGTGTGTCTGCCAAAAGGACTTTTGAAAAGATGAACTCTGGAGCGTCTGCAACTGGCTGTAACTATCCCCAAATAATCATACACTTTTCACGCTCACACATTTATACTAATGCCTTTCTTCTGCAGATGCTAAAGCAAAACGACCGAAACTAGTGCCCGAGATGGACCAGTACCCAATCGAGGTGATCAGCCTAGTGGGCGAGCAGATGTACACCGAAGACCGCCTGAACGTGCAGACGGCCTTTCCGCACACTAAAACGTGCCAGGCAATGGCGAGCAGCCGGCAGAAGAGGCTCTGTCTTTTCATCGACGAAAACGGGCGCCACTACCACAAGACGACTGCTGACCTCTACCACTTGAAGCGCAAGTTCAACGTTCCGCTGCTGCTGCCGCCGTCAAAGTTCGCCGACAAAGGTGGCGTCCCTAGTGATGAGGCAAAGTACGTCATCGGCCGGGAGCTGCTGCTGAAGACCTCCACGCGGAGGGTGGTCACCTCGAACGGCGCCGTCGAGGAGCTGAAGATCGTCCTGGGCGGCGGGCGGCACTCGACCGCCACCACCGTCACCGGGGAGCACCTGTGGCTCAAGGGCAAGGTGCTGAAGGTGCTGGCCGCCTACAGCCGCCAGCTCACCTCGCTGGCCATCATCCTCCGCCGCCCCTCCTCCACCGCCAGCCTCACCGACGACGACCGCGGCGGCCACCAGCACCTGAGCCAGCTGTGCGCCGTCATCTCGGCGCTGAACGGCGCCCACTTTCCCCGCCTGAAGCACTTCCTGCTGGTGGACGGCGCCTTCGACAGCTGCCTGGAGATTCCGCTGAAGCTGCTGACCACCTGCGGCCAGCTGGAGGAGGTCTACCTGCAGCTGCACGGCAACCTCCTCCTGGCGCAGCTGCCGGCGCTGGCCGCCAGCCGGGCGCTGCGCCGCTTCGGCTTCATCGTCAATGAGCTGCTCGAGAATCGGCTGATTCCTGCTCTCGGCGACGCTGCTGGTGGCGACGCTGGTGGCGGTGGCGATGGCAGCGGCGACCTGCGCCGGAAGCTCGTCCACATGGCGTCCACGGCGGAGCTGCTGGCGATTCTGCCCGTCAACCCGGCGCATCAGCCGCTGCTCGCCGGCCACAACCTGGACCTGGCCGCCTTTTCCGCCCTGACGCACGGCGAGTTCTGCGTCGACTCCATCGCCCGGTACCGCAGCCTGCTGACCGGGCTGCAGGAGCTGGGCCAGCTGCGGTGCCTCCGCCTGATCTTCCACCACCAGCCCGACCGGGTGCTGCTGCAGGAGGGCGGCGAGGGAGGCCTGCACCAGGACCTCCTTCACCCGCCGATGCCGGCGCTGCCCTCCGTCACCTCCCTTCGGCTGGCCATTCTCGAGCGCAACTCGAGGGCCGACGCGGACAGTCTGCTGACGCACCGCATTCTAGTGCAGCTGGCGGTCATTCGGCAGTTCGTCGGCCTGCGCTCCTTTGGCGTCTTCCTCGCCGGCCGGTGCACCCTCTGCCGGACCTTCCTCTACGACGAGGACTGCGTGCGGCTGCTGCTGGAGCCGCTCAGTGCGCTGACGGAGCTGCGGGAGATTGGCGCGGAGACGCATCGTCCCATCAACTGCCAGCAGGTGGTGGAGAGGATCTTGGCGGAGGTGAAGGGTAGGCGGGATTTGGCGGCGGCTGAGGCAGCTGAGGCAGCTAACCAGGCCGACAAGGACTGATTTATAGCTTTCACTGAAGCTTCACGGTAGAAGTTGATCTCTACTTTCTTTCTCCCATATTTTAACCGTAAGCCAAATACTAATTAATAGTACACTTGATTATTAGTAAAACAGCTGTGGCTGGCGCCAGCCACAGCTGACGTTCACTCACGTTCAACCAACGTTGACCCAACGTACATTTGCACTCACACACACACACACACACACATCACATCTCACTCATGTCACACTCACACACATCACAGTTCACACACTTGTCACCCCTCACACGACGGTATTTAGGACCTACCGTACGTAGCACACAGACGACGAGAACAGTCAGTCTTCACATCACCAGACTCTGTTACACTGTTACTCTGTCCACCACTCACTCTCTCTCTCCTTCTCTGTGACTCTCCATTAGCTCCACAATAAACCTCATCGTTAGCTCATCCGCTACAGTTTAATTAAAATTACAGAATTTGAAAGCGGTAAAATTTGTGCAAAAATGATTATCTACATAGTGAAATAGTGGATTTTGTGTGTAGTAAAAAGCGGTGTGTGACCGAGACCGTTTAGGCAGTTTTCGTAGCAAGTGTTGGCAGTGGTTTGTGGTTTGTGCTGTTAGCAAAAACAGGCTCTCCTTTCACAGGCCCTTGATTTGGGCGTCTATTCATCAGAAATGTCAATCACTTCATATGATGTAGATGATTGATTGTGCTTTGCAGATTTTTGTTGGCTGAGTAGACTATTTTGAAATTTTGCTTTTAAGCAGTTTTTGTTAGGCTTCGAAGGAGTGCTTCCAGGCGTGTTTGAAGTAACCAAGGATTTGTTGTGATTTCGTTTTAAACACTTTGGGTTATATTTTAAAGAAGTGTTTCGAGGTGCATTTTGAGGTGCATTGTGCCCATAAAATGGTTTGGTAAACTAACAGAAAACAGTTATATTAAAAAGTTGGTAAAAAATACTCAAATTAAGTATGCCGTTGTCACGTACCTGATCATGAATGTCGCGTATCACTATGCATGACTTTAAGAAGGAGGTAAATTGTGTATGAATCAGGTTCCTTTTTTTGAAGTACTATAAAGTATAATGTTTTTTAAAATTTGTGTCAATTTACAAAGCACCATTACTCAATGCTTACCTCCAGTTTATTCTTGTAAATTCCCGCCTGATGACTGAGCTTTTCCAGGTAGGCCAGCTTGAAGCGCCTCAGCTTAGCGTCCTCATCGTCTGTCACCGAAAAGGGCACCATCGTCTTGAACTTTTCATTAAACAGGGCCGTATTTAGGTCTCTGTACTCGAGAATATGATCAAAGTCCAAAGGGCAACTCCAGTCATCGGTGATTTTCGAAATGAACTTATAGGTACACTGCTTGGTAAAGATGTCAAAGTTTTTCTTAAGAGTGGCGGCGTTTAACTCGCTCTCTCCTGGAGGACTGCTGCAGGACGTCGGCTGCTGTGAGGCATCACTTTGAGTAGTAGTAGTAGTAGTAGGAGACGGAGAAGAAAGAGTAGTAGTAGTAGCAGTTAGTGAACTACTAGTAGTTTGCTTCTGCTGAGAAATTGCTGCCCCCTGGGTAAATGGACTGATTCGCTGAAGATGCTGGGCCAGCAAGGAGGAGGAAGTGGCTGAAGATTGAGTAAGTGTGTTGCTGCTTCTGAGTATCGGTTTCTGGTGATGTTGATGCCGTTGCTGTTGTTGTTGTTGTGATTGTAGCTGTGGTGGTGGTTGCTGTTGCTGTTGCTGTTGTTGTTGCTGTTGTCGTTGTTGTTGCTGCTGCTGCTGCTGCTGCTGCCTCTGCGGCCTCTGCTGCTGCTGCTGCACACTGGGCGGATGCCTGAAGATGATCGCCTGTCTAGTGGGCGAAGAAGAACGCCCCCTAGAGGAGCCGTTGGCCGTCGAGCTGGCTCCCCGGCTGGTGCCATTGCGCGTCATTGGCTGCTGTGGCTGCTGTGGCTGCTGTGGCTGCTGCTGCTGCTGCTGTTGCCGAAACGGAAGTGAATAGTTAATTTTCGGCGGAAATTGGCTTTGTTGAGCAGTAGTTGTTGTGCCGGAAGTGCCGGATGTTGTCCCTGCTGCTGCCGTCCCTGCTGCCGTTCCTGCTGCTGCTGCTGCTGCTGGAATGTTTGTCACATTGTGAATGACACTGTTCGGTCCAGGCGGAGGCTCCTTTGCCTCTTCCGGTGCCTGCTCGACGCCTGCCCACTCCTTCTCCTTCTCGTACTCGGTCCAGGCCTCCTGGCGTTCCTCCTCCGTCAGCTCCTCCTCGGGGCGGTTCTCCAGCAGCGAGTCGTGCTCGTGGCAGCTGAGGATCAGCACCCGGTGCTGCCGGCAGACCTCGGCGAGGAGAATGTCTCGAGGACCACTAGGACCAGGACCAGGACCAGGAGTGGGGGGCACCTGCAGAGGGCGCCCACTAAGCTGTCCCTGCTCCCCTCCTTTTTTGTTTTCAGTGCCCGGCTGGTACCGGAACAGCTCCCCCACATCGGTGGCCTTGAAGTGCCGCTGCACCTGCTGCTCGTCGATCACTCGATGGGAGAGGGACTGCTTCAGTATCTGCCGCTCGTAGATTTTGCTCTCCATTGTGCCTAGGGAGGAAGAAAGATTAAAATGTATAAAAACGAGCTAAAACTTTCTATTACACCAATAACCACCGCCCAACTTACCACTGGCAGTGAAGCGATACACGTAGACCGGCTTCACCTGGCCGAAGCGGAAGATCCGGTAGATGGCCTGCATGTCATTGGCGGGGTTCCAGGAGGCGTCGAAGATGACGCACCGATTGGCGCCCACCAGGTTGATGCCCAGGCCGCCGGCCCGGGTGGAAATTAAGAGTAAACGGGCGCGGTGGTTGGCGGGATTGTTGAAGTGCCGCGAGATGTTCGTCCGAATCTGACTGCTCACCTTGCCGTCGATGCGAAAGTAGTCCACGCCCAGCACCCATTGGTGCGACACGCCGCCTTCCGTCCTCTTCCTCCTCCTCTGCACCGCCTCATCGTAGTGGTGGTCATCACTGCTGAACTCCTCCTCCATCTTCTCCTTCAGAAAGGTCTCAATCAGGTCGAGCGTGGCCAGACTCTGCGAGAAGATGAGTATCTTGTCGCCGATCAGCTCGCACCTCTCCAGAATGGCGAAGAGCAGAATGAACTTGGCACTTAGCTGGAGGTCATTCGGATTGTCCGGCATGAACTGCTCCACCCACTTGCTGTCGTCTTTCGGCGGAGGTGGTGGTGGTGGTGGTAATTGTGCCGCCACCTCTGCCTGGATGGGCACCTCCTCGCTTTTGACGGCAATTGGCTCCTCTCCTTCAGCTGGCGATGATGATTGTTCCATTGCATCGTTCACACTGCCACTTTCCACCTCCACTAGGCGAGGATTGGGCGTGACTATCTTCTCGTAGACGATGACAACTTCATCAGAGTCAGAGTCGTCAGCCGTAGCAGCAGCAGCAGCAGCAGCTGTTATTGTTGTTGTTTGTGCTTCCATCCTAGTTGTTGTTTCTGTAGTATCCACATCTTCCCCTTCAAAGTTGGCCGCCTGAGCTGAACACTCTCGACCACTCCTGGGGTCGCCTGGATCAGCAGCAGCAGCAGTAGTTTCAGGAAGTTTCTGCTCATTCAGCTGAGCCTCTTCGTCCTCATCATCCATCGAATCCTCTCCAGCACCAGCACCACCAGCATCAGCACCAGCACTAGCAGCAGCAGCAGCAGCAGCAGCACTGCCCGACGACTGCTTGATTCGGTAGTGCTGCAGCAGCAGCGCCGGGTGGTTCCAAATGCTGCTCAGACGGGTAAAGTCGCTGAAGAGCTGCGTCGAGGTGGAGGAGGTCCGCCGCTGCTCGAGGTAGTGCTTGTACAGCCGCTCCTGCAGCTCCGTCAGCCGCAGGCTGAGCACGTACTCGTACTTCGGCTGGAGGTAGGGCACGAGGACGTTGTTGTCCCGCCGGTGGATGCAGTCCTTGAGCAGTTTGTAGAGAATGTGCACCCGCCGCTTCATCATGTTCACGTCGTAGTCGGTGGAGTCGACGTGCTGGCCGTTCTTGATTGGGTTCTCGAAGCGATTTTGAAACTCCGTTTTCGTTCCGAGGAGGTTCGGCTTGACGAAGCTGGAACACAACCAAAAAAAAAGTAACAACAGCAAAACGTTAGAATGAATGAATGCTCAAACAGTAGACAGCAAACCGAAACCAATACAAAACCTACCTGACCATAGTGTAGTACTCGCTGAGGTTGTTCTGCAGCGGCGTTCCAGTTAGTATCACCCGCCGGAGCGTCTTAATCTGCCAGACGTTCCGATTGAAGACGCTGTGGTCGTTCTTCAGCAGGTGGCCCTCGTCGATGATCACCATGTCGGGGCCGGGGTCGAGGAGGGCCGACCGGAAGCGGCTGAACAGCTTCTCGTTCTTGAAGAAGTTATTGAAGAGGGTCGTCGTGCAGAGGAGAACGCCGCCGCCTGCCTCCCACCTCGCCAGCGTGCGCACCTTCTCCTCCTGGCTCTCCTTGTAGTAGTGGGCGAAGACGGGCACCGAACTCCGCTCCAGGCGGCACTTCTCGAACCACTTGTCGAACTCGTGGCCCCAATTTTGCACCACATTCAGCGGGACGATGATCAGTACCCGGCGGAGGAGGTGGCCGATGTGGGCGTTGGTCATGACGGTGTGGAGGAAGGCGATCACCTGGAAGGTCTTCCCTAGGCCCATGGTGTGGGCGAGGATGCCGCCGGCGGCGTGCTGGCACCGCGTCAGCCGCTCCACCGACTCGATGGTGCAGTTGAAGAGGAACTGAATGCCCTCCGCCTGGTGCGGCTTCAGGTGGCGGGCAAAGGCGGGGTTCACCTCCACCAGGACCTCCTGCGTGCTCGGGTCGATGTCCAGCACCACCTGTTTTACCTGCTGAACTGGGTCTTCATCCTCATCCTCATCCTCATCCTCATCCTCATCATCCTCTTCATCATCGCTTTGCTCCACTTCCTCTTTTTTCTCCTCTTCTTTTTTCATTTTCTTCTCCTTCTCCTTCTTCTTCTTTGGTTTACTGCCCGCCGCCTCAAGGCGATTGTACAGCCGCTGCTTCTCCTCGATTCGCCGCCGCCGCTCCCGTTCGCTGCGACCGGCCTCTCGGGTCTCCTTCAGCAGGTGACCGGGGCTGATGATGCGCTTCAGGCGCCTGCGCGAGGCAAAACGGCTCCCGCGGACGTCGTAGTCCTCGTCGTCGTCGTCGTCGTCGTCGTCGTCGTCGTCCTCGTCCTTGTCGTCGCCGCCGCCGTTTTCGGTGGCGTTCAGCGTGCCGCCCTTTGAGCTGCTCTCACCATCCTCGCCCTCATCATCATCGTCAGTGGAGGTGTTCACCTTGAGGACCTTTGATTTGTAGTAGTTTGATGATAGTGAAATAGTGTGTTATTAGTTAGGAGTAGTAAAATGGTGAAAAGAAAGGTATGATCACTTACAATGCGTCTCCGCTTTCGCCGTTTCACCCTCGCCACCAGCAGCTCCGTCTCCTCGCTGGATTCGGTGCTGCTGCTGCTGCTGGCCCTTCTTCTTTTAACTTTCTTTTCGTCTACTTCTTCTTCTTCATCATCATTTTCCTCTTCTTCTTTTTCCTTTTGTTCTCCTTCTCCTTCTTCTTCTTCGTCGTCACCTTCTCCTTCACCTTCTCCTTCTCCTTCTCCTTCCCCTTCTTCTTCTTCTTCTTCCCCTTCTTCTTCACCTTCACCTTCTCTTTCTCCTTCTTCTTCTTCCCCTTCTCCTTCTTCTTTTTCCTCACTGTCAGTTAATGTCATGGTGTTCCTTTTGCGTCGTTTAGGAGGAATATCATCCTGTTCCAGCTCCTCCTCCTCCTCCTCCTCTTCGTCACAGCCGTCGCCAGCTCCACTTTCCACCTGAACCTCTTCCTCTGCTCCAACGTTGTTTGCCTCCGTTTGAGCTGCTGCTGCTGTAGGCGGCCTCTTCTCGGCGGTCTTTTTGGTGTCAACAGCAGCAGTTTTTGGTGAGCCATTCAGGAGCCGGTTAGCGCTCTGAATGATGGAGCGAATTTGCGTGTACATGCTGTCTGGCGCCTCGTTGTCGGAGTTGTAGTCCAGCACGAGGGCGTTTTCGCTTTCGGCATCGCTGACATTGGCCTCGTTGTCGCTTTGTGCAGCTGTTGCTGCTGCTGCTGCTGCTGCTGCTTCTTCCTCATCATCGTCGTGTTCATGATGATCACTGGCATCAGCTGAAGAGGCATCGTTTTCAGCGTCTTCCTCGTCGCCAGCAGCGTTTTCCACTTCCTCCTCCTCCTCATCATCATCATCATCAGCACCTTCATCATCATCACCTTCATCATCATCATTGGCTTCTCTGAAAAGGTCAGGCAGATTTTCGTTCACCCAAGGCTCAAACAAATCTTCGATATTTTCGCTATCTGAATGCATGCTCTCAAAGCCGAATTGTGCAATACTTTCCACTATCTGCCTGTCTTCATCTGCTTCTCCGAAAATGTCCGGCGGATTTTCGTTTACATAGGGTTCAAGCAAGTCCTCCTCCTCCTCCTCCTCCTCCTCTTCATTATCATCAACGTTATTTGAAGGGTCAGAATCCTTTGATCGAGACTGCTCACTCTGGTCCTTTTGTGTTGTTTCAGTGATATGCTCGTTTGGGTGATCAGTCTCAGTAGTAGTGTTGCTGTTGCTGACAAGTTCATCAGTTTCCTTGCTGAGGTTGTCGTTTGGTCTGCTTTCACTTTCATTATGTTGTACACATGTACTGGGGGATGTTTCAAAAACCAGATCCAGTTTGCTGTCATCCGAACTTATATCTTCGAAATTGGACTGTTCTCTTAAATTGCTTTGCAAGCGCAGCTCTCTTTCAATATCTGGAATGGAAATGCGCCCGTCGCTTGAAGGCTTTGGCCGCTTATTGAGATCGCCATCTTTCCTCTGATTGCTCCGCTGATCATCAGTGTTCAGCTTTTCACATCGGCGTTCAGGCTCCTCCTCATCATCGTCGTCGTCATTTGCTGAAATGTCAACATTCAGCTCATCATGGCCATCATCCTCCCCTTGAAGTTCTTGACTGTCCACTTCTTGGGCAGTGTCGGACGGCTTATCACTGCACTGCTCCTCAACTGACAGACCGCTTAGACTTGAAACGGCATCATGAAAATCACCGCTCTCATCATCGTCACCAAAGAGAATTTGGGCCAGGTCAATGGCTTCGTCGGTTACTTGATCGTTTGACTCGAATAAGCCGACTGATTGCTGGCCAGTTGTTTCAGGTAGTGGCTCCGCCGTTTCAGCGGTTGGCGTCTCACTAGACTCAGTAGCAGCAACTTCAGGTATTAAGGTAGATGAAGGCAAGTGAATGATCACAGTCGTTTGATCGCCAGAAGACGATGTTTGAAGCTCAGTGGGACGTGAGGAGGTAGGAGAGGCGTTCAAGTTATCGGCAGCAGCTGGTTGATCATCCTGGTCAGATGAGGGCGAGTGAACGCCCGAGGAACTAGAGGACTGCTGTTCGTCAGATAAGAGATTTGATGCCAACTGATGATGATGATGATGATCATCATCATCATCATCATTATCATATGCGTCTAACTCATCTGAGTGGACTGAATTAGTTGAATTATTTGAGGTAGTTTGAGCTTCAGGCGGAGTTGTCGCTGGTTGAGTAAGTTCCGAGGAATTTAGAAGAGGCAGTTGAGGGGCGTCAGTTGAGTGCGAAGCAATTTGATTGCTCTTTGAAAACTCATTGTTTAGAAACTTTGAACATTCAGCTTCCAAAACTAAAATCAGAGTTCCGAACATGTGCTCGAGATCAACGCCAGTGTAGGTTCTGTTCTTATCAAATCCAGTTATGTTTTTCATGATGTTTATGGCACTTGTGGAGACTTTTTTAACAAAGCTGTCTTTTATGAACTTCATTACTTTACTTTGAAGCAATGTTTCTTCTTCATTGTGCAAACAACTAAAAAATAAGAAAACAAAAAGGTTATTTTTTACTTTACTAGCAAAGTAAACAAATTGTAAATGCAGCTCTAAACTATTCCTAATTGATAAAAATATGTGATTTCCATCTTGTTAGCAGAAATATCAAGTACCCTGTTTTTTGGAGCGCAAAACTGCTGACCCTTATTACTCCGTCTCTATGGCAATGGTTTCCAAGGAAACAAGCTCAGACAAACATTTAAACATTTTGGTCAATTTGATAAACTAGAAGCCAAATAAAAGTATGGTCTGGTCTATTTATCAAATGGTCACTGAGAAATTGTGTTTTGTTCCCAGCAAAACTTTGTTTACTTACCTTGGTTTTGATGACGTGGACGGCTGTGGACTAGATGCTTCCTGGGACGGCATTGTAAGCCGTTCCTCGGTTCCATCGTCAGCAGTGTGACCTGAACCCTCATTCAAGTCCATTCTTAACTGTTCAAATCCTGCCTCCTCATTAAAAACAGTCTAATTGAGGCATAAAAATAACAACAACAAAAGTGGCGACAAAATCGCCTCAGCTAGATTAATCCAACCGTCACATTTTCTCCCGAATCCCTTTGAGTAGATTTAGCCGCTAGCCATATTTTTGTTGTTTTAAAACTTTTAGTCCTGCCATATTTTCTAAAATATCTTTTAGTTTTAATTAAAAAAAACTTAAACTTTGTAACCCTTTAAAGAATGTTACATTTAAATTTAACCAGTTTTTTAGCTGCCTATATACCCAATAGACCCAAAGTGAATGCCCAAAGCACTGACGATACTGTCTACGTCGCATCGAAATAGCCGCCTCAAGCGAATCTTTTTGCCTTGAGTGAGGAGCACTGTGCGCTTGTGAGCTGTCCAGTGCAGTGGACAGTGTTTTTTCTCAGTAGCTTCTACTAGCCTTTTCCCTCACTCGATGTCGCCAGCAGAGCAGCGAAAACGGCACAAAAATACTCAAAAATAATGGTACCGCGCCAGCAGCAGAATACACAGCCGTGAACAGAATGAGCGAGGCGAATTCTATTGGGACATTTCCAGCTTGTGCCGCAGCAACCGCCGCCGCCGCCGCTCACTGGCTCACCCGTTCTCACACACATTCACACACACACAAACACACTCGCGCATCACAACAAGAACACCACCAAGAATTCACCGAGTTTACCGAGTTTACCGAATCACTAACAGACAAAACTAACAAACACTCATCATAAACTCAGCAAAACTACCTTTTCCGTAATTCTGCAAATTCCTTCCTCTTAACAATTCTGCAGCCTTTTTGCCCGGTTGTTTAGATTGCTAATAATAACTAAACGATCCAATCGTGTTTCTTCCAAAACAGTGCTAAACCAAGAGTGAAGAAGAAGAAGAAAGGATGCCCCACTGGTCGGACTACTCACTGCGAGGATGGCTCAGCTTCCTCGCCTTCATGCACATTGGCATGGCCATGAGGTCCTTCTTTGACAGCACCTTCATCTACCAGCGAGTCTTCTCCATCAACTCAACGGCCATTCAGGGTGTGTTTACCTGTGTACACTTTTTGTACATTTCAGTACTTTAGTTTATTATTAGTTTAAAACACAAATACCCACAAACTTACCTTTTAATTTGTTTTCCGTGCAGAGCCCATTTTAGTTCGTCTCTTTGGCATCTTCTCCCTCACCCAGGCGTTCATCCTCATTCATTCTGCCGTCCATCTGTACGTTTTGCCGTAAGTGTTCTCTTCTTCTCTGCTCTGCTCTTGATCTTGATCAGTGTGTCAAATCAGGCTAACCTTTTCTTTCACTCCCCAAATAGGATTCAAATTACCGCCATGTTCATGATGGTCGTCTTTGTGGTGACCACCTCGACGGAGGCGTTCGTCTTTCAGACGCTGGACTTTCAGGGCGGCACCTTTCTGCCCTTCGTCATGAGCAGTTGAGTGTGCAGTGTGCAAACCCTTTACACAACAACAACAACAACCATTTTCTTTAACTTGACTTAATTCTCTTATCAACCACCTTTTTTTGTTGTTGCAGTCATCTCCTTCGTCTGGCTGGTGATGTTCCACTTTGTGTGGAAGCCCTGGCTCGGTCATGCAGTCGACGAGGACGCCTCCTTCAAGACGATCCTCTCCGAGGGAAAGAAGATCAGAGCTGGTTATCGAGCCGGTGGTGGCGGCGGCGGCGGCCTCAGTGGCGGCGACTTCAGGAGCAGCGTCGGAAATACAGAACAGTACTACCGAATGCAAAGTGAATTTCTCCGACGCAACCTCAAGTCTCATGTTGAGTGATGGGGAAAAAACAAATAGTAGTAGTAGCTTTTTATATGCACGCAACTAGACTTTTTGATTGCTGGCGTGAAATTTTTGCCAAAAAAGAGCTGCTGGTTTAGCTAATTTTTGCAGTTACCACTTTTTACCTCTTCAAAACTCAAACTATCTTCTAATTGTCAACATCATTAATTTGGCCAGTTCTACTTAATCGTATCTTAATAATGATAATAATCTAACTTCAAAGTTTGAAGCACTAGATTTTGAAAATATTTGATATACTTTTTTTATAAACATTTGTAACCAATGATCTCTTTTTCATTTTCAACTTTACAAAAAAAATAATTACATTACAGCATTTCATTTGGAAGAGCACACAACTACACACACACTGCAATGTCACAATTTATTGATTTCTAAAAAAGCATTCTTTTTGCTAGAATTCAATTTTGACGATCTTGCTCTTTGTTTTGTCACAAGCTCATTTTCACTTAACTTCATGTCAATCATTCTAGTCAACTTTCAAATGTCAATTGTCAACTTTTCTGCTGCTTAATATTTTTTCAGTCAACTTTATCAACTTTTTCGCTAGTGTTTCGATTTCAATTTTACAACTACTTAATGTACTTTTGCTACTTCAGGTAATTAAGTTTGCCATTTTAAAATAAAAAAACTTGTATTCATTAAGTAAACTATTGCGCTGTTGTTCTTAATTAGTTCTTTACAAAATTTTTTCTCTAGTTTTAATGGTTGTTAATACTAAAAAAATTTGAATTAAAAGAATACAATTTTCTGTTTAATTGAATTAAGTAAACCAAGCATGAAAATAATTATATAAAACTTAAAAACAATTTGTGAAAACATTTTATCAGTTTCCAAAAGCATCAGATGGCAGCTGTTTTATTGCGCTAAAAAAAATTTGAATATATTGCAAGCATCCATAAAAAAGCTTTGACATTGCACTTACTAGCTGTCAAACTGCGTATTTGTGAATGTATGCTTTAGCTTGTATCAATTGCACGGTAACAAGATTTCAAATCATTGAACAATGTTATTTTAAATTGCAAATGTTTAGTCTAGTTTTTTATTATATCAATAAAAACATTACATTTTTTGTACGTTGCTTTTTGCATTACCGGCATGGCAAAAACATAACAGCATTATCTCAGCAACAAAAATCATTTTGTCGTTTTAAACTTTTTTTATCTAATTCGCCGCCCTTAAAACCAAACAAAATGTTAAACTTGCACTCTTTTACCTGATTAAACAAGCTTAAACTTGCTGCTGAAAAGGAGAGAGAGAGAGAGAGAGAGAGAAAGGAAAGGAATATTTTTTACTTTTTTGAAAGAAGAAGAAGTAAAAGAGGGAGAAAGAAAAAGAGAGGAAAAAAGTGCAGCTGATTTACGAGCTGTACTGAAGTTGTTGCATCTGCTAATGCGGCGGCGGCGGCGGCGGCGGCAACGGCTGATGATGATGCTCAGATGATGAGGCTAATTTATTGCAGGTGAAAGTGTGCTTAGGTTGTATCCAGTGCTAATGGCTCAGTCAGTGAGTGAATGAGTGAATGAGTGTGTGTGTCTGCCAGTGCAAGTGGCTGACAATGTTGAGCAGCAGCAGCAGCAGCAGCAGCAGCAGCATTGACACTGACAAGGAAAATAATAATTGGCCCTTGCGGGCGTCCAGAACAGAAGAAGAAAAAAAGGTAAGTGTACGAGGGTAATTTTTCCCTTTTAAATAAAAGAGGAGAAAAAAAGAAGAAGAAGAGGGGAAAGAAAGAGGTGCTCTGCCCAGAAGGCACCACCACCACCACCACCAATACCACCACCAGTGCAATCTTGTTCCAATCAATAACCATTACACTGCACTGCACTGACGACTAGAGTTGCGCAAAAATTTACAAAACAGTGAACACGAGTGAACACACATCTACTCATTACACTTAAGCAGCTTCAGCAACAGCATCATCATCATCACCTTCTTGTCTAATGTCTACTACCTTTGCAATGTGCCAGTGCTCTCCGGTGAATGCCAGCAGCTGTCTGCTGCTGCTGCTGCTGCTGCTAATCTGCTGGTAAAAACTGAAAAGAGGAAAAGAAACCAAAGAGGACGAAAACCAGCAATCACAGACGGCAATCTGTGGCGCAGGATGCTCCTTTTTGGCTACTTAATTCAAAACACGTTCAAGTTGAAGAGGAAAAAGTGAGAGTTAAGTGAGAAAGAGAGAAAACTAGAGAGAGAGAGTACTGTACTGAAACTGAACTCAGTGAGCGAGTGAGTGACCGTGGTGAGTGAGGCAGTTTTATATGATTTAAACTGAAAAAACTAGCTGAATTGAATTTAGTGAACTTAGTTAGCTTTAAAATGAAGTTTTCTTTACTTTTTACTACATCTTTTAGCCTTATCCCGTTTCTGATGTAACTAACACTAACAAACAAGGAGGAAAAATCAGCCAAATTAAAAGGAAATTGAGGTAAAATCAACGTGAAAATGTGTTTCAGCTAAATTAAAGTTTCTCCTTCTTTTTTTCTAATTAAAAAAACGCTGTTTGCAAAAAAGCACTTTTGTCACTTTTGATTGCGCGTTAAACTTGCGTGCAGCGTTTAAATGAAAATTTTTTAGTGTCAACGCAGCAGCAGCAAAAAATTGTCGCTTGACTGACTGTGAAGTATAAAATAATGAAAAAGTGCGCTAGCCGAAGCTCAAGATGCACGCAACAAAGTGGAGAGTTATTTACTGTGCAAAAGCTCTTTCCTTTAAATGTTTGAATAATATGATAGCGCGCCACTGTGGCGATCATCCTCATCATCATCCTCATCATCCTCATCATCCTCATCTTTATCCTCCTCAGTTCGACCACCACCGACGCCACAAAAAAATCCTTTTTTTCCTCATCCTCTTCCTCCTTCTCCTCCTCCCCCTTCTAATCATCATTTAGTTTTGATCATTTTCATTAAATTTCTTTTAGTTCAGTAATGAGCTGGCACAAGTTTCAGCTGCCAGTAGCAGTTTTCAGTCAGTGCGTTGCTGCAGCAATCGTCGTCCTCATCCTCGTCCTCATCGTCGTCGTCGTCGTCGCCTAAGAGCTAAAAAGTACCGTACAGTAGTACAGTAGTGCATGTATAGTAGTAGTAGTCTGGTTTGTCCACTGTACAGGAGGCATTTGCCGTACAGGACATCAGCAACACACAGCACACACACACACACACAGTTTATTACAAAGATTGCATCACCACACACTACCTCATCACTACCCTTATCAACGTCATTATCATCATCATCATCATCACCGCCACTACCTTGACTTTTTCCTTCTTGTTTCCTTCTTCTTCTTCTTCTTCTTCTTCAACGAGTGAATAAAGTGCAAATCCGCTGATTGCAAGCACGGTGGTGGTGGCATTGCAAGTCGGCTAACTGTGTTGTACAACACTGCAACAAATGGCTGCTGAGTTGTGAACAGTTTTTTTTGAAAAGGATAAGAAAAAGAGTGAGTTTAGAAGTGAGTGCAATCAGCAGAGCGATTGATTAGTCAAGTGCATACCACGATCATTCTGTCTCATTTTTCTTTCTCCCCTCTTTCTTTTTTTCTTTTTTAGTTTTTAGACGCTTTGCAATGCTGTGATAAATTTTCCCAAAAAGATTGGCTGGCGTTGCATTCTTTCTCTTTCTCCTTTTTCCTCTCTCTTTTTTCTTCTCCATTTTTTTAAATTTTAGCAGTGCTGATGATCACTTGGAACAGAGAAGATCAAGGCTGGCAAATTTCTCTTCATCAGCAACGGTTGCCCCATCGCAGCAACATCATCCTTTTCATCATCATCATCATCATCATCATCATCATTAGGTGCACTTGGGTGGAAAGCACCACGGTACGGCAGCCAAAACGGCGGAAAAGTCACTTTTCAGTACAGCCAGTCAGTCAGTCAGTCTATCACGTGTATTGTCGCCCCTCGTTTTTCCCAGAAAACGGAAGATGGTGTGGAATGAAGCAGCCTTTCCTCTCTCTTTTTGGCATTACAAAACAGCCGTACAGCGGGAAAAGTGGTAAAAACCTCACAACTAAACACACAACCAATGAATCCATTTCTTTATTCACAGAGAGAAAGCCGTTTCATTCTAAATTTTTTGAATTAGCAACAAATGCTGTTTGCTGAATGCACACCGAAAAAGAAACAGCTGCTAAATGTAATATCACTACTAAAATAATCGGGAAAAGTGAAGAGACTAGGGTGTCTAGTTGGCTTAGTCCCGTACGTATTTCAGGCTAAATTCAGTGCGCAAAACACTCCTGTTGAAGGCAAATGGCAGAGGCAAAGACAAAAACAGCAGCAGCAGCAGCAGCAACAGCAGCAAAGACTGTCTTTTTGGCGCCAAAATTAGCATCTCCTTTTCTTGGGTGAGGGGAAAAAATGTTGTTTCCACGGGTGAAAAGAGAAAAGACGGAGAGAGAGAGAGAGAGAGAGAGAGAGAGAGAGAGAGAGAGAGAGAGAGACGGTC
>JAALOO010001284.1_pt1 | contig 17881 bp, 20 predicted proteins | sample 7257641 | NCBI WGS metagenome assembly JAALOO01 (sample SAMN14085613, study PRJNA598686) | mite metagenome | biome: ENVO:01001000; feature: ENVO:01001002; material: ENVO:01001226; isolation source: single female mite from University of Michigan culture on fish food culture... ...
CCTGCGTAACACATTTCAGTGCATTTTTAGCCAACTTCAGACGCCATTTTGGAACCTTTAGGATGGTAATTTCACTTCAAGTTTTATATTCTCGGATTCAGCTTGATTAGCTGTATCTACATGCCAAGTATCAAGTTTGTAGTGTTAGTAAAAAAAGTCTAATTTTTTGTTTGAAAATCGGCTTCAAATTTGCATGGCCCTTACAAGTCGGCTAAAATCACTTTGGTTGCACGTAACGTTGATTGTACAATTTTTTTTGCTGATGGGTGGTGTTGCCACTACTACGACTGGAGCTGACGCTTAACTGTCCATTCCCTGGAGTTGCGTCATCTGCTACTGCTGCTGCATCAGACATGGAAGAGGGGAACGACCCCTAGTGGGGCTGTCCAGTTGGTCAGTGACAGTGAACTGCTCAGCTAGGACTGGGGGCGGCACCGACCTAACAGACCACTACTGCTGCCGCTTCTGATTTGATGGCCGTCTTTGTTGTTGCTCACGCTGCCTTTTTTTGTTCAGCGTTTCGTTTCTATCTTCAAATTTCGATTACTGATTTCTGTTGCAAAAATTTCTACCTGATCTCTGACTGTGGCTAAAGATGTCTGCTTCTGAATTTGAGATGTACAGCGAAGACGACGACGACGAGTTTGATGTGGGGTCAGAAGAAGAAGAAGAAGAAGAAGAAGAAAGAAAATCACTGAGCTCGGCAGATAACGATGAGGAAGAGAAAGCCAGTGAAATGGACCAGAAAACAGAGGCGAAAGAAAAAGAACTGAAGGCCAATTCTGCAAATCTTTCGAAGGATACTGTTACCTGCCCACCTGTTGATGGTAAGTAGGGGAGGATCTTCATCTTCATCTTCAGACTACCACCATTCACTCATTTTCATCGCCCACTTCTAACTCATTCTCACTTCTCTCTTCGTTTAGAGCCAATTAAACCGGTAAAACGAACTATCGTCACCATTGACATACACGACGAGGAGTTTCGTTTGTTCATGAAGCAGGAAGCTCTAGCCGCTGAAAAGGCTAAAAAAGCTGCCAAAGAAGCGAGCTCAAAGGTCGAAAAGAAAACTGAAGAGGAGGAAGAAGAAGAGGATAAAGAAAACGACGACTTCGATTACATTGATGATGATGATGATGATGGTGAAAGGGATGACTCTGCAGACAGTGGTAAGTTGGTGTCACTTCTTTCAATCCATTTTTTCCACCAAAACTTCCTCTCCCTCTTTTTCATTTAGATTACGAGGAGATAAAGTCGGCAAAGAAGAAGAAGAAATCAACAAAAAAGCAGTCGTTGACAACAAAGGAAAGAAGTGGCACAAGAAAAGAAGCCGAAGCGGAAACCGCGTTCCATTCACCAGCAAAAAAGCGACCATTCAAATGTCCGGACTGCCCTCTGCTCTTCGACTACCCCTCACGGCTGCAGCGCCACTTCCTGGCGAATCACAGCGAGGAGCGCCCCTTCACCTGCACCGCCTGCCCGAAGGCCTTCAAGACGGCCTACTCGCTGAGCAAGCACCAGCAGACGGTGCACAGCGACGTCCGCCGGCACCGCTGCGCCCAGTGCGGCAAGCACTTCAAGCACCGGAGCAACCTCCAGCAGCACCAGGTGACGCACCTCACCGCCCGCGCCTACCAGTGCACCGTCTGCGGGAGCGCCTTCAAGACGCCGTCCGCGCTCAAAGGGCACCAGGCGATTCACAGCAGCGAGGGCAGCGACCGGCACCGCTGTTCGGCTTGCGGCCACGGCTTCCGCCGGGCCGGCCAACTGCGGAAGCACCTGACGGTGACGCACAGCGACGCTCGGGGGCACCACTGCCCCACCTGTTCGCGTTCCTTCAAGTCGCGGGACACGCTGCGGCAGCACGGGCTGGTGCATAGCGAGCAGCGGCCCTACGCCTGCGACCGCTGCCCGGTGGCCTTCAAGACGCCCGGTGACCGGCGGCGCCACCTCCTGCAGGTGCACTCCGCGGCGCGGCGCCACCTCTGCCCGAGCTGCGGCAAGGCCTTCAAGACGGCGCCCTGCGTGCGGCAGCACCAGCTGCAGGTGCACAGCGAGGAGCGCCCCTTCCGGTGCCCCCACTGCCCGCTGGCCTGCAAGAAGCGCCGCACCCTGGAGGTGCACGTCCAGCGGAGGCATCCGCAGAAGAAGAAGCCGAAACCGAAGCCGAAGCCAAAACCGAAGAAGAAGCAGAAGTGAGTTAGAGCACTAGTGGTAATCACCAAATGTTTTGTTTTGTTTTGTTGTTCTAATCACAATTTGTCAATTGCCAATTGCTACTGGCCCAAAACTGGCTCAAAACGGTTTCAGCAAACTGCATAACCCCGCAGTTTCTTTGTTTCCAGGCATTATTGTGATTGTGGCCAAGGAAAACCGGAAACATCACCTGTTCACCTACTTACTTCATGTGCTCTAAAACACCAAACATCATCCATTCACATTTCGGTTACACTCCATCGGTTACCTCTCATCTATGTTGAGATAGATACCCCTAATTACTTACTTATTATTCACCGAAGTATGTAAGTCAATTTGTTTTCACATTTCTTGTCAACAGAGTTAACTACTAGTCTTTGAACGCCAAAACGGGCACAATCAAGCCACCAGCTTCGTGCCCTCCCCCCAAATAAAGTATTGTATTGTTTCCAGGCAAGTACTTTTTGTTTTCTTCCGACCCAACCTTTAATAACCTTTCACTTTTTCACCCGTCGACAAACTAATCACCCACTTGCGCACCGTCAGTAGCACCACCGAGAAGAGGACCAGCAGGGCACCAAGAATGGAGTAGAGGTCTGGGCGGACGGAAAAAACCGTCACCTCGAGGACAAAGGAGAAAACCGCCTCGGAGCTGCCCCGGACCACCGCCACCACGCCCGCCTCTTCCAGCTGAATCGCCTTTGTCATCAGCACCTGACCGTAGAAACTGAGCACAGCAAGAGCAAACAGAAGGTAAGGGGTGTGGTCGCCGGTGGGCAGAAAGTCGGTGATGATAAAGTCTTCGGGGGTGGAAAGGTAACAGACCGGAAGCAGCTCGGCCATGGCGATCCACGCAAAGTTGAACAGTATGATCGAGTGGTGGACGGTGGACATCTGAGGAGGGAAAGGAAGTGATAAGATGATAAGATGATAAGCTAAAGAAGAAGACCTAAGTAGTAGGACCGACCTTTCGAATGAAGACAAAGACCATGGCGCCGAGGATGGTGGAGGGAAGGGCGTAGCAGTTGCCCAGCAGGCTGTGGGAGTGGCTGCTGTTGATAAAGCCGTTATCATCATCACCATCAGCTGTTGAATTGATCATCATCGAGGTAATTGTTGAGGAGTTGATGATGGTGGGGAAAACTGTGGTGGTGGTGGTGGTGGTGAAGAAGGTCATCGTTGAGCTACTACTACCATTGACAGTTGCCGTACTGTTGTTGATAAGGCCGTTATCATCACTTATCAAGAGCAGGTGCAGCTTTGAGGCGGTGGCGATGCCGCTGAGGGAGAGCACCAGCGAAAGGAGGTGATATCGGCCAAATGGCTCACCCAGGAGGAGGCGTGCAAAGAGGAAGACAAAGACCGGCGTGGAGAGGATGATGACGGTGGTGTTGGCCATGCTGATGTGCTCCAGGGCGTAGAACTTGAAGAGGAGGGCGGCGCCGCCGAAGAGGCCGCGAAGGAGCATCCACAGGCGGAACCACCAGCTGGGTGGGCCGAAGAGCGGGTCACCGGTGTCTAAAACGAGGGGAATGGACATCAGGAAAATACCTGAAATTAGGAGAAAAAAGGAGGAGTTAGAAAGTCCAAAAACGAATTAGATAAAAAGATTACCAAAGTAGCGAAAGACGGCCAGCTGAGCTCGGGAGACGCCCACCGTGCACTTGACGATGACGTTGGTGAGGGCGAAGCAGACGGAGGAGCAGATGGCGAGGAGAATGCCGGCAAAAAATGATTTGGACTTTCTTTTTTGTTCTCCTTTTGTTGAAGTTTTGTGCTGCAAGTCTTGTGTTTCCAGTACTACCTCCACCACGCCGATTACCTCAATCTCATCCTCATTTTTCTTCTTTTCCACTTCATTTTGTTTTACATTTAGTCGGTCAGAACCGGAAGTGTTTGAAGTCTGAAAGTTACGAACATCTTCGCCACGGCCTCCACATTTGTCCATTTGCCGAGTTGTGGTTGCTCATTAGCTCTGGTTAACCCGATTTCAAGATAATAACTTGCGCCTTTTATACCACTAAAATCTAAACAGTGCAAGTTGACATTGCAACGACAACGATGGCTTTGGCACACTTCTCCCGACGTTGGCAAAGTAACTTGTCTGGCTGTAAAAGGCAAACTGTCCACATAGATGCAGAAAAGGTCTCCGGTCACGAGCCACAGTTACTTCTTTTGGTTACTTGACCTCCTTTTACTTGCAAAGCAAAAATTAAGGTCGAAACCAGTTGGTACTCCTTCCTCTTTTATTGCTCTAAAAAGGCGGTCAGTCGTGCTTCTCATCGGTGAGTATCACCACCATCACTGCTGGCTCCTTACCATTTTCACCACCCACTTCTTTACCACTAACAACTTCTTTACCGTTTTGACTAAACTCAAAGAGACGACTGATCTGCCGTGAGCCAATCACCCTCGCCACCACATTCTGCTCGGGGTCGTCGACGAGGTCACTCTCCAGGGGCGTCAGCCCCGCTCTCCAGCTCCCATAATTCCACAGGGCGACCAGCAGGCCGAGGAGGCCGTCAATGAGGCCGAGGACGGTCGCCTCCGCCTCGCCTTTCACCAGAAAGGCCCCGACGGAGGCGCCCACCAGGGTGAAGGAATACAGGAGGAGGAGGGCCGCTTCGAGGAGGAACCAGGAACGGAAGTTGCAGCGTACGATAATTTGCAGGCTGTAACAGGCGCAGATGAGCAGGTAGAGGAGGACGCCCGAGAGAAGTAGAGCAATGTAGAAGGTCTTGTAGGGGCAGTGCAGGGAGGCCTTCCGCTTCCGGTTTTTGTCCTCCTCTTTTTTCACCTTTCCAAAGCTTTTTGATCTGCTGCTGTTGTTGTTGCTGCTGCTGCCAAAGACAGTCGTCTGCTGCTGCTGCTCAGAAAAGGGGAGACTTGAAGAGTAGGGCTCAAAAGTGGTTCCAAAATGCTCTGTCAAAAGCTGAGATCTTGATCCGATTGAAATTATCTTTGGCTCAGCAGCATCAGTGTCCGGCCCCAGGAAGTACTCCTTCAGAGGATAGCAGGGGTCGGTGAGGAACATGAGGGCGGAAATTAACAGTGTCGCCACGATGAACACTTTCAGGCAGCAGCAGGTGCCGCAGCTGGCGGCGGAAAGAGGACCACTTCCGTTTCCGTTTCCGCCTCCATTAGATGTCCTCATACTTTGCCCCTCCCCCTCCTCAACCGGAACCAGCTGCACATCCGAGGGAAAGTAGGTGTTCAGGTGGTGGTGCAGTTTGGTGGCCCGGAACTCTTCCTCATCCGCTCCGAAGACGTCTCGGCGAAAGAGCTTCTTGGCGCGGGCGTGCGTCCGCCGCTGACGCCGGTCCGCCCTCTCCTTAGGACACCTCGGCGGAGGGTGACTGAAGACCGAGGAGGAGGCTAAAGTGGAGGACACTGCTTCCGGTTGATGTTGAGGGGAGTGTCGGTGGCCCAGGTCTGCCATCATCGCCTTCATCACATACATTGTTAATTAATATTAATAATTAATTTGTGTACAAATTAGTACCTTCATGTGCGCCGTCGGCGAGTAGTGGTCGTCGTCGTGGCGGAGGACTACGGCGCTGTGAACCTTTTGTCTGCTCTTTGTGGTCGCTTTAGATCGAGGTTCTGCAGTTGAAGCAGAAGAGGAGGAGGAAGTTGCTGTGGAATTTGCTAATAAAGCAGAAATGGCCGTCTTCTTCTTCTGTTTCGACTTTTCCTCCTTCTTCTTCTTTGACCTGGAAAGCTTTACATTGCTACTGCTGCTGTCCTTCTTCAAAAGTGATCTCCTGCTTTGATTGTTGGCCTTCTTCTTCTTGTTGACGCTTCCAGAGACGGCTGCTTTGGACTTGGACTTGGACTTGGACTTTGTCTTTTCCTTCATCGTCGCTGTGAAATGTTTGATATTGATGTTGATGTTATTGGAAGAAAAGAAAGATAAAGAGTTAGAAATCAAAAGCTGTTGTTTATAAGCACGACACAATCACGGCGCAAAAATTCCATTTTTTAGAATTTGCAATGCTTTTTTCCGTTATAATAACATAGACATTTTTTTGTACAACAAACAAGAGCGAAAAAAGTCAAAGTGACCCATCGGACAATGCGTTTATCAAAATATTTGAAAAGGGCAGAAAAATAAACGAATGAGATGGATGGGGAGAGTTCCCAGGTTCACAGTTTCCACTGCCATAAGGTGACTAGTGATGGCGGTGAGGAGGAGGAGGAGGAGGAAAACAACAACGATAATAAAACTTTGTGATAAAGAGGTTTTTTGTCAACCAAAAAGGAGAAGAAAACATGTTCAGATGTGAAGAGGGTGATGATGATGATGATAATTCAGGGGGTGATGATACACAACAACAGCTCAGCTCAGCTCAGCTCAGCTCAGCTCAGCTCACAGGCTGAGAAAGAAAAGCCGCTCCCGCAGCCGTGAACGCTCCGGCAGCGACAACGCCCACTTCCGCAGACTGGTGAGGAGGATGCAGCTGCTGACTAGTAAGGCACCGAAGATGGACCACAGGTCGGGCGTCTCCTTGAAGACCACCACCTGCCAGAGGAAGGCGAGGGCAATGTCCGTGGTGGCACGGACCACCGAGACGGGGCCCGCCTGTTCCAGCTGGAGCGATCGGGTGAGGAGGAGCTGGCCGCAGAAGCTGAAGACGCCGAGGATGACGATGAGGTACCAGTCGAAGGGCGTCGCGGGCAGGGAGAAGCCCTCGAGGAGGGTGGTGATGACGGTCGTCTCGATGACGGCCACCCAGCCAAAGTTGAACATGATCACAGCGTGGTGGGCGCCTGGGGTGGTGATGAAAATGATGAAAAAGAAGGTTAGAAATCACAGATAAAAAATGGGAAAAAAAATTCAACTTACCCTTCGCCTTTCGAATGAAGATAAAGACAGCCGAGGCGAAGATGAGCGAGCTCATGGCGGCGAGGACGCCGTAAAAGTGGCTCATCTTGGCGGCAGAGGCAGCCGCTGCTGCTGAGCTCTGTTGTACAATCGACGGTGGGGGCGGTGTCTGTACAATCGCCTTCAGCACTTTCTGCTGGGCGGCAGTCATCCCAACACCTGCAGAAGCAATTTTACTTCCATTGACTAGTGTCGTGGTCGCCACTGTCGTCGTCGAAGAGGCGTTCACCGCAGTCTTCAGCAGCTGATTGACTGCTGCTGTAGTGTTACTGGGCGAAGTCAGATTGGCCACCACCGCCGCTGTCAAGTGTCTACTGTTGTAGTGTACGACACTGCTGCTGCTGGGGCTGACCATCAGCGGAACAGCAGCAGGAACATCGCTTCCGCCAAAAAGAAACGGCAGCTTAGTGGTCATCATCAGGCCGACCATGGCGATGATGATGGTGAAGGACTGAAAGAGGCCGCATGGCTCCTGAGGGGAAAAAGAAGGGGGTAAAAAGTTGTGAGTAAAAATAGCATAAAAATCATAGAAAAAATCAGCAGACTTACCTTGAGAAAGATCCAGGCAAAGATGGAGACAAAGACGGGTATGGAGAAGATGATGACCGAGGCGTCGGCGATGGGCAGATTTTGAAAGGCGACAAAGCGGAGAAAGAGCGACGTGGCGCCGGCCAGGCCGCGAAAAACGAGCAGGTGGCGCAGCTCCGGTGGCCCAAAGGGATTGAGATCGTGGTAGACGATGAGGGGAATGGTGAGGACGAAGATGCCCACAAAGCGACAGACGGCCAGCTGGCCGGGGTGGATGTTCTGGAGAAGGGGATGGAAGAAAAGATTAGTTTTTAGATTAGAAAAGCAAGATTAGTGCAAAAGTCAACAAAAGAAGAAGAATAAAAAAAGAACACTGGTTGAAAGAAGACAAAAGGTAAGAACAAAGGCAGGAGGAAATTAATACCACACACACACACAAAACTGCGATAAAGAACCACAAAGGAGCTCTGTGAGGAAATTAAAAGGCAGAGATAAAACTAATGGAAAGGGTGGCAAAGAACAGCAGCACTGAAAACAAGAGGACAAAGAAAAGCGAAACCAGCCGATTAATTATGATGTATTCCCTCGTACGTCACCACGAAAAACGAGAATAATAATAAAGAAGTTCTGGTTCTACAGAAATTCTCTACAACAGCAGCATCTGAAAAGAACTCTCTTAGCTTCTTGGTAGAAAAAATCTTTCCCTATTCTAAATCAAATGTCCACAGCAGCAGCAGCAGCAAAAGAGAAGAAACCAAAGCAAAACACTTCTTGTTAATAATCCATCACAAGGGAACACCAGAAAATACCAGAAAGTGGAAATAAAGAAATGCAGCCGTACAGCTGCACACACAAACACACACAAACTGACACTGCTCGGAAGTTCATCACAGTAGAGACAAATTCAGAGAAAAAAAGAGGAAGGAAGAGAAGAGGCGAGAAAAGAAAAGGAAAGGAAAATGGAAAGTTGGCCCAATTGAATTTGCTGGTGAAACTGCCAGCACAACACAAGAGTGAAAAGTGAATCGTCGTACACTTTTTCCTTTCTATTTAATATAATAAAGGAAAGGAAAAGAAGAAAAAGAAGAAGGCAGCAGCAGCAAAATATAAATTCCTCCGTTCCTCTCTATCTTCAACTAAAAAATGGAAATGAGAAAAAAAGTGAGAAAAAAACGGAAAAAGTGTGAAGGCGAGAAGACGAGAAGCGCCTCAAAATATGCAGCCAAAGAAGTTGAAAGCCAGAACACACACACACAAAAGAAAGATTGAATATCACCACCACCACCACCACCAGCACCACTAGGTTAACTCAATTTAGTTTGGGGAAAAAGTGAAGGCTAAAATAAAATAAAAAAGTAGAATGGTGTAAAAAGAGTACGAGATGTACTCTCTTTTCCCTTTCCTTACTCCTTTCCAAAGTGCAAAAGCCGTTTAGAAAAAGGAAAAGGGACGAAACAAAAAAAACTAATAATACACCAAATTCCAGCAACAGCAGCAGCAGCAGCAGCAGCCGTCCAAACAGAATGAGGCGCCATAATGATAAGTTTGAAAGTGAGTGAGTGAGTGGGCTGGAAAAAAGATAACGGAAGAAATATCGGGTGGTCGTTAAAAGAATGAGCACTTCTTCTTTCTTCCTTCTTTCTATTTTCGAAACCTGCTGAAACCAAAAGCTTCGAGCCACCATCTAATTCTCAATTACCGTTCATTCTTCCTTTTCTCCGCGTTCGTTAGACCGTTCTCCTAACCGTGTAATCAAAGACGTACTGGTCATCCCATCTCCTGTTTTTTCTTCCCTTTCTTTTTTGGCGAAAACAATTTGCCAGCACAGCGCAAACACTCGGCCTCTTTTCTTCTTCTTCGCATCACCACCAAAACATATCACCTAACCTTAAATAATAACTAAAGGCAAACCAAAAACAAAATGGCAAAGAACAGCAGCAGCAGCAAATGGCACCCCAGGATAGGAGGGTAAAAAAATGAGGCCTGAGCAGTTTGAAAACTTTTTTTAATAGAGAGCCCTTTTTTAGAGCAAGGAAAAGCTGCTGCTGCTGCTGCTGCCAGTCTGCACATTATTAGCGATGGCATTTTAAAGTCAGCGGTAAAGAAGAAGAAGAAGAAGAAATGGGGAGTAGAAAAAATCATTTGATATTAAATAGCAAAGACTCTCTTGAGGAGGGGGCAGTAATCGATTTTAGCAAAAAAGGGCAGGAACAGCGTATTTTAGAGAGAAGAATGAGGCTCAAATTACAAAGTGCCAAGTGAAGCGTACCAGCAGCAAGTGCAAGTGCAAGTGCAAGCAACTGCAAGAACATTTTAATCGATTGCAACACACATCACATAGGCAAAAAAAACTTTTACGTCTAGAGCAGAACAGCCGCCGCCACCAACATCATGTTCTCGCCAATTGATATGCCAACATAAGCCCAAAAAAGAGGAAAAAAAGAAGAAAAACTTAAGAAGCGGTCGGTTGCAGGCTGATCAAGGCTGACAAAGGGGCTCTGGTCTTTTCTTTTCGCTATTCTTCCCAATGTCTAGCCCACTTAACCCAAACGAGAAGAAAAAAGAAGAAAATTGGCCAGCGAAAGACGAGAAGGCATGTGATGGCAAATTGTCGACCCTGCCTTCGCTGCCTCTGCCACCAGCATCCCAAATTCTTCCCAGGATCAAAATTGGCCAACCATCATCACATCACGATCCCATCACACACACAATTCACAAACATCAGCAAAAGGGCAGAACTAGTTAACTAGAAAAAGGCAAAAACAGCACTTGTGTGTTTTTGAAGCTGAACTGAGCTGGAAAATAGAGAAGAAAAGGCAAACAACAAATGTTAACGAGTTAGAGGGAAACCAAGTGCCAAGCACTCTCTAAAGACTTAGTTCAAGCGACGAATGAGCTTCATTCTTCTTAAAGTGCAATTAAGACCACTAACTGAATAAGAAATGTGCTGTTCTGTGCGGTCTGTGGTATTAAAAATAGAAAGGGCAGAAAAAAAGTAATATCAAGTTCTTTCATATCACCACCACCACCACCACCACCAAGTGTTAAAGTTAAGCCGCCGACGAAGAGGTGGTGGGCAGAATTTTAAGTAGCCCACAAACTAATACCCAAAATGAGAAAAAACAAAAAAACAAATACACTCACCTTGAGGTACTTGACAATGACGGCGCTGAGGGAGAAGAAGACCGAGGAGAGGGAGGAGTAGAAGATGCCCTTGTAGAGGCTCCAGTTGCTGCAGGGGCCGCCACTTCCGTTGACCTTTCCTCCGCCCATATCTTCATCATCACCACCACCGTTGATCATCGACCGGCGGTGAAAGCCACCGAAACCATCCGCCGAATCATAGTCATCGTCGTTGTTATCGTTCACCTGAATCAGCCTCGTCGCCGAGCCCTGGTCGACGAGGCGTTGCGTTTCGCCGTAGGCGGAAGTTCGCCGGTCCATCTTTTCCACCGCCGAGGAGTTTGAATTTGCAGAGTTGAGGCTGCTCATAGACCACTCCGTGAGCCGGTACTTTGAGTTGGAGGAGGAGGAGGAGGTCATTTTTGGTGGCTGTGTTGTCGTAGTTTGAGATGAAGAAGAAGGAGGAAGCAGTTTTTGCTCTGCACCACCACCTCCTCCTTTACTTGTAAGTAGACTGTCCAAGGAGAACTTTGAGGACTTTGTTTGGCCGGTTAAAATAGCCGAGTTATCTAATTTCGAACCACCGCCGCTGCTGATGAGGTTGACGATGGAGGAGGTGAGCGAGTAGGCGGATGAGGAGTGCAATCTTTTCTGCTGGGCGGTCACTTTCGACCAGAGGAGGTAGTCGGCGTTGAAGTCCGACTGGAAGGCGGGGTTATTTAGGACAGTGCCGCCCACGGAGGCTGACTGAGACCAGCGGCTTCCGGTGACAGTGGCTTTTGCAGGTGACTTTGTCTTTAAGTTGGAGTTCGCAAAAGTGGCCGAGCTGAAGGAGACGTCAAAGGTGGGCACATCGTTGTCGTTGTCATCGTTGAAGTGGTCGTCGTCGAATCGGTCCCTGAATGACACTTGTTCAGGTTGTTTAGGTTGTTCATTCGTTGTCCCTGATGACACATGTTTGGCACTGGGCGCTGCAATTGGGGAGAAGCATTTGGCAGAGGATGACTGATTTGTGGCAGTACGGTCGTCATCGTTTTCCAACAACAAGTTCAACTCTTCAAAGTCTGAGCCGTCGTCGTCGTCGTCGATGTCAATCAGTTTGCCGCTGGGCACGCGCTGCTGCCGAGACATGTAAGAAAAGAGGTTCACAGATCTCTGAAAGTGAGAGGAGTTTGAAGAGTTTACAAAAAAAGTTTTAGCAGCGAAAAAGAACAAAACAGCTTTGGAGTTAGGTAGTATTATGCGCGGTAAATAAGTTGGTCGTCGGCGTCGTTGTCTTTGTGGTGGACAGCAAAAAAGGTAAGTGACGTGACAACCAGAAAAGCAGGTGTGCTGCTGCTGCTGCTGATAATCACCACGAGCACAAGAGATGAAGAGGAGAGGATCAAGAGGTTGCAGACTAAGAAGTTGGCTTTAGAGGGCAATAAAAAAAGTGAAGACAGCTGAAATAGAACAACAGCAAAGAAGAAGATATAGAACACCACCAGAGGGCAAAATGTTTAGCTCTTGAATTGTGGTTTGATGTGTTGTCAGTCGACACAATGGCAATGGCAATGGAAGAAGTACTGTCGGTACCCTCCTCGGTGTGTTTGCCAACACCACCAGGCAAACACAGAAGAGAAAGAGAGAGAGAGAGAGACCGGTGGCCGCTGAAATTGATGACAATGTGGTGGTGGTGGTGGTGGCCAGTGGCCAAGTGCCAGACTCAGGCAGCTACAGAGCAGTGTCTCGACAGCTCGCGTGAGCTCTCTTTGCTGTTGGAAGCAAAGACGGCGTCGGTGCGTTTCTACTTTTGCTGGTACTGCTCTTGCCTACCGCTACCGAGCCAAACACACAACAACGACAGTTTGGCTCTCCTTCGTGTAGAACTTTCTGCTGGTATGCGCTACCAGGAGAGAGAGAGAAAGAGTGAGGGTCTCTAATCGACTGCTTCTGCTGCTGCTGCTGGTGTTCAATTTTTCACAACACACACACCAAAGCTGCGGGCGAAAGGAAGAGAGAACTTGGAGAGAGAGGATGTATTGTCTGCTGCTGGTTTTCCCTGGCAAAGGGGAATGAATGAATGAGGGGGCCCACCGCTTCGAAATGAGCTATATGCGCAGTTGAAGTGAAGTACAGAAGAGAGCACGAGTATTCTGGTCAGCCGCTGATAGGCGCAATCTCGCGTGCAGCAGACAGAATGCAATCGTTTTCAGGTTGAATTTGTTATGCTGTTCAATTTTTTGCAGCCCCTGCTTCGGCTGCTGCTGCTGCTGCAGTTGGCAGGCAGACTCTGCAGATTGATTTTCCAGACGGCCACAAAAATGATTGCTCTGCTACTGACTGAGGTGGTGCTGTGGCTGCAGAGCTGAGATATTTTTTGCTGCTTTTTTCAGAGGTGACACTATGAAATACTGTCACATCCGTTGAAGCCGTTTGGCGGTCTCTTTTTTCAGTTGCAGTTTCAGTTGTTGCTGCTGCTGCGTTGCTTCTCAGTACTTGCTGACTTCCGTTTTGGGGAGAGAGAGAAAAGTGTGCTACTAAAGATATCACCACCACTACCAACACTTTAGCACTTTTTGTCGTCTGACTCTGAGTTTGATGGCCAACAGCAGTTTGACATTGAAACTCAGGAGAGGCGGCAATGACGATCGGCAAACTGAATGCTTGAAATACTTTGGCGCAATAATTGGCACAGCTGTAAGAGAGATCACGAAGTTTGGTGGCGGTACGAATAATGACGCAAAGGATTACGATTGAGGCACAGTGGCGATTGATTGGTTTTGAGAAAGAGGTAAACAAAAGCTGATCAGAACTCAGAGTTGATCATTCAGCAGCGGAAATTGCCGCCACCAGTAATGAAAAGCTTTTCAACAGTAGAACGTTATGAAAGTATTGCACAACCATTTAGCGTGTAAATTGCTTCACAACCTGAAAGGAAAACACAAAGAAAAAATGAGTAAAAGGGAAGCATGCAAACAGAACAGAAGCGAAAGATGTTACCTACCGCGAGAGAGTGTGTAAAATGGTGAAATTGTATATCGATATGGATCGCTGGATATGTGTCGTCTGTTTGCAAAAGTGCAGTACAGTAAAGTAAGCAAAAGGTGTGCGGGGCTGAAAATTTCGAAAGCAGATAACTCAAGCACCGCCGAGACAATTAACTCTAACCGGACAAACAAACAATCTGATGATCTGTTAAGCGTCTTGAAGAAGAAAGCGGGATCGTGTGAAGAAATTTCCTGACGGTCGTTTTGGTTACGGGTAATGAAAAAAAACGACTCCAAAAAGCTCATCAAAACATAACAACGAGCAGAGAGCTGTGTTCCAGGAACAAGGCAAAACACTCTTTCTTGGCGTAAGTGGAGCAGCAAAAGATTGCTTGACGTCACACAGCTGATTTGCAGCGGCAGCGGAGCAACAGACGAAAGAGAGAGAGAGAGATTTTGTAAACAAAAAAAAGTGCGAAAGAGAAGACGGCGACGGGCCACGCGCAGAAGACGTTTGCGCGCGAAAAAAAATTGAGCAAAACAACACACGTGATTATTCTTCGCGATTTTTATTATTCTGTTTCGGGCGTCACAGAATCTTCGGCAAATTATCGTCTTCTCCTTCTTCTACTGCCGGTAAAAAAGGCCGCCGACCGGGTACTCAAGATCTTCCAAATCGAGGTGTTGCTTCTTTTTCTTCTTCTTCGCTTTAGCTCTTCTAACATCTTTCTCTTTTTAGCCGCTTCAGCCGCTCTTCTTTTTCTCAGCCGCTTGGCAACCAAGGCGGCCGCATTTGCCACAATTCGCCTATCGTTGGCCCGTTTCGCCTTCAGACAGCTGAAGCCGAGCAGTAGAGAGGCCAGACTGGCCAGGACAAAGAGGCCCAAGAGAACCGAGGCGTGCTCGTCAATGGCGAGGAAGAGCGTCCTTCGGAAGCCCCTGAAACCCGTCTCAGGGTTGAACTTTTTCGAAGAGGTCCTGGTGGTGGTCTTTGTGACGTTCACCAGGACCGGGGAAAACCGCTTACTCATGCGAAAACTTCCGCCGCCGATGATGACGCCCGCCGAGGCGAAGCCGAGCATTAGCAGGACTTTCAGCAGGAGCCGCCGCAGAGCTGGTAAAATCTTCTTCTGGGCGGTCCGCTTCGCCAGCTCCAACAAACTCACTAAAATGACTCGCTGGGCAAAGTGCGTGAAGGAGGTCAGTCGTTTGCGGCGAACAAGGACCACCTCTTTTTTAGAAGGTACGTCCTTTTGTTCATGACTTTGTAGTTTTGGGAGTTTGGCAGCTTGAAGGTGAGGAAGTTGAGCTGATGTTGCTGAAGAATCGGCTAAAGTTGAAGCTGCTGTAAGAAGGAAGATGAGCATCAAGGAGGTGAATGGTAGGCAAAAAAGCATTTAGTTGAAGAAAGATGGTGTTCGAACTTGAGCCTCAAAATCAGATCTGTTTTTGTTTGTCTACCTTTTATTTTGTTGCCAGTTTATCTCGCCAAATCGAACTCTGTTTACTTCATCTTTAATCTGGTCAATCCCCAATTTTCGCTCACTATCTCTAAGAAGACCTTCTACTTTTATTGCCAGCTCAGTGACAGCAACAGCTGATGATGATGATGATAACCTAATGAGAAACAGCTGCGCCGTAAGCAACTTACCAGAGCGAGAGGTAGTTATAAAAGTTGCACCAGTCAGATAATAAACAAATTCACAACAATAGCACAGCACAGCATCCCTGCGCTTAACTTCTCTCCCAAAGCGGAGACATGCAAAATCCGCAGACTTTTGTTTCTTTTTCTAAAAGGACTACCGCTTCAGGATTGCCGGCTGAAATGGAAACAAAACCTTCCCTTTGGTCATATTGCAACAGCCCAAATTGCAACTTAGAAGGTGTTACTCCACCACACGTGCCTCTCTGAACCGGACTCTTCAGTCAAAGTGTTGATGGATGACCAGGTAATGGTTAGATTATCTGCCGTACACTATCATCCCACAAACACAGTCTGGTGGTTGTCTGGCTGGGATGACGGTGGTAGTGGTGATGAGACATCACTTTTCAATGTCAGCTTCTCTAAAACTCTGGTGCCATAAATGGCCATAATCTTTGCTCTCTCTTTCTCTCTCTTTCTGCTTGCCAAAGCTCTGTTGCCAGCTCTGTTGTGAACTTTGCCGACAGATTTGCTGCTGTAGGTGGAAAGTGCTCAAAGAGCGACCACCACCACCAGAAGTGCTCGGTTTCTTTCCACCTTCTTTCAGTGGCAATTAGTATTATTATGGCCTGGTAGTTAAGGTTAAGATAAGCAGTAGAGTAAGAGGGCTGTTCTCTAATTTCTATTAACCCGGTTAAAAAGGTAGATAATGGGTAAAAAGAGATTTTTGGTATTTAGGGAAGAGAAGAGAAGAGAAGACACTGCTGCCTAAAAGTTGGATGATAAAACGTTTGGAGATGGCCTGCTGCTGATGAACACATGTTGTGCACACCACCATTACGACATGTTGGTCATCTTTTTTCTCTTTTCTAGAAAGGATACCATCATTTCCTGACGTCAACGATCATCATCTCTAAAGCCGTATTTAAATTTATCCTGTGACCATTCCTTTGATAAGGAGATTATAAAATTCTTTACGTAAGAATCATCACCTGCCCGTCACATTTACCGCATCCATCACCTTTTCCCAGAAAAAGAATATGATTGTGAGTGATGTTGTGAGTCAGATACGGTTTTGTTTTATTGCCCCTGATCATCATCACCACAACTCCTCTTCCTCTTCAACTTAATAATAAGACTGACCTTGACTACTTCTGCAAAGCCATGCCATTTGGTTTAATCTCCTCATTTTCTCTCTCTTTCTCTTCCGCAAACTATATAAAAGCCCTCATTTCATAAATGTCCTCTACTATGTCAACCGAACAGCAGATTCAGAACCTCTCTCCAGCGGTGTCCTTTTCATTGCCCTCTCCACCGCCATTATCATCCTCTCGTTTTACTGTCACTCCCACAAACTCCATCAACTCCACCACCACTGTTCCAAACTCTTCAGCGTCTTCTAATGTGTTCACCTTTCCCGGCGGAAGTAGTCCACTGATCATGAGCATCATCTCCTCATCACCCTTTTCACCTGGCAGCACCTACTTCAACAATCCACTCTACTCGCCGAGCATTGACGGAGATGGGACGTCCTCACCTTCAGTGGGAGTTTCACCACTGAAAGCACTTGATGCGAGGGCCCTCGAGGCGGAAGCTCTTCAAATACCTGTTCCTCCTCCACGATTATCATCATCTCCTTTGACTTCATCTTCAGCACAACAGCCAAACTTGGATGGCCTCCTCACTCACCAGGAGAGTTTGTTTGACATTCAACTGGAGGGCTGCATGAACTTAGCCACTGAATCTCAACTGCCCCAGGAGACGGCCATTTTGGGGGGTGAAAAAAGAGGTGATGATAAACTTTTTCCCACTAAAATTACCTCCGCCGCCTCGGTGGCCACCGAGTGGTGGGACAAGGCGAGGACCAGCGGCGAGAAGGACCTCGACCAGGGCTTCAGCGAGTGGCCGCTGCAGCTGCTGAAGGTGATGGTCTACAACTTCACCTTCATCCTCATTCTCCTGCTGGCAGTCAGTTCGAAGGCCGTCACCCTCCTCATGACGAGCATGGTCGTCGCCGATCGCTCTATGAGCCTTTGCATCACCAGGTCGACCCAAAACGCCTCCAACGTTCAGCCGTACATTCCGATTGATGGGGAGGAGGAGGAGGAAGATGATGTTCAAGCGAAGGGAAATTATACCCTAAGGTATGGGCCCGACAGCGTCCACCGCATCGCATGGCTCTGGGCCCTCCTCTTCGCCGCCGCCGCCCCCTACGTCTTTGCCTTTGGGAGGTCAGTTCGAATTTGCTACTTTAGAAGCAGCCGTGTGCCCACGCGGGCGACCACTGTCACGGTGAGTTTATTTGGGGAGGGGTTTTTTGATTATTATTTCCTTAGAGGGTAAAGATAGCTAAGTTTATCAGTTAAGTTGTTGATAGAAAGGATTGGCAGTTTAGGTTGTCAGGGGTTACCAAAAAATCTGTCTTTTTCCTTCTCTCTCTCTTTCTTAACATTTGGCGCAGTGAAGCCCACCTTCAGGCACTGTCTCTTAAGGTGAGAGTGAGTCGAATTTTCTCATTTATTGGCTCTCGTATTATTC
>JAALOO010001286.1_pt1 | contig 17852 bp, 17 predicted proteins | sample 7257641 | NCBI WGS metagenome assembly JAALOO01 (sample SAMN14085613, study PRJNA598686) | mite metagenome | biome: ENVO:01001000; feature: ENVO:01001002; material: ENVO:01001226; isolation source: single female mite from University of Michigan culture on fish food culture... ...
GAGAGAGAGAGAGAGAGAGAGAGAGAGAGAGAGAGAGAGAGAGAGAGAGAGCTTACTTTAAAAAGGCGCTAATTGACAATAGATTTTGAAGTTTATGTTCGCCACTTTAAGTAATGTTTTATGATTATGACTGTTTACTGGTTCATAAAGAGGGGGTTCAAGTGCCTAGAAATAACTTCACTAGTTAACGCGGTGGTAGTAGTAGTGGCTGTGAACAATTTAGGTTTGTTGACAAAAGTGCTCTGCTGGCAGCTCTAAAAGCAGATGTTGCAATCATTGACTGGCTAGTAAAAAGTGGCTTGCACCAGCGCCAAAATCTGACTGACAAGCAGGACTATTGAAAAGCGAGATGACAGAGTCTGGTGACATCAAGTAATCTTGCAAAAAGGACAGCTCTGTTTTCTGCCATTATCAGCATGCCAGAAACAGAGACATTGACTGTACGTTTGCACTTTTCTGTTTCAAAAAGCTCAAGGCAGAACGCATAAAAGTTGCAGTGCTCATGATAAAGAAATTTTGAGTATCTCGCACATAAGCGTAACACTCACATTTGATTGCTGAGGGAAATTAGCCCGATAAAGACGTTGCATTAATGTTCCTGAAGTCTAATAAGTATAAATAAACAAACAAGTTTTTGTAAAAATTGAAAAATATCATGATAAAGCATGAACACGGTTAAATATAAAATAAATTCTAGTTTACTGTTGTCACAATCTAAAGCTTTAATAATCAAAGTTTGATTTACATCAAACTTTTAACTGTTATTCATAAAGCTTACCTTGATTAAGTTGAAATGACGTTTTAAAAAAAGTAAAAAAAGTAAAAACTAGTTCAAAAGAGTCACTGCACACTAGATATATTTTAAAGCAGTCAAGAGTTTAAATGAATGTCACATATTTTAAAGTTTTGAAATATAAAAACAAATTAAAATGTTTTTCCCAAAGATGACCGGTGAGAGATAAGTAGAGTAGAGCGGCGTGACCGTCCGCAAGACGCGCCGAGTGTGAACTGACGACCAACAGTTGTTTGCTAACAGACGAAACTCGCAAAGTGGCACATGAAAGCCGACTGTTTGGGGAGGCGGTATTTCATTGGCCGAAAGACCAGTTCAGGGGATCGTCAGAGGGGCACCCCACCGCACACTGCTTCTCTTAGTCTTCTGATTAAGTGCTAATTTGCCGAGCATGGAGCGCCACAGTTTGACCACCGCTGAAATTATTCAACAAGAGGTCGGCAACAAACTTTCTGTCAAGCGTAGCAGCAAGCTACTGTTGATTAGGTTGGCAGCTAAAATAAAATAAACAAACATTTTCACTACATTTTAAATGTTCATTAGACTATTTTTTGTTTTTTAACAATTTTTATTTAACTATTGATAAAAAATCAATTGCTATAAACATGAAACAAGATTAAACGATAAAAATTGATCAAATGCAGTTTAAAATTTAGTTTTTTTACAATTTAAAAACTTATTGCTATTTTTGTGTTTTAGCAATTGCCAGTGAATAAGTAGCAAAACATATTTTGTAAATTACATTAGAAGCAGTAAACCAGTGACTGACAGTAATGCTCCCTACTGTAAGATGGGGTTTCAACTTTTTTTTCTCTGCCTGATTGACTGTTTACGCAGTGGACAGTGGCGGCAAGGACAGGCAGCAGCATCATCATCATCACTACTGACGGGTATTATGACCTCGAAAATGCGTTTTTTATTCTGACAAGTTTTACAGTTCAGGCTGCCACTATTGCCGCCAATGCAAAACAGTGCAGCCATGCTGGGAAAGGAGTAAAGCCAGGCAGGGAAAGTGGCCAGGGAGTACACACACACTCACACTGAGACGAGCGCTTTGAAGCGCATCGTCTTAAAAATCTGCCTGCAATTAGTTTGCTCGTAGACAAGCGGCAGCAGCATAGTTCTTCAGTGTTTCAGTGTTCTGCTGCTGTCTGAAAAGAAAACCACTAAATTACTAATTGGCGGCTCACACTGGTGGAAGCTCGAAAGCTACACTTCTTTAAGAAGGCAGAGCATATTTCCCTATCTTTGACCATTACTTTCTCGTTCGTTCTCACCCTCTCTCGTTTTCTTTTTGGCTCAATGAGAGCGCCGCGGCCGCCACCGACTAGTCCCAGTGCAGATCCTTTTTGCTTTCCTGTGAATCGGTTTTAACGCGTACTGCCTTTTGCCACTTTCTTCTGCCTTCCACTTCTTACCATCGCCAGTAAATGCCGCCGCTGCTGCCGCTGTTGCTGAGAACCCCTTGGCCTAAACGTCGGAATTACGCTCTATACCATTACACACCGTGGTGGTGGTGGCGTATGAATTATGTTACGTGGTGCATAAACTCTTTAGAACAGTGAGTAGTAAGTAGTGAGAAACAGAAAAGGGCAGAAAAGGCAGATAATGATGAATATACTGTGGTAGGAGAGATGAAGTGGAGGAAGAATATACTGCCGCAGTTTGCAAGTGGAACTGCTGCTGCTGCTGTTGCTGCAGCGATGTTGTTGCTCCTCTTAGTTGCATTTCCTCTTTCTCCTTCATTCTCACCCTTTTTCTCTCTTTCTACAACAACGGTAATGGGCAGCATTACTAGGACTGATTTGTTCCTCTGGAAGTGGGAATTGGTGTCAGATAGAAACAGAGAGAAGAAGGTGCAGTAAGCAGCAGCAACAGCAAATGCCGCCAAACGCACAGTTTTTGTTTGTTGGAGAGCACTGTTTCAAATGGAGGAAAACAGAATACGGTTTTCAATTAAACAACAACGACCACCACAACGACGACAGCGACGAAAAAGAAAAAGAAGATTAGTGCACTGAAAATCTTTTCTTTCTTTTTCAACTTTTCAGTACTGTTGCTGCAACTTTGCGCCACTTCAACTTCACTTTTAATATTTGATGCTGTTTATTGGCGTACTGATATTGGCACCACATCTGCACAGATGAATGTGGTGATTTGTTCACTGATAACCACTTTAAAATTTTTTTGTTTATGTGCTTTTGTGTGCGCGTGTGAATGTGAACGTTTTTTCACTTTAAAGTGCCTTATTTGCATTGCCGAAAACATGGCCAAATACTGTGATCGTTGTTGATTTGAATTATCATTCGCTAACAGCGCTGATGTTTTATCTTTATCTTTATACTCGCAAAAACAGACATGCAAATCCACAACACGATGAAAGTTGTGCTGTTCATCTTGGCAATCCTTGCCATCACCACAACCACCACCACCATCATGGCCAGCAGCTTGGTGACAGTGGCAGCCACTAGCTCAACGCCGTACAACAGCAGCACTGCCTCCTCAATTAATTCGACTGCCAATTCGACTGCCAACTTGACTACCGCCACTGCCTTTACCGCTCTTAATCGTACCCCGTCACCTAATACCACCACCATCACCCCAATCACCATCACCCCCAACACCATCACCCCCATCACCCCGGTCACCCCCACCGCCACTCCCCTGCCATCACTCTGGGAGGACCTGTTTGTAGACCGTGCCCGCATGGGCCTCATTCCCTACAAAGAGGAAAACACCTCTCTGCACATCGACTACTTTGACACGCCCTTCGAGCGGCAGTACTACGAGCACGACATCAAGCACATGATCTCCATGAGCGCCCGGGACACCCGCGACATCATTCGCCCCTATCACTACCACCGCTTCCAGCAGGCCAGTTCCACCTTCCGACTGCACTGCAAGTTCATGCTCAACTTCATCCAGCTGGGGAACGGCACCTGGGAGAAGGAGTTTCGCCTGGCCACCAATCTGATCGCCTACTACCGCCGCCTCTACACCAATGGCGATCACATGGACCTGGTGTGCTACTTCGTCGACACGGCCAACCAAACCGAGGCCGACTGCCTCTTGCGTCTGGTCAGTGATCCGCACGGAGAGCCCTTTCCCGTGGTGGAGTTCTCTTCGGTCCGTCGACGAGGAGGAGCCTTTCTCAAGGGTGAACCGAAAGTGTCGCACTACCATCCGCACAACAGTAAGTTGCAAACTAGTACTACATTTGTGCCTTTTAATTGGCGTTAATTCAGTTTAAAAAATTAAAAAACATCTAATTCAATTACAGGAGTGTACTGCCCTCTGATGGAGTTTATTCTGAAGCTTAAATCCTCAACTACCGAAGTTCCTACTGTTTCTTCAACTACTACTACCACCACAGCTACTACTACTACTACCACCACCACCACTGTTCCTACCAAACTGCCCGAAATTAATCCCACCACTCATACCATCACCACAACCACTCCCACACCTATCAACCTGACTACTACCACCGCCGGCATCATTCAAAAACCCATTTCCAATCACGCCCTTACGATGAACGAGGCCACTGAAAACAAGGCCAAAGTTTCAACTGCTCGCATCAACTGGGAGGTAATCGTTGGTGCCCCACTTCTGACTTTTGGCATTTTGCTTTTGGGAGGCTACTTGTACAAGCGCAAGAAGGATTCTCACGTCGTTCTCGATGACTCAAACATTGAGTTTGAAGTTATACATGACCACTCCAGTGAAGGTCAGGCTGGCACTGTGTTTAACGGCGATGCCTCTGTCTAGTGGACGCTGGCCGCAACAACGCAACGTTATTAAAACAAAACAAATAGCTGTAATTGAGTAATCTCAAAATCATGTACTCAACCATCTTATCCAGTATCTCAGTAAACCAAAATTCTTGTTTAACATCATTGGAAAACATCCCTTTAAACTTTTGTAAAAGATATTGTTAAAAACAAACTTTTATTTAAGTGAGACTTTGTTTGCCTATATCATTATAAATGATTCGTTCTTTATCTAAACATTTTGCTTTATTAGGTTTGAACTTGTGATGATTTTACATTTAAAATAAAATTTTTGAAAAACAATTTGACTACTTTTAATTAATGAACAAACATTATCTGCTTTCTTAAAACCGTGTACTTTTTCCCGATCGAACTAGCTGACTGTTCCGTCCATTGATGACCGGAGTCACTCCACCGACCACCACATCAACGGGAACTTCTCGATGAGGTGAACCGACCATTGGGGCAACGTTTTCGTTGTTGAGTCGCTGCAACTCAACACTATTTCGCACGATGTCAGCTCGTGTGTGGCTGAAGGTGCCAATGCGAGGATGAGAGGGCGTGACAGCGGTTTGCACCGCTTCAGCTGATACTGGCACTCCACCACTGGACCGGCCATTCAGCCAACGTGCCACCTGACTGAAACGAGCACTCCGACGAAGAAAGTTGCCTACTGTGTTTAACTAAAATTAAAAAAAGTTTTAGATTAGTGTCATTTTATAGCAAGTGGGATTAGATGTCAGTACGAACCTTGCGGATTACTAGTTCAGACTGAATAAGACGATGGGCAAGATAGCAGTTGGCCAGAATGCCAATGATGTAAATGAACAGCACAAAAAGGGAGTACCAATCGTAGGTGAAGGTGTTGCTAAAAGTAAATGGATTCTCAGAAGTTAGCGATTGCAAAGTAGTTGTAACAGTATTTTGCTGAGTTTCAATGAATAGCAGTGAGTTGGCAGAGTAAATTGCTTGCAAATTCAAATTTGGAATCTGTTCAGAAGTTTTTGATTGTGAGTTATTTGTGTTTTAACTATTTCAAAAACAAAACTTACAACTTTTTTTACGAGTGATTTGAAATGTTCATCAAAAAAGTGATTTTTAGAGTTTTCTTCAATGATGTTGTTTTCATCACAAAGATACACTGTTAAAAATTTAAAATTGAAAAATGAAAAGTTAAAAACTGCTCATTATGAAACAACTATAAGAGTCATAACTTACTTCCAGAAACAAAATAACTGAGGTACACTTGTTTTTGACGAATTTCAATTTGATGCATTAATTTGTCTTGAACATTTGCAGTGCAGTAGTTGCTGCACAAAGTATGGCACACTAGTAACGTTGTTTGAAACAAACTGCTTCTCAAGTAACTTAAGGAAATCTGAATACAAACAAAAATATTTGTAAATTGTTGTTATCTTAAATTGTTTATAAAACACAAAACTTACTGTCAAGTTTTGATCATTTAATTCAAATACCAAAGTTAGAATAGAAATGTTTGAAGGTTTTGTAATAGGCTTGATTGTAGTAAAATGCTTCCAGGCAGTTGTTTTTACTTTCTAAATATGTAAAACAAAAAATTGTTACATTTTTGCAATATAAATTTTTAATTTTACCAATGTTGTTGCTTTTGTTATAGTTTTTGTTGTTTCAAATTTTTGTAAACATTTTTTGCACACTGTGGTTTGAGTTTCAGATTTGTCATTATTGAGTTTAGTAGTTTTAGCAGAAACTGTAGAGCTTGTTTTATTTTCAATGTTAGATTTTTCACTGGAAACTTCGATAATTGTGTTAGTGCTGCTGGTTGTTGTTGTAAAAATCGGAATTGTTTCAGTAGTTGCACTATTAGTAAAATTTGCAATCAAAAAAGGCAATCCTTTTGTGTTCTCAAAATGTTGTCTGTTCAAAGTAAAGTTTCCTAATTTGGTTGCTTCAGTGATTGTTTCAAGTTTGTATTCCATTTTCCCAACACTTGTTGAGGTGAACAATGCTGGCATTAAATTATCAACAGGTTTTGCAGTTTTAGAAGATACATTGGTAAACATAAAAGTATGATTTGACAATATTGTAGTAATCGCTTCAGGTGAATCAGTTTTATTTGCCAAATTAAATTTTGTTAAGTTGTTTAATGGATTTAAAGTTGTTTCAAACAACGAAGAGGTTGAGTTTGCAATAAAATAGTCAAAAATTTGATTAACCACTGAGTTTGACTGATTGCTGTTAAAGTTGAATAACGCACTTGATGTTAGATTCAAATGGAAAGTTAAACTAGCGAGTCTAACTGTGCTAATTGTTTGCTTAGTGGAACTTTCAAACTCCTGTTTTTGCAAAAAAAAACATTTAAATTTAAATTTTTAACTTAATTTACACATACGCTTTTAGTATCGTTTGTAAAAGTTGTCGTGTTTACAAGTTTACTTGATCCAAAACTGCTATTAGTTGTGTTTGAAATTTTGAGTGGATTCGTTGCAGGACTCTCTGGTAAAAACTGTTGCGACTCGAAGTCAATGCTATCCTGAACTGTGCAAAAAATTGATGTTATTATTGATGACATAAAAAATTAAAACAAAAATAATACTTACTTGAACGAGGCAATCTTAATCTAAATCTACTGAATTTATTTAGTGATTCAGTTTTTACATTTTTTCTAAACGGAACAGTCTCATTTTTTTCAGCGCAAGTTTCATTTTTAAATTTGTTTGGAATTAAATAAAAGAAGTAAAATTGAAACATTAAAAGCACAATTAAAAAAATTGCGCATGTTAAATAGACACTAACTAAAATTTGTATGTTTTTTGTTCTTGTTTTCATGTTGGCTTTTAAAAAAGTTTACTAAAATTTTAAGCATTTGTAACTTAACAAAAAATTGGGTACAAATAACAACTTATCATTTTGACTTACAAAAAACAACTGTTAAAATTTGGTAATTTTTTTATCGATTTGCTTAAATTTAAGTGCAAATGGAATATCTCAAACTGACAGTTATTGTAACCAGAAATATTTTTTGACATAAACATACTGTGAACAATATGTCATGCTGCTGATATTAGCATCAAGTTAGCATGGGTGTTTTGATGAACAATTTTGCATAGTTTGTTTTTGTTTTTGTTTGTGCAACATTTGTAACATGCAATGTAACATGCAACATGTATGTTTTTTTTACTACTCTTCTCGTAATTATTGTTAATGTTAAAATTAAACAACAAGTGTCAATTTTTAAACAATTTATTTAATACGTCATCATTTGTGAGCAAAAATAATGGAAACTTTTATCAATGCATTCAAATTTTAAAATTGAGCAAATGTGATTGTAATATGAAAAGGTTTATTTGTACTCGTGGAAACAATTTCAAATGCAAAAAACTTACATCAGGCAAAAAAAATAGATGAATGAATAAATGAAATGTTACAAATAGTGTGCCAATATGAATGTGTTTATAACAAACTTGAACGTTATTGAAACGTGAAAAAAGATAAAAATCATATATGTACAACAATTGAGCAATGCAAAATGATGGCAAAGGGAGGAGGCGGTTTGGGTCATAAAAGTGTGTGACCAGATAGAAAAGATGGAGAGAGGGAGTCAATGGGGAGATGTGCTGATGATGATAATGATATGATGAGGCAAAGAAAGTCAAAGTTTAAGTAAAGTAAAGTAAAAAAGGGGGTAGATCACTAGAGAGTAAAGAGTAGAGAGAGGTGAAAAGGTAAAAAGGCTTAAAAGTCTGCGCGGTATAGCTGATCTGAACAGGCGCTTTTATTAGATGAAGACTGCCTGCTGTGTGGAGGTAGGTTGAAAGCGCGGATTGCTCTGCGCGGCGGAAAGCGTTTGCGCACTTTGCGGCGAGAGAATCATGTTGTGGCCGCCGTTTCCGCCACCACCATTGTTGTTGACGCCCATCTGCGCGCCGGCCACCGCCAGGTGACCGGCGCCACTGTCGCCCATTGCCCCGCCTACTGACCAGTCGTGGGCGGAGAGAGGCGATGAGGTGGACAGCGATCCCCAGGAGTCAGGGCTCGGTGTCGGGTAGGAGTCAGGTGGCCGCTGCTGTTGTTGTTGCTGCTGTTGCTGCTGTTGCTGATGCTGATGCTGATGCTGATGCGCCGCCGCCTGCTGTGGCTGCAGCATCAGCTGCACCGGCTGTTGAGCACTTTGCCCACTGCCAATGTTGGGCTGCTGGGCGCCTGTGACGATCATCGTCTGACCACAGACGGTGGCCGTGGCGGCGACGGAGGCGGAGGCACCGGTCACTGGCCACCTCATCATCTGCCCGTTCGGCCCGCCCAGATTGGGCGCCGTAGTGGCGGTGGGCGTGGGCGGCTGGCCGCTGCCGTTGCCGAGGTTCATGTGGCGAGGCGCCACGGCGATGGGTTGCAGCTGCTGCTGATGTTGTTGCTGTTGCTGTTGCTGTGTTTGTTGGTGTTGCATTTGCTGCTGCTGCTGCTGTGTCTGCTTGTAGCAGACGTCCTCGTAGGGAGGCGGCGGCCGAGAAGGCGGCGAGATCATCGCAGAGGAGGCGGTGAGCATCGAGTTGGGCGGAGAGAAGTCAAAGGAGTATGGCGAGTGACCGCTCAGGTGGTGGAACTCGGTCAGCTGTACTGGCGTCTGAGGAAGGACCGCCATTTGTTGCTGTTGTTGTTGATGGTTTAGTTGATGTTGTTGTGGTTGTGGTTGTTGTTGTTGTTGCTGCATCAGCGTAGTGTGGCCGTACATGGGCGGCGGGTAGGCGGCCAGTGAGTTAGTGCCGTAGCCACTGTTGTGATGTTGCAGGCTGAGCTGAGTGTTGGCCGCCTGCATCATCACCGCGGCGCCGCCGTCGCCATCAGGCGCCCCAGCGCCGAGCATCAGAATGGGCTGTGGCGTGTTCGGACTGAGCAGCTGCTGAAGCTGCATCGGCTGACAGGCCGTACTGTACGGAGTGACGGCAGAGGTGTTGTTGTTGTTGTTGTTGTTGTTGTTGTTGTTGTTGTTGTTGTTGTTGTTGTTGTTTGAGGCAGTGTTGTTGCCGTTGGTGGCGTTTCGAGGCGGAGGCAGCGGCGGTGGACCGGCATTGCCGCCCACCGGCGACATCAGCGAGGCTGTTTGTGGTGGCGAGGAGGAGGAGGACGCTGAGGAGCCCTTCTTCAGTGTGCCCGACATTGACGACAGCAGCAGTGTGCTCTCAGTGGCCGTGGACAGAGTCGATGACTGGTGCTGGTGGTGGATCGCCTGCGCCTGGGCAGCCTTCCTCCGGCCCAGCGTCCCTCTGCCCAGGGTGCCCGAGGCAGCGGCAGTGGTGGTCATTGCCCAGCCTCCATTGTGCACCGAGTTGGGCGACATCATCGAGGAGGAACCGCAGGAGCCAGGGCTGATCACCTGCGCCATCATCGCCGGCGGCTCGTGCCGGTCCAGCAGGTCGGTGATGTCGGTGTGGTGCAGCTCAATCGATATGTCACGCGGCAGGCGGTCCATGTGGTCGGTGATGTCGCGGTTGGCGTGAAAGTCGAGCAGCAGCTTGGCGCACTTGTAGGCGCCCTCGCGGGCGGCGAGGAAAAGGGGCGTCTCCTCCTTCCCATTCTTCGCATCTCGGTCGGCGCCATTGGCCAGCAGCACCTCCGCAGCGCGGACATTGTCCACGGAGACGGCCCAGTGGAGGGCCGTCCGGCCACTTTCGTCGACCATGTTCAGCTCTGCGCCCGCCTTCACCAGCTCCTCCACCATGCCCTCGCTGTTCATGCGGGCGGCCAGGATGAGAGGCGTCGTGCCGTCGTGCGTCTGCGCATTGAAGTCCGTCTTGCGACTGCGCAGGAGAATCTCAAAGACGCCCCTCGCGTCTGAGGCAATGGCGGTATGGAGCGGTGTCCGTCCGTTGGCGTCCCGGGCGTGGCAGAGGTCAGGAAAGGAGTCGAGGAGGGACTTGGCGGCGTCGACGCGCACGTACCGGGCGGCCAGGTGCAGGGAGCTCTCGCTGGTTTTGTCGCAGACGAGGCTCGGATTGGCTCCACTGCTCAGCAGATCGGTGATCGCCTTGTTCTCCGTGGTCGCATCGGGGTTGTCGTAGGTGCCGAGGGGCATGTTCATGATGACGGCCATCATCGGCGTCTGGCCGTGTGGGCCGGGCACGTCCACCAGCGAGGCGGTGGTGGGCAGTGGCGGCGTCAGGACGTCATGCTGAATGGCATTGTAGTGCTCATTGGTCCAGTGGCGGTTCTCATATGGCTCTTCGTAGATGCCCTCTCGCGCCAGGCAGTGGCCGCCACCGTGGCCGTTCTTCTCGTCGTTGAAGAGATTCTCCTGCGACTTGAATTGACGCATCTCCTGGCCGTCCGCCTGGTAGCGAATCGAGGTGGAGTGCTTCAGGCCACCGCCCAGCTCCAGACCATTGAGGCGATTGTTCCGCCGAAAGTTCCCTCCTGCAGCATTGGCCACCGAACTGCTGTGGCGGCTGTTGTGGTTGTGGCCGTGGTTACCACTGCCGTTGCCATTGCCATTGCCGTTGGCGTCATGAGTGCGCGATCGTCCTGAGCCGTAGATGGAGGCAAAACCCTCGGGGAACCAGGTGGCCGCTCTCATCTTCTTCCCCTTCACAGGACTGTTGCTGTAGAGGACGCCGAGGAGGATGCCAATGAAGAGGAGGGTGAAAAGGCCCAGTATGATGTAGGTGAAGTTCTGCGCCCCGGGAACCGGAGACGTCGGATCGACCCTCGCCTTGTCGGTGTCCACCTTCAGACTCATGGCGTTCTCCAGCAGGTACTGCTCCATCCGTGAGGCAGTGTACTGGTTGAAGCGCATCCACCGCTTAAAGTCCTCTGCATTTTCAATGCACGCACCCTCTCCTTCCGGGCACTTGCTGGTGTCCATCTTCGTCACCAGGACGGTGCCCGTCTCCGTCGACTTCATCTCGTCGAGGCTGAAGACATTGCCGGTGCTGATACTGAGCTGGCGCAGCAGCTCGGTGGCCTTCTTCGGATGGCTGTTGCTGGCGCTGCTGTTGAGCTTGTCGATGCTCAGATTCTCCACCACCAGGACAATCATCACCTCCTTCTCCTTGGCCACCTCGAGGATGCAGTCCATGCCGTCCCAGCCGCAGACGGTGTTGTTGCAGCCCTGGTCGCAGTGGCCGTTGCCGTAGTTCAGAGCACAGTAGGTGTCATATTCAGGGAGGCAGGTGCCGGTGAACTGGCCACTGCCACCACCATTACCACCACCACCATTTCCACCACTACCACCTCTGCCTGCCGACCGACAGTCGAAGCCGTCGTAGAAGCACTGCGGACTGTTGCACTCGGGGTCGCAGATCTTGTTGCCAAAACGCTCATGGCAGTGCATCGCATTAGGGCAGTCCCGCCAGGGGCCCTGCGACAGTATGGCCAGTGTGTCGTGCAGATGCTCACAGTGTGAGCCGGAGTGGGTGAAGGGGCAGCGGCACTTGAATGAGCCGAAGCCGGTGCCGATGCAGACGCCCCCATTGCGGCAGGGATTGCTGTCGCAGATGTCCATCTTCGTCTCGCAGCGGTAGCCGGTGTAGCCGGGGTTGCAGACGCAGCTCACCTGGTTGCCCTTCATCAGGCACTGGCCGCTGCTGGAGCAGTACTCGGGCCGACATTCGGGGCTGGTCGACTGGCAGTTGGGGCCGTAGTAGCCGATCATGCAGTTGCACTGGTAGCCGTTCGGGCGGTCCTGGCAGAGGCCGCCGTTGGCGCAGGGGTTCGTGGCGCACTCGTCAATGTCCACCTCGCAGTAGTTGCCGGTGAAGCCTAAAGATTAAGTAAATAGTAGAAGTTAGGAGCTTGCTCATAAGACACTTAACAAGCATATAACTGGCTTACCATTGGGACAGTCACAGCGGAAGGTGCCAATCATGTCCTTACACCGGCCGCCATTTTGACACGGCTTTGAGGCGCAGTCGTCAATGTTGATCTCACACATTAGACCGGTGAAGCCTGGTTACAATTAGAAAGATAAGTAGATAAAGTTAGCACAAGTGTTAAAAATATTGATGATAAGCAACAAACAATCACTTACCAAACTGGCACTGGCAGGTAAAGTTGCCGATCTGATCGTAGCAGCGTCCGCTGTTTTGGCAAGGATTCGAGGCACAGTCGTCGATGTTCATCTCACAGCGCCGCCCGGTGAAACCGCGCGGACAGTGGCAGAGAAACTTATTCAGGTCGTCCTCGCAGGTGCCGCCATTCAGACAGGGACTGTCGGCACACTCGTCAATGTCCGACAGGCAGCGGGAGCCGAAGAAGCCCTTTGGGCAGACGCACTTGAAGGCGTTTGGGAGGTTGTAGCAGGTGGCGCCATTGGCGCAGGGACTGCTCTGGCACTCGTCAATGTCCACCTCACACTGCTCGCCGCGGAAGCCGACCGGACACTGGCAGCGGTACTTGCCGATCAGGTCGTGGCAGGTGCCGCCGTTGAAGCAGGGATTTGACCAGCACTCGTTGTCGTTGAACTCGCAGTTCGTCCCGGAGGTGCCATTCGGACAGCGGCACTCGTAGCCCGATGACTGGTCGATGCACGTTCCGCCAAAAAGACAGGGGTTGGAGAGGCACTCGTTGATCTGACTTTGGCACATCAGTCCTGGAAGGAGGGTGAAAGAATGAAGTTAGATTTAAGTTACATTTTTAGTTTTTCTTTTAAAAAAGAGACAATCTTCCCACAAACCTGTATAGCCGGTGTTGCAGATGCACTTGAAGGAGTTGACGCTGTCGATGCACTTGCCATTGAAGCAGGGATTCGACTCGCAGTCGTTGATGTTAATTTCACAGTTGCGACCTGTGAAACCGTCCGGGCAGAAGCAGTTGTAGGTGGACTGGACGTTGTGGCAGGTGCCGCCGTTTCGGCACTGGTTGTGGTAGCACTGGTCGACCGATTTCTCGCAGTTCGTTCCCTCGAAACCGTAGGGACACAGACAGCGATACCCGTTGATCAGGTCAGTGCAAACGGCATTGTTCTGACAGGGACTGGAGAGGCACTCGTCGATGTTTGATTCGCAGTGTGTTCCAGCGTAGCCTGAAAGTGAAAGAAAAAGACAGTTTTGAGTTATTTGGTTGATAAAAAGGTTGCGTTTGAAAGTTTTTATAAAAGCAAACTTTTCCCCTTTTTATAGGAAGCACAATTTTTAACAGCATCAATAAAAGCAAGTTTGGTTGTGCACATTAAACTCGCCAAGATCATCAACATTGCACCGGTTGCCCCTGCTCTTTTTAATAGTCGATTGATTGCCGCTAATTGCCGTGTATGTTTCCGTTTTAATCTGTGAAGCAGACCAAACTGCTGTTTAGTGCTAGCAAAACAACCGTAGAAGTTTGCACTACACTCTAAATCAGTCATTAACAAGCTACTACTACTATTACCAGATCAGAGTTGAGTTGCATAAATCAATTTTTGCAAATAGTCTGGCAAACTGCGCACACTTTGCATCAAAAGTCCATCTGCCAAAATGACCAATGACCAGTGATTTGATAACTCTCTTTTCTCTACTATCTGTCATACCTAGTCAATTAGCACGACATAGTCATGCTGCATACAAACGTTTATTACTGCTACTAAACAGATTGATCTCTCACCATTAGTTACCAGTTAATTGTCTGCATTTGCTTGCATCTGATTATTACAAACAAAAGTACCGTTTGGTGTTTAGTTTCTCAGATAAGACATTTTAGAAAAAACTACATTTTTTCTTTGAATGAGTTAATAACCAAAGATAGATTTACTTGTTATTACTACCAGTAAACGGTTGCAGCTATTGCAACACAAATCTAACTATCAATATTGACTTTGCTCTCTTTAAACGGTTAAAAGAGAGAAGTGCCGTTGGGAAAATCGTTAATGACAATGAGCGGCATTAGAAAATAGACAGAAAAGTAGGCAAACAAACACCTGAGAGGTATTTGGCAATTTGGTGAATTAAAAGAAAACAGAACCGTTGATTTGATCTATTTTAATAGACCGGCACTACCGGAAACTACTGACTAACTTGCTGACACTTTTGCTCCACAACCTGACGCCTAATAAAGTGTAGAAAATATAGTAGAGTACGATAGCTCCAAGTGGTCATTGCTGAATCTTTTTTTCTATGTTAAGTGATTGTCTACAAGTGTGTGTGAGTGAGTGTTTGTGTGTATGTGTGTGTGTGTTGATGGCGGCAGAAATGTTTGCACAACGTAAGTGCTGCTAAGCAAACACCACCACCATCACCACCACCTAACCTAAACACCAAAACACTGTCAGAGCCTGAGAAACTAAGTGTGTGTGTGTGCTGCTAAAGACGAATTGCAAAGAGGGACTGAAAAAAAGTTAACTATGCGATGTTCACAGTAGATAAACCAACCAACCAACTCCGCTGAAGAAGAAGACTGATCTACCAGGTGATGTGTTTACTTTCTCACAGACTGTCTTCTTTAGTCTTTCTTTCTCTCCCTCTTTTTTCTACCCACTCTCTACTTCTCACCTCTCACACACTTTGCGGTCTGAACAAGGGCAATTGGTAAACAAAAGGTGAACTGACTGACTGACTAACCAGCCAACCAACCTGACTGGTAATAAGACGCCGACTGCCTAGAAAGAAGATGCTTTCTAACTTGTGCTGAAATAAATCACCAACCGCAGTAATGGTGTTTATAGAAAAAAGAATAGTGTAAAAGGGAGACAAGAGAGTTTGCTTAATGAGAGTGGACATCGGACTGGCTAATGAGCCAAGTCGAGCATTAGTGACCCCATCAATAGGCCGTCTATTGTCATTTTTACCCCTTTTTCCCTCTGTTGCTTCATCGATTATTCACCGTTCTCATCTCTCTCTTTCACTAATTAGCATTGTCCAATGTCCAGTTTGTTCAGTTTGTTCAGTGTGTCTGTCATCTCTGCTCATCACTTTGGAAAAGGGATGCTAATTTGTTGACTTGTTCCGGTGTGTGCACTGTGGCACTCGTTAGTTAGTCACACTGATGATCGACACTGATGAATTAGTTAACTGCTTGGCGGCTAGTATAGAGAAAAAGACTGCGTAAAGAGAAGACCGCGAAGACTTCACACAAACACACATTCATTCATTCAGACAGACAGACAGAGAGACTGGATGCCGTGTTTAATACCAATACAGCTGGCAAACCTCACTGGGCACTATAAGTTGTTGTCTAGCTGAGAAGGTTCAGCAGCAACAGCAGTTTGGCACATTAGCAAGTCTGTCTGTCTGTCTGATTGTCAGTGACTATCTGACTCTGACTTTTCTGCATGTGATAACTCGCCACTGAGCCGCAGTGTCAAAGAGCAAATGTGCGTATGTGCGATTGCCATGGTATAACTGCAGGCCACAAAATATGAGTGGTAATCACATCACTCTGCTGTGATGTGCTGCTGAAACTGCAGTCTGCTCACTGTGGTTGCCCCTTACTGGTCAGTGTTACCACCTCCACCACCACCACTTTGCACGTCGTGCCTTTCAATGGAAATATTCCACTTTGTTTGCAGTGGCAGTGTGGCTGTTACGGTCAGAACTACTACGGGCAACAGCGAAAACACTAACACCAACAACAACAACGGCAGCAACCAAAGCTGAACTCAATGAGCCCGTGTTCGCTTGATTGGAGCCAGCAGAAGCAAAAGCAACAAAAATGCCTATGTAAACACATCCTCAGATACGGAAGATGCAGACCAGATTTGCCTGTGCCTGTACAGGCGCGAGCAGCAACAGAGGAGAGGTGAAAACGAACGAACAAACAAGCCAGTCAGTGAAAGAAAGCAGCGCAGAGCAACAGTCTTAGAGATTGCAGAACAAGCAAGAGAGAAAGACTCTCTGACTCTTAGAAGATTGCACTGAGATGAAGGTAGCAGCGGACAGGCAAATTGTGTAGTGAGATGAGGCAGCAACAGCAGCAACAGCAGCAGCAACAGTGGCCAGGGCGGGCAGACACATCGTTCCCACGATCGATGTGTCGCCGCAATGAGTGCCATCGAATAGCAGCGACGACGCAAAACCCACTGCGCCGACATAGAGATGTAGCTCTCTTACTGCTGTTGATGCTGATGGCGATGATGATGATGAAGGCAATGGTGGTGGTGGTGGTGGTGGTGGTGACTTGACGAACTTTGCTGCTCTCTCTCTCTCTCTCTTTGCATTTACTGATGCTGTTGATGATGGCTTAGCAAATTTGTGCAGGGACTCCTCAGAAGTCAGAAGAAAGAAAGAGGGAGAGAAATGCCTTGTCGCTGTTCCTCTCCCTCTCTCTCTCCCTCTTCTCAATCGAACAAGTGGTCGCACATAAAAGCAAACACCAGGCAGATATTGTCAATTGCACTGGAGGGAAAAAGAGAGAGAGGACAGAGAGGACAAACTAGAGAAAATGTGCATGGCCTCTTAGTGCAGTGCCACAAAAAACTACACACGACAGTCCGAAACGAGTGATGCGTTCAATCGGCAGAGGGGACCCACTGTGGCATTGGAACAACAAATGAGAAAAATGCCTCAAAGACTCGTCAGACGAGAGAGAAGTAGCCTAGATTGACACAAAAAAAAGAATGAAAGAATAAAGAAAAGGCAAAGATTGAGAGGCACTACTGACAAGGGGCAACAGCAACATTTGTCACCTGCACATAAACTTTTTCCCCCTTTTTTTCTAAAAACACTGTTTTAGGAAAGGGATGAGCAGCATATCACGGTTTTGCCATCTGATTTTGGTCAGCTGGTGGTCGTCGCCCGCCGTTTAATTATACGCCTTTCCTTTTCTATTTTTTGCCTGCTAAAGAGTTGAGCAGTGGCGGGGAAACGATTGTCGCCCCAGCTCAACAGTGGTGACGATTAATAATACTCACTCGCCCGTTCACTGAGTAGATGCAAACTGAGTGGCGATAAATGTGGTCGCAGATTGAGTTACAGATTAGCCGATCAACACCGCTACGTTATCTAGTGTGAATTTTTGTTTTTAGTTTGCGTTAAAAAACTAAATCAAACTGAAAATCAAATCATTGAAACGATTTTTGTCATTGAAAAAAAGCTTGTAAAATTGCCAATCAAATTGACAGGAAGACAGACAGGAAACTGCCCTAGAGGTGGGTTTTGTCCATTTGTGTTGCAGTAGTAAAAGTAGTAGTAGAAGTAGTAGCTGGAGGTGATTCACAATAATGTGTCTTCTCTTTTAAGCCATTTCATTGTGTCAACCAGCCACCCTCTTTTCTACTGCCTACTGTAAAGAAACTAAGCAGTGGCAGACTTTTTAGTTTAGAAAAGGTCAAAAGACCGATTGGAATGCGGGGTCAGGAGAGAGAGAGAGAGAGAGAGAGAGAGAGAGAGAGAGAGAGAGAGAGAGAG
>JAALOO010001287.1_pt1 | contig 17851 bp, 14 predicted proteins | sample 7257641 | NCBI WGS metagenome assembly JAALOO01 (sample SAMN14085613, study PRJNA598686) | mite metagenome | biome: ENVO:01001000; feature: ENVO:01001002; material: ENVO:01001226; isolation source: single female mite from University of Michigan culture on fish food culture... ...
CTCTCTCTCTCTCTCTCTCTCTCTCTCTCTCTCTCTCTCTCTCTCTCTCTCGTCTAGTAGCGTCTTCACATTTTCACGGTCTCGCTCTCGTTCTTGGCCTTCAAATTCGTTTTTCTCTTTCTCCCTCTCCTCTTGCTGTCGTTGAATTCTGTTTGTCGAGAATTGGCGTCATCACGGTGTACTGTGAGGAGGACTGTGGGAAGCGTTGGCGGGCATATATACAAATTGCACTCTCATGTACGTGTACGACTAAGCGGGTGAGCCGCTTTGCTTTACCCTGGGCACTGAACACCGAACCAGGGCACTGAGAACTGCAAGTGATGGCCACTTACACCAGTGCTGCACTGGTGGTGTGTGCATTTGTCAGCTGCACTTTCACCTTTCTCACTGCCACTGCCTCATTACTTACGCTAAATGTCAGACTAATTGATGGACTTCAAATCTGAAGGGAGAAGACAAAAAAGATAGCATGTAGAGCAGCGATACAATCACGTAAATGCTCAAGGGGCACATCCGGTGCTTGCTTATTAACTAATAGCTGTTTATCAACTCGAGTGCTGGCAAAACAAATAAGTTTTTCACTCACTTACATTTCCTCCCCTTCCATCCCTCTCCTCTTTTCACTTGGCAGTAAATACTGAGCCAAGGTGCCAAGTGTTGTTTGCTTTTTAATACACCGCAAGCATGGCAGCATAACACTCATCTCTGAGTTTTGTAGAACTGGGCTAACTTATTCATGAGCATACGCGGTTGACGCTCCAGAAAAAACCACTTTTGAAAATTTGAATTGGCACTTTGCGTAGCTGACGTTGGCATCTAAAAGACTTTTGGTATTGTCAGTTTATGTATATTGGCTTCTCAAGCTGACTATATTTTACATTCATTTTTTGTTGTTTTCTATTTTCCAAGCAAGTACACTAGCTTGGGTTTTTGCCTCCTAAAGTATTACATCCACTCTTTTCCTGACAATGTTTTACATTTATCTTTTCTTTGTTTTGTATATTGTTAACAACTGCAGTTTTTGTCAGCATGCATGATAGATCCACTTTATATATGCTTTTCAGTGTATTTATTATTTGGTTGGCAGTTGCAATTGCCACGCTTCAGTTGACGTCCTTTGTCTTCACAGTGTGGTAGGGTGGGTGAAAAGGGTGGATGATGCTGTGGTTCAAAGGAACAGAGGCAGCGAACTGAACCAGAAATAAAGACAAGAGAATAGTGCATGTCAAGATGGCCGACGGCTTTGTGATGGCGCCCTTGAAACACTTTCACTCTTCTCTGTGTTTGGCCTTTTTACGGTCATCACTTTTTCTGGTGCTTTTTCAGTGGTTTTGCCATTTCTTTACTTTGGTACTATGAAGAGTTGATCTACTTAACTGTTTCATTGCCACCAAACTCACTGTACAATTCTCAGACACCCCAAAAAATTTCCATTTACATTTGATGTGCATTTCCCCCTAATTGCTATATTGCCTCACTTTAATTTTATTAATGCACTTTTTTGCAAGCAAGCCATTTCCTCATGAAATTCTCCCAATTGAGCCAATATTTTCCTTTAACATGTTTTTCTTGGATTTCAATTTCGATTTAGCATTTCGTAGTTGTACTGTTTTTCTTATTAATTTCTGTTACTTTGTGCAAATTTTTTTATTTAATTTACAAGCATTTATTTTTTACTATGTCGACTTAGTTGATTAGTAAATTGACTTAAATTTCTAAGAATCATCAAAGAAGCATTTTTGTGATGATTTTTTGAAAAAAGTTTTAACATTTTTTTCAAATGCATTTTTCCTTTTATTTTAATTTAATTACAACATTTAATGTAGTGTTCTTTTTCAATTTTAATTATGTTTATTTTATTCTAATGAGTCTTTCAGGTACAATCAAGGTACAGTGAGCGCTGTTCCTTATTCTGAACCGCTTAAAATTTGTTATTGTTTTTGTAAAAATAAACAAAAGTTACTCATAAGATATTCATAAGATACAAGCTTTCCTAGTGCCTGTTTTTCAAAATGACTTTCTTGCAGATTACGTAACCAACCTGTAATGCTGCTGACTTTAGGGGGTTTAACCACAGACAGCCATTTGTGTTGGCATTATTCTTGAGTTTCTTTGTTACTTGTTCTACCTCGCGACATTTTTTAGACATTTAAAAAATGAAATGCTTTTTAAAGGGTGCATATTGTAGACAATTGAGACAGTGGGGAGAAAGAGAAAGGAGAGAGGGAGGTTGAGGGCGGCTAGATGGAAAGTCAAAGGGAGGGAGGGGGAAAAGTAAAAAAGAGAGATGATCAAGCAAATAGGCAAACTCTGTGCTGGCAATTGCCTGAACTATCACTGTCTGGTGGGACTGTCTGTGCTGAAGACTGCTCGACTACACAATAGAGCTGCTTCCTTTCAAGGTTAACCCTCTCCGACACATCACTCGGACGGTTGCATTGTGTGGTGGAGCAGTGCACGACCAGTTGTAGTGCTTTCTGTCTTCAGTGGCGGCAGTGCACTGTGCACACATTCACTGGCAGTAGTGCTACAGTGAATGCGATGTGCAAGTGTCTTCGGACGCCGTCTGGCGCACTCTCAATCCGATCAATGCCAACACGGCGCAATTGAAGGTCACCGTGTCTGTGGTGCCACTGGCTCACTCTGCGTTGATGGCGCCCGCCACAGGCTCCCCGCCTGCTCACAGTGTACTCCACAGTCCTCCCGCCTCAGCATTGCAACACTCTGCTGGCCAACACTAGTCACAGTAGTGGTGGAAGGGAGCAGGAGAGAACCTCATAGCAACACACTTTTTGGCTTACCAAGAGAGGGAAAGTCAGTGGCTGTTCAGAAATTGGCTCCCTTGCTTTCACTTGTACAGTGCTTTACAAAAGTACGACTACGTCAATCTGTAAATTATTTATGGCCACTGCCATTATGCAGTTTATTAGGTGGCTCTAATTCAATCAACTTTTTTTTACATATTTTTAAATCAGTATAACCTGAGTTTATTTATCATACCGGAAGTTATTCTCTTATTTGCTAAACCAAACTAAAAATAGAACTGTTTTTATTTAGTAAGTTGTAATTTAAGCTTGATTTAATTTTTTAAAATGTTATTTTTAAAAAGAGAAAAATCTTCCAAATATCATACACAAACATTTGTAACACATCTGGTTCAATTGGTGACACGAAACATCGTTTTTCATGCTGCTCGGTTCATTAAAGAAAGCACTGTTGGCACATCCTGTGATGCTCACAGTGGGCAATGGGCACTGCTGAGTGCTCCAGAGCGGCCTCAACGGTACTGCCTGGTGTGTGTAATAGTGGTAAGGGTGCCAATGCCATTGCCATTGCCATTGCTACATACACTACGATGCGGACATGACTGACTGGAAGAGGAAGCAGGAGGGCAGCATTCTCAAGTCAGCCTTTCCAGCACTCTCTCCATGCTCTACCACTGCTGACCTCGACCTTTAAACGGCAGCCAAGGATTCCGCTTTTCTCCCCGAGACCCACTCTCCTTCCACTTGGTTGCCCAAAGCAGTTACCCCGAATTGAGGCTCTTTAGGCTTCCCATGCGACAGTGTTAGCTGAGCGGAGGTGGTATCCGCACTGTACAATCCACACACTGATCGCCCATTGCCTTGCTATATACTGCATTTCCACTAGTGCTCACCACTGTTTTTCGCTTAGCAACCCTTGGCGCCTTTCGCACTGAAGGCATTCCATTTTTGAGAGACTTTTTGAAAAAGCTTCCATTTTTTCCTGAGTCAATTTATTAATTTGCTCTTTGGAAATTTGTCCACTGTTCATTGGCAATAGTTCACAAACACTCTCCACACTGATCATGCTCATTATAAAACTCTGAAACTTATACTTTTTGAGCAGAATTTTTGTACAGTTTAAAAAATAAGATTAAAATTTCAAGTTAAAACTGAGACTGCAGATTACACTAGAAAAAAGTCATTAAAAAATATCTTCGCAAATATTTTGCGTAGGATTTATTATTTGAAAAGGAAAAAAGAATCTACTAATGAGAATGCCAGGAATCAGTTTGTCTGGTTGAAAACCGTTGAATGCCAAAGTTTCAAGTGGAATTTTTGCGTAATTAAAAGCGGGAGCTTTAGGGAAAATTGGATTGTGGGCATGGAGGTCTGTTGACGACAGCGCCGACTGCTTTGGACTGCTGTGAAGTGTCTTTAGTGAAGAAGCAGGCCTGAAAGTGGTTTCTGAAGAAAATGCTCAACAGAAGTGCTTTCAGGGTCACTGTTATTAATAGCTGTCCGGCTAGTGAAAGGCGCTTTCGCTCTCTCTATAGCTTGTTTGTCACAAATGAGAATCAAAAGCAGAGCTGTTATCGATTAGGCCATTGGATTCAACTTCGGTAAAACTTGTCTTCTTGATTCCTTTTTGAAAGCTTTCATTACATTGGGTTGTCAGCATTTCTTTGCTGCTTTTCTTCTCGCGTTTTCTCATCACTGCATGAACAATAAGAACGTTCATAACAATTAAACTACAGTTTTGCGAATAGTCGTGCACTACTAGTGGGTTACCTTGAAGGACGCATATCTGCTGCTGTCTGCGGTGTTCGACAAGTGGCCAACTACCGTCTGTTTGAATATCACTGGCCGAGCAGCAGGTGCCTCAAACCACCACCACCACCACTACTGCAATCATCTAGAAAGCCCACTAACCACTGCATTGTTTGCTTTGTCTCCCTCTCTCTTCCCTGACTAACTAGCTGTCCCTTGAACTTCTCCGACACCTGGTTCGCCTCTGTACAGGCAAAGTACAGGGCCTCCATTTGGAACGACAACAGCGCCACCAGCGGCCAAAAGGGAGGGAAGACTCAGCTGTTGTCCCTCGTTTTGCTGCTCAACAACGCAGACTTTGCCTCCTCCCTGGCTGGAATGAGTCAGCAGTCAGGCGCAGTAGCTCGCGATCGGGCCCAGTACTTGTCGAACATCAGCGAGATCATCGCCGCCATTGGGCAGTTTCAGCGACATCGCCAGCAAGCGAGAGGAGACAGTTTACAGCTGGACGATAAGAACGCCGACGACAGCCACGACTCGGCTGCTGCAAGTCGCAACAATGCGGATGTCGAACTTCTGCTCAAGGATATCCGCTCTTACACTTTGGCGAATCTAACCAGCAGCAGTAGTGCCGCTACTCCTGACGGTGGAGAAAGTGGTAAGCCGGCAGAAGTCATAGACGACAAGACGACTACCACCCAGAGTCTGTGTCTTACCAACGAGAGCAGCAGCGAACACAGCAACAACAACAACATCGAACACAGCAACATTCCCTTTCGAACCCTGGATGGGAGCTCCGTTTCAGCTGCTGCTGCTGCTGCCACCGCTGCGATTAGTCAGAGAGCGCAGCCACACGGTGACCGCAAGAACGACGCACCGCTGCGACAACGCACACAGCCTGTGTGCGCTTCCACCTCAGCGCTGCTCGACTCTATTCTCTGTCGTCTTGCCAAACTGCTTCACAGCTGCATTGAGTCGGAGAGCACGCGCTACGAGTTCTACCAAATCTTCTCCGATGCTATTCACGGCCCCAAAATGGACGCCTTCTCGGACTCCTACAAGGTAAGTAGCTTTTAACCTTGTTCTTTTTTTGGCATTGTTTGTTTGTTTGTTTATTCCGGTCATCCTCACGGCAACGACAACAGCAGCAGGTCAGCTTGTCCAACTGTTGCATTGCCTGTTGTTCTCCTTTCGGCCGCCGTTCCCCACTACCCATATTCACATCCGTTTTCCTTGTTTTCGTTCCTTTCCTGGCAGAACTTGAACGGCCTCGTCAACTCGCTGGCCAACTTTGACTTGAACAGCAGTCAAATCATGTTGCCTGGTTGTTCGCCCCAGCCAACTAAAGTCCATACGCCAATTTCAGAGTCTGCAAACTGCCGCAATGAGGGTACATCGCTTTCAAATGGCAAGGACCCCTTTACTTCAGGAACTATGCACTTCTACCAGTCAGTGATGGACTGCTGTGACGAACTTAGCACAAGTGGTGGCAGTACTTCAAGTGGATACGGTCGCTCAAGCACGACCAGCAACTCTAGCAATGGCATGAACACCTTGAACGGAAATGTCTCTGGCCTAGTTCACCTAGACGCTGGTCTCATTAGCCCGACACGACAACTTTTTCGCGAGGCTCTTCTCTCCAAGCCCAACCACACACCGACCAGCAACTGCTCGACCTCTCCGGGCAACATTGGCAGCGGTACCTCTTCTGCGCTTGAATCTCTGTCCGCTGAGTCTCCTGGCTCGAACTTTATCAACTCCCAGCTGTCAGCGGTGGCTGCTGAACTGTGTGATCTCGACGATTTGCCCAAGTTGATTTCACTGAGCAATACTTCCAGCCACCATAATATGCTGCAACAATCCGACACTTCTTTGGACTTTTTCACCGAATACTCACAGCGAACAAACTTGAACAACATTTTTGACGAAGAACGCTCTGTCACCACAAAGAGCAGCAGCATCGACTCTAATGCCTCCAACTTTACCATCTCTTCAGTGACTCCTCCGAGTGTTAGCTCCAACCAGTGCTTCACCATTACAATGGACAACTCGCAGGACTGTTCTTTTGGCGGAAAATTCGAACCGCGTTCAGCTTTAATGCTCGACAAACGATCAACTGCAGTGGAAGTGGCTTCTGCCTGTCTCAACGAGTCTTTCTTATCGACACCAAGTACATCGAGTGGCAGTGTTTTCAATCATAACTCGCCGCCTGTCGCTTCTTTGGTAGATCGCGATTTGCTCTACCGTTTGATCATTAGGTACGTAGGCTTTTTCTCGTTCATTATTAATGCAACTGCAATCCGATTTCTCCTATTATCCACTGTTATGCTGTCTTGCCACCGTGGTTTCGGTCATACAAATTGTCGTGCCCAATTAATATTTAATTGCCTTTATTCCTTTTTCTCTTCTCTCGTTTATGAACCACTTACTTTCTTCCAGCCAACTACTGTTCCACGGTCATCGCTCTATTGCCAATCAACTGGCTTCAGCTGAACGCATCAAAGCCGATGGATCGCTACTCTCACCAAGCGATCGTTTGCATACACTGGTCTCTGTGGCTTTCCGAAATGAAATCAGTAAGTCACACCGAGGCATCTCTTTATTGGCCTTTTCTCTATCTTTCCCTTTAAAAACCAGCACCACCAGTTTTCTGACCTTTCATTTCCTTTTTTGAATTTTCTTTACATTAGACCAAATTTCGGCAAATCCAACCCCTGAGGTTACTGTGTTCGGCAATCATCGCCCTACCGCCAGTAGCGCGCCTTTTCAGTTATCCGATGTGAAAGAACCTTTGAATAATGGCTTAGCTTCACGATCGAATGGCGACGAAAGCACTGGATATTCGCCGGCTAAAAGTAAACAATGCTTCTGTTTTTTTCATTTTCTATTTCTGCTATATTTATCTTTTTATTATCATTTTTCAATTAGATGTGTTCGAAAGGTCTCAAAGTCATCTGGGCCATTCAGTCTATTCTGCGTTGATGTTCAACCACGGCAAAGGAGGCATTGAGGGGGCTAATTCTGGCGAAGCTAATGCTAACTTCAACGAAGTGTCCGGTACGATTTGGTCACCAAAAGGCATTCTGACCGATAACGATTGGCAAAAACATTTTTTGGCAGATGTGTTCGGCAACGTCTCTTCAACGGACTTGTACTTTGGAGGCCAAGGTGGCTCTCGCTCGTCAGGCATGGTCGTTGGCTGCAATGGTCAGGCTGGCATGATGAAACAGCTGAGTCACCCGAGCAGCTCACACTTGGACACTTCGCCAATGAGCGTGAACCGCTCTCAGTCGAGTAACTCACTTCGCTCTGGACCAATTGAAATGGGCACGCCAACTGGCTCGACGCCTGTCAAGTCGCCGCCGTTGCTGGCTTCAACGGTGCTCGATCTGAACACTCCGTCGGGCAGTGGTGCAATGAACTTTGTGCTCAATGAAAATGCCATGAAGAACTTGAACCAGCTGGCTCAGATTAACGAGAGTGCTTGCGGAAGTAGCTCTCTCACTGGCAATGGCAGTTCCAGCATCTTTGGTCGTTCTGCCTCAGCGATGGCCTCCATGGGCCCCAGCAGCAGCGCCACAGTTGCCAACACTTTGGCTTCGGTGATGGCAGTCCACCAGATGGTGGCTCATGGCACTAAGAGTCCAATCGGTTTGTCGGCTACACCGAATGGCTCGTTGATCAATGGCGGTGCTTCCAGTGGTCCGTCGCACACCACCGGAAATGGAAAGAACCACAAGATCATGCAAATTCGCTGCAAGTTTGGCTCGTTGGGCCCACAGACTAATCAGTTCTCTTCGCCGCATGGCTTTTGCCTGGGCGTCAATGAGGAGATAGTCATTGCCGACACGAACAATCACCGCATTTGCGTCTACGAGAAGAATGGCACTTTTAAGCATGCTTTCGGTAATGCTGGCAAAGATGAAGGTCAGCTCTGGTATCCTCGAAAGGTAAACAGTTTTTTATTGCTTATGTGAACTAAAACTTTAACTTTTGAAACTTGTAATTCCTTGTAGATAACAATGATAAGTTCTGCAAACGTTCGTGGTACCCTGCAGAATCCACTGTACGTGATTTGCGACCGCGGCATGGAGCGTTCACGAATGCAAATATTCACCCGTGCAGGCAACTTTGTGCGCAAAATTCCTATTCGCTACATCGACATTGTCGCCGGCATTGCCGTCAACGCATACGGACAGATAGTAACTGTCGACTCTGTCTCGCCCACTATCTTCATCATTTCCGAGACTGGCGATCTGGTCGAGTGGTTCGACTGCTCGGACCACATGCGCGAACCGTCGGACATTGCCATCTTCCAGAAGGACTACTACATCTGCGACTTCAAGGGCCACTGCGTGGTGGTCTTCAACGAGCGCGGCAAATGTGTTCGCAAAATCGGCATCGAAAGTCTGACCTCGTTTCCAAACGGAATTGACATTAGCGCCAACGGTGACATTCTCGTGGGCGATTCACATGGAAACCGTTTTCACGTGGCCATCTTCAACCAGGAGGGAAAACTTCTCACCGAATACGAGTGTCCATACGTGAAGGTGTCCCGTTGCTGTGGACTGAAGCTGACATCGGAAGGCTATGTGGTCACACTGGCCAAGAACAATCACCATGTCCTGGTGCTGAACACTCTCTACATCACTAATGCTTCATCTAATATCCTCTAATTTGGTATGTGCGTTCCCCTGAAAATTCTAGAGCTTTGAGCAATTGTTGATTTGATCTCTTTTTTATATCATCGTGCAAGTTTTTAATTTTGCGTATTATTTTTTTTTATTTATTGCATTTCAGTACTCTTTATATATGATTATTATCCACTATTCATTTGTAGCCTTTTGGTTAAACTTTTTCTTTCTTCCTTTCGATATCAGTATTCCTTATCAATAATATATTTCATTAAAACTGTACTTTGAGTTACTTGTAGGGCGCTTACAAATCTTTCATAATAATTGGCCACCAGTTAATTAATACTTTCCTTTTGCAGACTCGTCACTTACCGACACAATAGAATCACGACCACCACCTTCCCACCACCACCATCACTACCACTTCTACTGATTGACATTCTCTCCTCTATACTCATTCTACACTTTACAAGTTTCTCTTTTGACACAATTTTTTATTTTGATTTTATTACGAACTTTGTTGTACAAAATTATTTGCTTTCACACCCAAAAGCGCTCTAGTCGTTAGGAAATCATGCACGACACCTTTCTTTGCAAGCCAAAGCTGCACAACTATTTTCTTCTTTGCAACGGCTGGTTAAATTCTCTCGTAACTTAGCTTTCCAGTGCACTATCTCCACTACCATATAGATATTCATCGTTTCTTGGTTATTAATTTACTAAACCAGCCAAATAGTATTTCTTTCTTGCAAAGATGACGTTTCACCTTGAGTTCCTATAGAGCCAGCAATCTTAGCAGTCCAATCTTGCAATCTTTTAGAGATTAGTTATTTATGCATAGCTACAGCAACAAGTCGTATCCAAATACCTGTGAATCGCACAGCTTTCAGTTGTCACTGTTTGGCCTGTTTTCTACCTTTGGTCACGGTGGCAGTTGTGGCCCGTCATTTGAGCAGTACACATTTCCTCCTCTTCTTTTTCCTTCAGTTCATTTACAATTTATACTTAGGGTTTATTTCAATTTTTCTTTATATTATACCAATCTTTTGATTTTCAATTATTTCCAACTTATATACTTTTTCTCAATGTTTTTGTTGTTACTGATTTTTTGTTCCTTTACACTTCTTCCTACATCATCTTTACATCGACTCATCTGAGCCATTTCATATCGCTTTGCTGTCACCTTTTACCAACATAAGTACCTAGGATGGAACTTTGATAAACTACACACCCATAAGCATACACCCCAACATTTTTCTTTCTTTTACCCAGAACGGTTTGGACACGTTTGTGCAATGTGATTTGTGATCTTACCATTTACCTACGTGCGTGACATGTTTTGCATTTATATATTTTTGGTCCACTGTTGAACAACGTACATCTAGAAACTGACTTTTTCAAATGGCAACAAAAATATGACACACACATTACGATTTTTGTTAATCTGAGAAAGTTACTTAACTTGATCTCTCTGTCTAAATCTGTTGGAATTACCTCTTTTCTTTAACTATATCTTCCCCACCTATACTAACTTATAAACGATGATTCTACTTCTTTCACGACACTGTTTTCAGTTTGCTTACCTCTCTATTTACCTTTTGTTCTTTACAAAACCCCCCGTTTTGACTATTGTTCCAGGGACGATTTGTCATTTTCCAAATATTGCCACCACCCAAATTGCAGTTACTGCTGATTGTAATGATGCACAAACACCTGAAAACACTCATCAAACAAAATGCGCTGTAGTACTCAAAAACGAAATGTATTTTTGCTATTTTCCCTAATCAGAATTATTTTTGATAATCGGAAAGCAATATGTAGCACTGTGCAGAGACAATACAAGAATGAAAAGAAAGACAATGCAAGTGTTACATCGAGCATGATATTATTATTTATTCTTTTAATATTTCAGGGCACTTTACCACATCTAATCGACACTGAAACATTGTATCCTTAAACACAAATTGTCAATGCAAGTTCACACAATAAAAAGCATATTTTTAAAATTTTGGTTTCTTTGCAGAACTTTTCTTTTTTGAAACCGACACTGAGAACTTAAATACTTCATTGCGCAAAGTGATATCAGCCGCTCGTTCTCCAAGGCGCACGTAGACAAAAGAAGCAAAAATGTTTTTCTTGTTCATAAGTGTATCTTCGGCAAGGAACTTTTTGGCTATTAGCTCTTGCACAAGTCGCGTTACGTCGTTGCGTATTAAGTGGCTACATATTGCATAGAAACCAGCTTTGCGATGATGATCCCGAACGTGTTGATCTTTCGAGCCTACAAAATAAGGAAGAACAATTATTATGTGATGACTTTACACAACAGCTTACCGCAAAGAATGCTGATTAGTTGAGTTGGTGATATGTTCTCCTTACGAGTCGGAGAAAAAGGTCCAACGAGTTGGCCAAGAGACGACAGAATAATCTTCACAATATCAGTAAAGTTCTCCTCTTTGTAGTCATCCCTTGTAAGGCAATTATCACAGGCAGAATCCGGATCCATGATACAGTTATGTCGGTCAAAGTTTTCTCCAAAGTATTTGAGAATTTGAGTACGACGACATTCGGCTTTATTTGCACAGAACTGTTGAACATCATAGAGGTAGTTCATAGACGTCTTTAGCATTTCCTTATTGAAAGTGGACTTTGTCATCAACGTCTTCCATCGGTTAAAGTCTTGAGGTGTGTAATACAAAATGCACGTAGAGAGCTCTCCGTCTCGCCCAGCTCGACCGACTTCTTGGTAGTATCCTTCGATTGATTTAGGCATCGAGTTGTGGATGACAAAGCGCACATCTGCCTTATCAATTCCCATTCCGAATGCAATTGTGGCCACAACTACATGGTACTTTCCGTTGATCCAGTCATTTTGAACCTTCTTCCTGGCAAAGTCATTGAGTCCAGCGTGATATGCGACCACTTTAAAGCCATCGCCAACAAGTTTGTCAGCCAAAGTATCGCAATCGTTTCGTGAAAGACAGTAAATGATGCCACTTTTGTTTTCATACTGTTGAGCAAGCATCAGTACAATATCTTCATATGTTTGCTTATTTTTCGATCGAACTTCGAGCTTAAGATTTGGACGGTTAAAGGATTGCATAAACCACTTGGCATTCTTAAGTCCTAGTTGATTTGCAATGTCAAGTCGAACCTGCAGAAAAAAGTATTTGAATATTAATTCAATATAAAACATAAGCAAAAACTGTGTACAATACCTTTTGGGTGGCAGTCGCTGTGAGTGCAATGTAGGGAACTTTTGGAAACTGTGTTCGAAGATTGGAGAGCTTCTTGTAGTCAGGACGAAAGTCGTGTCCCCACTGACTCACGCAGTGCGCTTCATCGATGACAAATCGAGCAAGTAGATTGCGGTTGTACAGATCCTTTAACAGAGACATCAGTGAGCCGCTTGCACTTATTTTCTCCGGTGTAACAAAGACAATTTTGATTGTCGGTGCATAAGATCGCAAACTAGCAAAGATGTCTCTTGAATCTTGCAAACCAATGTCCCCAGTCAGCGAAACAGCGCAGCCTTTGCTTCGTTCATTCATTTTAGTTTCTTGGTCAAGAATTAGCGAGCGAAGCGGCGAGACGACGATAGTGACACCAGGAGAAACCATGGCCGGCAACTGGTAGCACAGACTTTTGCCTCCTCCGGTTGGCATGATAACGAACACGTCAAAACCGAGAAGAGCAGAATTGATAGCTTCAAGTTGATTTTGGCGAAATTCAGTGAGATTGAAAACCTTTTTGAAGACTTCGAGCATTTTTTTAGAGTGCTCCAAATTACGAGACTTTAATTTCGCCTCATTTCCATCATTTTGAAAGAGGCCGAAAAACTGTGATCCCTTGCCCAGAGATGGTCGGCCGTATTGTCCTGTGCTTGTTGAAGGTGTGCTCGAATTAGCAGGAAAGAAGGGTCGATATTGGTTTAATGGCAAAGTATATCCATCTTCGGTAACTGATTGGTTGAGATCCATTTCAACGAAACTCGTTTCGGCCTGCAATGCTTTATTTAGAATTTGCTCTCCTGGGGTTGAAGGAGTTGCTTTGAGAGGGTCGACAATCTGTGCAGTGCTGGAGCTTTGAGCACGACTAGTGCTTGGCGTATCTCGGATAAATTCAGTAAATTCTTCCATATCTTCATACATTTCGTCCCAATCTAAATCGGTCAAATCAATAGTTGAGGCTTTTGACTTGTCGGCATCCGTCTCCGTTGGAGCCGTCTTTTTAGGAGGAGGAGGAAGAATTTTTTCGTCATCAGAAAGGCAAATGACATCCTCTTCGTACTTTTCGAGGCGACGAAAAGGCTTTTGAGTTCCGCTAGTTGATGGTATTGGTGATTCAGAAAGAAGAATAATATCATCCTCGTCGTCTCTTTTTTGAAACACGGGTTTGGGGGCATCTTTAGAGGTCGATGAGCAGAATCGTTTAGAAGGAAAGGCCTCATCTTTGACGGTCTCATCAGGCAGTATATCTTCCAGTTTGGGACGCGCTTTGAAGCGCTCGAAGCACTCCATAAGATTGTTTCGAGGTATCATTTCTGGTCGTGGATCCTGTTTACGCCGCGTAAATTACGCGCAACAAAACATTTGAGAAAATATCAACTGTTGACAGTTGCCGTTTGAGCCTGTGCTGTTACAATAGCAGCCAATCAAAATATCCGTTGGGACAAATGAGCGAACTGATATGTGAACAAAAGGCAGTGTTTCGAACTTCGAAGCCCCGTCCCTTGAAACAAAGTCTAGAATTTTATTAACGTTGTCCAAAAAAGTTAACAAAAATTTTTATTGGCATTAGTAATCAACAACTGATTTATTACTTTTACAAAAGGTGAGTCACAAGTTTTCAAATAGTTTTCTGGTGTGTGTGTTTGCCCATTCCAAAGTGTTGATAATGCAAACAGCCTTTCAAATAACTGACAATGATCGCAAGCAAGCAAGCACCAGCATTGATTGCTCTCACTGGTGTCGATGGCACTGCGGTGACCCTCGAAGGAGACACCGTACGCCTAGCAAGCGGTGGAAAGCAAAGAGGGTAAGCCGAGCAGATCGAGAAAGTGAAAGAAGTCGATGACTTCTAAGTTGAAGCAATAAAGGAGAGGGATTCTCTGGAAGACGACATCGACTGGGCACACTGCATTCGCTGTCCGCCTCTGCCAGTGCTGGCACGGCTGTGCGCCGTTGCCTCGAAGCAGCGCCAACGGCTTGCCGTCTTCTTCTGCCACCACAATACAAGCAGGGTGAATGAATCGATGACTGAAAGACTAGTGACCCTCGAAGGAGAGAGAGAGAGAGGCTGCACAACATGGCTGCATGGCGCCGAGGAGGGCGCCGAGTGAATGTTCGCTCACTGGGCAAGGTGAGTGTCCTCCGTGGCCTGAGTGCAGGCAGGCAGGCAGGCAGGCACTGCAGCCACATCGGCGTCCACATTGGCGCTCTGTTGCTCGGGCGCTCCTCTTTCTCGGTTGTTTACCCCACTCAGGCTGAGAAGAAGCGGCAGCCACTGAAAGAGGGATACCCTCGCTCGGCGACACTGTCTCTCTCTCCCATACAGTTCTGCCAACTGTATGTGTGTGCACTTGTCCCTTACACAAATTCCCTCTATCAGCCACTATTGAGTACCAGCAGCAGTGTGACTGTATGTGTGTGCTCTTCAGACGCCCTAAGCTCCCACGACATTGAATTCGATTCAGTGTTTGCACAATGCGCCGTCGCCAACACCTAAGTGCCAAAGACTGGCAAACACATCTGCCAAGCTGTTGTCGAAAAATGGCGTCTTTTTGGGTAGCTTCTGCAAAACCATTGAACTCTAGCGCTGCCTAATTAATGGACATTCACTTTTTGGCACTACAAGTTTGCTAGAACTGCACTTACACAGTTCACTCTTATAATAGAATTTAGAAAAGCTTTTTCATAAATCGTTTTTAGTGGCTTATTCATAAATGACTCTGTTTACTAGCATAAAGGAAGGCTGGTTCAAGAAGTGTACTATGCAGAAACTAAGTTATCAAGAGCCCATTCTTAGAAAAATTACTATTTTTATCTCAAAAGCTCTCAACTCGAGTATTCGGTTATAAAGTTCAATATCGAATGTTAAATTTGATTTTAAGAAAAATTTTAAATTCTTGTGAAAACACTTTTATTCTGTCAACGACATTTGCCACTTCAACCCTCTCAATCTTTACAACTTACAGTTTCCAATTACTAAGTTGTTATTGAGTTACAACATTCAAAGAAAGTTATTTTTCAAACTTTGCCATTTTGTAATTATAACTAATGATACTCATTCTGTATCAATTAATTTTATTTAAGCTCATTAAGAATGGGCTTGAATATTCTATTTGCAACAGTGAAAACTTAAAAAAGACATAACTTAATTTTAACTAAAGGCTTTTTAGTTAGATTGTGCTAAAATGTAAGAATATTTTAAAAATTAATGCCAATCTTGTTCTTTTAGTATTCGCTTTTGTCATATTTTCTTCTTTATAAAGCGCAAGACCTCCTCACCCAGAATGCATCAGGTAGGGAAGAAGACGGAGTGTGAAGGCATTAGCACAATGCTGCCAGTGGACAGAGAAGACGGTGGCCAGCGACCGTCACCCCGTCACCGTCGTGTGTTTGCCCTTCAACAGAAAGTTCATTTAACTTTCCGCGCGGCAGTCGAATGTGCACTCGCGTGCCTCTTCTCTCAGAGGTCATTCAATGGACTGTAAGCCTCATCCCTCCCTTTCCCTCCCTTTCTCTCTCTGCCTTCAGCACTTTGCTCGCCTCGCTCAAGTTCATCTGTCCTGCCAACTGAATCCCATTGCCAATTACACTCTCGCTTGTGCCGCTGGGCGCCATTACGTAAACCGTTCTTGAACGGATTTCTGGTTTGGCTTGTTTGCCACTGCTATCACTTGATCCGCTCATTGCTCTAGGTTCATCAATTGCTAATTTGTATCAGTGCACTTTATATACACATCTCTATCCATTTGATACTAATCTCAAGAGTTGGCTGAACTTCTGGCATCAGAAACTTTGCCTTGTGACCAAAAAAGCAGCAATCATTGGACAAACCAGAGGTTGTCAACCCTCTTCAAGCAGCAGGGCTGACCAGAATAAAAAACTAAATGATAAATTCATTTTTTTATTGAAGAATATTAGTATACTTCAGCGAGTAAATGCATTAAAGCGATCACCAATGATCGTTAGCATCACCGACATCAAAGTCAATCACCGAACAATTAATCATAAACCTGCTGACACTGACTCGATGATGTGGCGGCAAATTAGCGTTCGATTTATTAGTTGTTGCACCCTTTGAAGTCTTGCGAGCGAGAGCGGTAACTGCATTATGCAAAGCAACGTTTCCCTTCTCCCTCTTTTTTAGTTCCCTTTTTATTTCGCAGTAATAATTATCGCTTAGTCGTATGATATATGATGATTCAATCTATTTAGTATCCATTAAGTGAACTGCATCAAAAAGGCAATAAATTGAAGACACGGAGCCCTGAGTTGGCTGAACCTTAGTGGCAACGGCGGCATGGCCTCCGTCCGTCTTTGCCATTGTGGACGGCAGTAGTGCTGGTCGAGTGGACTGCAGCAGCAGCCCGTCTGAAAGGAGAAAGAAGACAATGACACAGAGCCCGCCGCCCAGTCAGTGTCAATCACACTGTTCACTCAGTGTTCAATGACACCGGCGAGCACCTAGGCAGCGGACTAGTGGCCACAGAGACGCAACATCTGCCAGCAAGACTGCCAGCAAGACTGCCAGCAAGACTGCCACCCTGACTACCACTACCGCCGGCAGTGCCATCACCAGGACAGTGCAACCAACCTAGATGTTGCTGGTGGTGCGCCTGTCCTCCTTGTACGACGCCGGTCATTAGTACTGATGATGATCAGTGCCCGGTGATGCAGTGCTACCCCTTCCCACTGCCACTACCTCCGGCGCGCACATAAGACCGACGACAATGATCCTCATCGACATCAACATCGACTGAAGACGGCGGAAGATAGCGCTGGGAGAGTGAGCGCCAGGAGACCGCTGGCATTGCAGCAAAGTTGAATGCACTTGAGAGAGTGTGCACAGTCGTTGCCGTTTGCCGAGTGTTTCACTCAAAGTTCATGTACCCCACTGCTACCACCGCAGCTACAGCAGCCATTGGCATGGAGTGAACAGGCAGCACTGGGAGGGAAAGATCGACGGCACTGAACCAGTCATTCTGGGCGCCACTCACGACGCCATGCCTTCCAACTACCACCACCACCAACAGCAGCACAAAGAGCACAGGCAGTACCAGCACCACTACCATCAACATCGTCATCATCATCATCAGCGGCAGCCAACAACCGACAGGCTGCTAGCACTGCACATTCAACCGGCCACAAAGAGCGCACCAGTTCTTCTTTGTAGTGGCATTTTGAGGTTATTATCGCCAGCAATGCATTTGGTCGTTGGCTGATCGTCGTTTGCTAGCCTGGCTCTATCAACATTCGATAGACAGTCGTTTGCAGGTTGCAACCAAAACAGCACCCGAAGTGAGAGAGATCTTTGCCGACTGGTTGCAGAAGGCTGGTGATTGCGCCCAGCGATACAACTGATTGCCGCCAGAGTTTACCGTCCTCGTGTGTTGTCTTGTTGCAGCAACTGCTGCACTGCACTGCTGATGCTCTCTCTCTCTCTCTCTCTCTCTCTCTCTCTCTCTCTCTCTCTCTC
>JAALOO010001288.1_pt1 | contig 17830 bp, 10 predicted proteins | sample 7257641 | NCBI WGS metagenome assembly JAALOO01 (sample SAMN14085613, study PRJNA598686) | mite metagenome | biome: ENVO:01001000; feature: ENVO:01001002; material: ENVO:01001226; isolation source: single female mite from University of Michigan culture on fish food culture... ...
CATACAAAGTTTTAGTCATCCGATAAAAATCTCGGAAAACGGAAAAATTGTAGGTATCGGGACCATAATTTTATTTGGAGATTCCGCTTGGCTCGCGCATATTATTGTGGATAGGACTCATCGGGGTAAAGGCATTGGAAGTCGAATCGTAGAACACCTGATTAGCATAGCGAGTCATAAAGGTTTTTCAACAATAAACCTGATAGCTACAGATCTGGGTGCCCCTATATATCAGAAAGCTGGTTTTAAACCGGTTTGTAATTATCTTTTTTTTAAGAAATTGAAGCCTTCTGTAGCTATTACAATTTCTTCTCAGCTAATGATGGCAAAGCCGGAACATTTTCAAGCCCTACTTAAATTGGACATAGAGATTACTGGAGAGCACAGACATGAATTAATATACCCGTACTTATCCACTGGTCTGGTATTCGTGGTTGATCAAGCTATCGAAGGCTATTATCTTCCTGGCTTAGGCCAAGGTCCCATTTATGCAACAACAGATCGGGCGGGTATAGCATTGATGGAACAAAAATACAGTACAGTAGATATTGCTGTATTGCCAGAGGAAAATCAAAGTGCCATGAATTTCCTGATCGAGCACGATTTTGAGATTCAAGATACGACCGCTATCCGGATGGTTTACGGACAAAAAAAACCTTGGCAACCACAACATATTTTCAGTCGAATAGGTGGGAATTACGGTTAAAAAAATATACGCTCTAACTATCAATAAAATGAATCTTCTACTTTCTGATGCACGTGAAATTACAATCGAGGAAACCATCGCTCTTTACACGGCGAATGAATGGAGTTCTGCCTCAAAACCAAATGAACTTTTTCACGGATTATTGAATTCGCATTCGTTGATCACAGCGAGGTACGAAAATACGCTGGTAGGACTCGGCAACGCTATATCTGACGGTCATCTGGTAGTCTACTATCCGCATTTAATAGTTCATCCCGATTTTCACGGCAAGGGTGTTGGAATTTTAATCATGGAACGAATGCAGGAAATCTATCGTAACTTTCACATGCAGATGCTCACTGCAGATAGCAAAGCAATAGATTTTTATCAAAAAATCGGTTTCACCAAAGCCGGCCAAACCCAGTCTATGTGGATATATGCCGGTGAAGATCATTAAAAATGGCGTAGTAAATCAGATTTTGCAAGGATAGACAACTTGAACAGGATTGCCTTCGCCAAGTTCTATCTTCGCCCATACCGCGGTACATCAAATATTCCATTATCATAAACACCATGGTAAACCGCACCAGCAATATGTACTTTTACGTCAGTGCCCGTAAAGTGTGAAAAAGCGGGTAAAATCAAATCATTATTACTAACCACATATGCAGGAAAACTACGCCACTGATCTGGGGGAAGCCTCACGGCCACACCGGGGTGCAAGTGTCCAGAGATTTGAGGAGCTTCTCCGAACTTTGTCGAATGATGGATAAATTGCACTTCCCCCAAGGAGAAGTTAGTGCAGACCTTATCAATACCCATTTCCGTGAGTAGACCCTCATCCAAGCGATCGTGATTACCACGAACAAGAATAAATTCGATAAGCGCATGCGTTCTCAGAAATTTTTTCAGCTCCTTTACTTCACTGTTTTCTGCTGCATGTAGGAGATCTCCAACAAAAATAATACGAGTCGGGTTAAAATGGATAATAAGAGATTCCAAACATGACAAATCATGCTGATGAATTAAATTGCTCATGGGGATTCCATGCTTTCTAAAATGCGCCGCTTTGCCTACATGTAAATCAGAAAGTATTAATGTGTTTTCTTGTTTCCAGTACAGGGCGCGCCTATTTGTCAATGTAAAGGTATGGCCAGACCAAATTATATCTTTTTCGATTACGTTCATTTTCTCTTCTTAAATGCCGTTCCACTTCGTTCCTGCATCCGCTGAATTCTTACAGACAGGTCCTCACTTGAGAGTGACTGCCTCAGGCTGTCCACCTTAATAGGAAAACTGAGCGGTGTGAAACTGGTAGCAAATTTATAAATGATTTTCGAGGAATTAATCCGCTCAAAGGCATTTCGTAGTCTAGGTTCTTCAATCTGCTGGTTAAAAACCTCCGTATAAGCCTGACGAAGCAACAAATTGCTCGGTTCATGCTCCTCGAGCACCTGAAATATAATTCCTGATGAGGCTTGTATTGATCTGTTATTCTTTCGTTTTCCGTATACATTCTGAATAACATACCCAGATATGACCGCAATATCTCGGAACTTACGTTTGGCCATTTCAGTGGCATTAATACTGGAAAGAACATCTTGTACAAGGTCTTCTTTTCTCAAGATATGAGTCAGCTCCTTCTGGGTAAGAGTAATTTCTTTATCTGAAAAGAGTTCGAATCCATAATCATTCATCGCCATGGAGAAACTAATAGGATACAGAAGACTTATACGGTAAGCCATCAGACTCGCCATAACTTCATGCACTAACCGCCCCTCAAAGGGATACATAAATAGATGATACCCTTCCCGTGTGCGAATATTCTCGACCAAGAACTCATCCTCCGAAGGGATATGCGAATTCTGGGATTGTCTGTCTACCAGCGGAAATAAAAAATTAAGCTCCAGATCTTTTCCCATAGGATTCTTTGATTCCCCGAGCTTTTTACGAAGCAAATCCCCTAAATTTGCACTCAAAGGTAATCTACCTCCCAGCCAACTCGGAGTGATTCCCTTTCCCTGGGAAGCCTTAACATAAGCTGTCATCTCCTTTAAACGAATAAACTGAAGCACACGTCCTGCCAAATTAAATTTATCACCCTCTTTTAGCTTAGAAATAAAATATTCCTCAACCATCCCCAGATAACCCCCTGAAACAAATTTTACTTTTACCATCGCATCGCTCACAATGACACCAATGTTCATTCGGTGCAGCATAGCAATACGCCTTTTTTGCACAATAAACAGACCGTCATCCTGCCAGACAACTTTATGGAACTCCTCATAGTTCTTACCAATCTTTCCCCCCACAGTAATAAACGATAAGCACCATGCCCAGTCCTCTGCTGTTAACCATTGAAAAGAATACGTTGACTGTGCCAGCTTATACGCCCTGGAATCGTGAAATCCGCCCCCCAAAGCTAGGGTGACTAAAAATTGAACCAACACATCATAGCATAAAAGCAGGGGCTCCCTAGACTCAACAACTTCCCGCTTTATGGCTTCTTTAAAAGCCGACACTTCAATAAGTTCAAGGGAATGTGTAGGCACAAAATAGACTCGTGAAACTTCAAATGGTGAATGACCGCTGCGTCCGGCGCGTTGCATAAACCGGGCAACGCCTTTACAGGATCCAACCTGAATAACGGTATCCACGGGTTTAAAATCAACCCCTAAATCAAGCGACGATGTTGAAATGACAGCTTTCAACTTCCCATTGCTAAGAGCCTCTTCAATCCACTGGCGTATGGGACCGTCGATGGAGCTGTGATGTAGCGCCATTTGACCGGCAAAATCAGGATGGGCTTCCAGGAGCATTTGATACCAAAACTCACACTGACTGCGTGTATTCGTAAATACAATTGTCGACTTACTTTTTAATATTATAGGCACCACCTTTTCCACCAGGCTCTTTCCTAAGTGGCCAGCCCATGGAAGCACTTCGACCTTGTCGGGGAACACCGAAACAATCTCGAATTTTTTCTTTTCTTTGGCTACAATTTTAATTTTCTTGGTATGCTGAGGTAGTAAAACATCCATCGCTTGATCCAGATTGCCAATAGTCGCCGTAATCCCCCAAACTTGGGGCTGCTTGCAGAAATATCGAAAATAGGATAACGCCAGTTCAACCATCACACCACGCTTGCTACTTAGGAGCTCGTGCCACTCGTCAATCACCACAACTTTAAGGGATCTGAAAAAGGTATCCCGTCCCTTTTGTGCCAAAAGCAGGTGTAAACTCTCCGGAGTTACAAGCAAAATGTCAGGCATCTGCTTGCTTTGCCTTTGTTTCACTTTCACCTCGGTATCTCCGTTACGCACACCCACCGACCAATCTAGCCCAATTTGTTCAATGGCTTCCTGCATAGCACGAGACAAATCTGCCGATAGTGAACGAAGTGGTGTTACCCAGATCATCTTCAGTCCCTTACCGTAGCTCTCTGGCCTATTCATAAAATCAACCAACATACCTAGAAATACAGAGAAGGTTTTACCAAACCCTGTCGGGGCAACCACCATACCACTATATCCTCGGCAAAATTTTTCCCAGGCTCTTTTTTGGTAAGTAAAAGGTGCTCTACCATGCTCGTGCATCCACGACTCTATAATTCGGAAGCCGGTTGTTTCTTCTAATTTATTCAAATCAAGTTTCAGTAATTATGCATTCAATATTACTTTATTAACATCTTAATGCTTTCCAGATTATCAATATCTGCAACCGTTTTATCCTTTCGCCAGCGTAAGATTCGGGGAAAGCGCAAAGCGACACCCGCTTTGTGACGCGAGCTCCAACCAATCCCCTCAAATGCTATTTCAAACACCAGTTCAGCTTTCACGGTACGAACCGGTCCAAATTTCTCAATAGCATTTTTATTTACAAACCTGGTGACTTCTTGAATTTCCTTATCTGTCAATCCCGAATAGGCTTTCGCAATTGTCACCAGTTTTTCACCATCCCGAATAGCAAAAGTATAATCGGTATATTGACTACTTCGGCGGCCACTACCCTTTTGCGCGTAGATCAATACAGCATCAATTGTTAACGGATCTATCTTCCATTTCCACCAATCACCCTTGCGACGACCGGTATGGTAAACCGAATCTTTTCGCTTCAACATCAATCCTTCCGCCTGAATTTCTCGCGCCTGATCGCGAAGATGCCTGGCATCCTGCAAAGTTTCTGGTTTGAGGACTGGTGACAACTGAACCGCATTTCCGCCGTAGCGATTAAAAAGTTGTTCCAGTAGCGTGCGGCGTTCTTCTAAAGGCTTGTCACGTAAATCATCCCCCTGCAACTCAATGAGATCATATAAAAATATAGAGACAGGGACCTCTTCCAATGTTTTCTTTGTGATAACTTTCCGATTGAGTCGTCGTTGTAAAGAACTAAAATTTAATACCTTTCCAGCTGAAAAACCTACAATTTCGCCATCCAGCACAAAATCCTCATCCCAAGCACTAAAGACATCGACAATCTCCGGGAACTGCGAACTCACGAGCTCCTCACCTCTAGACCAAATAAAGATCTCGCCCGATCGTTTTATAAGTTGTCCCCGTATCCCATCCCACTTATACTCCATTTGCCAATCTGTTAAGGCAGTCAAGGTATCTTCAACTTTTTGGATTGGGTAAGCCAAACAGAACGGATAGGGTTTAGACAGCTTGGTGTCTGCGTATTGGCCATGAACAAGAGACCGGAAGCTCGTACCCTTTATCTGCCACTCCCCCATAATGCTGTGGGCTACGGCACTTGCTTCTAGCCCATAATATACCGCAATAGCATTAATTAAACTTTTGGAGGATACCCCCACTCTAAAACTCCCACCCAAAAGTTTATTGAAGATGAAACGTTCCTGATGTGGTAAATTTTGCCACGCGTGAAGAACAAATGTTTCTTTCTGCTTTTCATTGCACCCAGCTAAATCAATAATACGATCCATCCATTCGGCGAGCGAATAATCGGTATAGCCAGTGGGAGGCGGCAAAATAAGGGATATTGTTTCGCCTAGATCGCCCACCGCAGCGTACGATTCCTGGAATAACCATGCTGGAAGTTCCGTAACTTTCAAAGCCCATAGTTTTAATAAAGTCGTGCTTACCGGGCGTTTGGGTCTGCGGCCCGTAAAGAGAGCCAAGAAGTGTAATTTATCTTCATCATTTGCGCTGTCCAGAAAGTGCCTGATAGCTTCCAGTTTCTGATTTGTTTTATTCGTGCTATCCAGAGCCTGTATAAGGGTTGCAAATGTCTTCATTTTTCGGCAGGAATTTGTGAATCGATGTCATCATTCTCGGCATTAAATTGTGTGCTCACCTGCTGTGCATTGATACCTATTTCATTGAGGTATCGCGAAAATATGGATGTCTGACCATGTGTTACATATACGTTCTCGGCTTGGGTTTTCTTAACAACTTCCAAGAGCTCATTCCAGTCCGCATGGTCACTTATAGCAAATCCGGCATCTGCACTTCGCCATCTACGCGTCCCGCGAACGGTCATCCAGCCAGAGCAAATGGCAAAAGCCATGTTCGGTATTTTCTTAAGTATATTGCTGTCCAGCAAAGCTGGCGGCACAATGACGATATCCCCATTCAGGTGTTTTACATCCTCGGAGAAGTCGACAAGGTGATAGTCAGGCAAGGTGATACCCGCTCCTAAATAGGCACGATTCAGCTTATCAATAGAATAGTGAACATGAATCGGCGCAATACCATCTAGCGCCTTCATGATCCGTTGTGCCTTTCCTAAAGAATAACCGATAAATACAGAAGTACGCTTATTGGTCTTGTTAAGGGCAACCCACTCGGCGAGCTCTCGGTTCTGCTGCCCTACAGTATTCCACTGGTAAATAGGTAAGCCAAAAGTACTTTCCGTCACAAATTCATGGCATTTAACCAGCTCAAAGGGTGTACTAAGACCATCCTCTTGCAATTTATAGTCACCCGAAACCACCGCAACTTTACCTTTACATTCCATACGGATTTGAGCAGATCCGATGATATGTCCGGCAGGGTGAAAAGAAATGTTGACACCGTTAATAGTAAGTGTTTCGTTATAAGCGATGCCCTGCACCTGGATATCCGTACCGATTCGAGATTGTAAGATCGGCACGGTAGTGTGATGGCAGAGATACTTCTTCATTCCCCGGCGCGCATGATCCCCATGTCCATGCGTAATTAGTGCTAGATCAACCGGCCTCCACGGGTCAACATAAAAACCACCGGCAGGGCAAAAAATACCTTCAGGCCGAAATTCAATAAGCTGCATATTGTTTATAACGATATGCTAGGCAGATTTGTTTTTAACGGAACAATTATCCTTTGGGTGGGCAACACGCAAAATGAGCGATACCATAATTATGCTGGTAATATTGCTGATCAAGATGATTAGCAATAGTTTAAAAAAGAACGATCAAGTGATATTCTCACCTGACCGTTCTATCTTATCTAGCCAGTAGACAAGAAATTATAGCACCGTGTGCACATTTATATGTTACGCTGATTTAGCGCGACACTCAATAGCCGGCGTTTTGCTCTAATTTACCATATGCCAAATCTATCTCCTTTTGAGGCACTGGCATTAAATATAATTTATCATCCCAAATGCGCTCCTGAGCAAGTGCATTTTTAACGTTATAGATATTTTTCATCACCGTTGGTGCTATTTTCCAGCGGCGAATATCGAGGTACCGAACACCTTCTAAAGCAAGCTCGATCTTACGTTCTTGACGAATAGCTTCGCGCAAGGTTTCTTTAGTTGTATATTTCGTTCTATTTAAAGCTGGCATACCTACACGAACGCGGATTTCATCGATAGCATCATAGACCGACGCATCAGGACCTGATATTTCATTTTGTGCCTCTGCATAACTAAGCAATACTTCAGCATAACGAAATAGAATAATATTACTATGATTATCAAGCTGCTCTCTACTAGCCACCGGATCCACCATCTTACGAAAATTATACCCTGTTTTTGACATATTGCTTGCGCCATCAACCCATTTAAAAGTATAATTTTCCTTTGGTGTTACTGCGCTCCAAGGAGCAGTTTCAAATAAGATTGAAGCATAAAATCGCGGATCCCTATTTTTGAATTCTTGAACAAAAGCTGCTTTATCTTTGTTATAATTTGCTGCTCGAGTCGCGGCAGTTGGCACCTTGACATCTTCACCTGTTTTAAAGCTTTGATAACTATCTACCAAATCCTGCGTAGGAGTAATAGAGCTCCATCCACCGATACCACCTTCGAGTAAAAGGGTATTAACAGAATTTGGCTGCGCTTGAACAATATACTGCCTATCTAAAATCACCTCCTTATTGCCTTCATTGACTTGATGAAAAAGACCTTCATAGCTGCGTAGCGCTAAACGAAATTTTTGCTCTTCAGTAGCATTCTCGAAGGTTACAAATTTGGTATAGTCGTCTTTTTTGTCCACAGCAGATTCACTAGTCACTTTGAATAAAGTGTAGCCCAGTGCCATAACCTGTTTTGCTGTTGCTGCCGCCTCCGTATAACGGGCCTCACTTAATAAAATGCGCGTTTTTAAAGCTAGTGCAGCACCTTTAGTAATACGGCCCTGTTCTTGCGTCTTGCCACCAGAATAACTTTCCGGCAATAAAGCAGCTGCCGCGTCCAACTCACTGATAACAAAATCAATCACCTCTGCTTTGGGTGTTCTGGGAATGTTAAGCTGCTCGTCGGTAAAATCAAGAACCGAAGTAACTAAGGGGACATCCCCAAAAAGAGTCGTCATCTGGAAGTAGGAAAGTGCGCGAACGAACCGTACTTCGGCCTTATACCGCTCTTTTAGTTCCTGATCCATTTCTGCCTTGTCTACATTCTCTAGAAAGTAATTGGCTTTACGCTGATTTTCGTAATTCCATCCAACATCCAGTGATGAGTTAACCACCCCGGAGGCGATTGTTGTCGCTGAGCTTTCCCATGGGTATTGTCCATGCGCAATATCCGTTGCTGCATCATCATACATGATGCTTTCACCCGGAAGTGTTTCGTAGATTGCATTTACAGCTAAATAAACGTCGTTATCCGTTTTCCAAAAGTTCTCCTCGGAAACAGAATTCAATGGCACCCGCTCTAGAAACTCTTCACGACAGGAAGCAAATAAAAAGCTTGCAAGCAACCCAAAATATATTATCTTTTTCATTGTAATCACTTTAAAATATTAAAAACTAGCGTTTAGCCCAATCGAAAAGGTTTTGACACCGGGATAACTTGCTCTACCTGAACCTGTTTCCGGATCGTAATCTGAAAGGCGCTTATCAGCCATTATGGTGAATGGGTTGTTAGAAGAAGCATATACCCGAAGATTCGATAATTTCGCTTTTTTGATCATCTCTTTCTCAAAAGTATACCCAAGCGTTAGCCCTCGAATACGGAAATAATTGCCACTAAACAGCCAAAAATCGGATGTGATATAGTTTTGTGCTGCATCAGATGTTGTGGTGATTCGTGGGAACGGCGCGTCTGCCACATTATTTTCTTCTGTCCAACCATCTAACCAAGTCGACTTGATATTACCACCGTTAAAGAAGGGTTGTACGGCTTCTTGTTGGAAATAGGTTTTAACACCAGCTACTCCATAGGTTAAAACATTAATATCAAAACCTTTGTAGGATGCATTTATGCTAAAACCGTAATTAAGCCAAGGTACGTCATTTCCCAAGATTGTTCTATCCTCGGCGGTTAATACGCCATCACCATTCACATCGACATATTTAATATCGCCGATTTTGGAGTTCCCGGCGATCGAGGTTTGGCTTGGATGATTATCAATTTCTTCTTGGGATGTGAATAACCCATCAGATTTATAACCATAATAGTCCCCAACGGATTCTCCAACCCTATTGATATATAGCCCCTCAACAATCTCAGAGCGTCCTGTGCCTAGATTATTTATCGTGTTATTAATCTTAGAGATATTACCTGAGAGCGAGTATTTAAATTCTTCTCCTACCTGACCGTTGTAGGTGGCGGTAACCTCGATACCTTTATTCGTAGTCTCTCCTTGATTAAAGTATGCTGCCTTTTCCCATCCAGATGTCGCAAGGAACGTTGGTTGCAGTAATATTCCTCGTGTATTTTTAACGAAGTAATCCGCCGTTAATGCTACCTTACCCTGAAATAATGCAGCGTCAATACCGACGTTAGATTGATACACCTTTTCCCATAGTGCAGCCTTGTTTACTGCTGCTGTCTGCTGTGCACCATCGACCGGCTCACCAGCAAAGCTATATAGTGAACTGATACTAATCAGATCGTAATAGTTGCCAATGGCAACTGCATCCTGGTTACCTAGAACACCCCAAGATCCTCTAACTTTTAAAGCGTCAACCCAGCGGACGTCGTCCATAAATGATTCTTTGTCAATAGCCCAACCTGCCGATAGTGACGGAAATACTGCACGGCGGTTTTCTGGTGAAAAGCGTGATGAATAATCAATACGATAGTTTGCTTCAAACAGGTACTTCTCTAAATAATTATAGTTGAACCGTCCAAAGAAGGAACGAATGGACCATTCATCTTGTATTGTTCTATTGGCAAGGCCAGTATCATCGCTGCTCATATCCGATTGCGATGACGATCCATTAATTATCGTCTCCAGGTCGTTGTTGACAAAGTTTTTACGACCGATAAATGCTTCACGATAGGTATTTGATTCTTGGGACACCCCTGCAGTCACCTTTCCGTAATGGCCGCCGAAAGTTCTTTCGTAATTGGCAACTGCCTGCAATAGAAGTTCCTGACGCTTTCCCCAATATTCTTTCATCTCATTTATAGGGACGGATGTTCCCGGCAACGTTGCTCCTGTGAGAAAATCTGGAATAAAATCCTGCCTTTTAATAAAATCCCAACTGTTTGTATTGGTGTATTTAAGAGACATTAACCCGTCTAAAGAGAACCCTTCAAATGGCGTCAAAGATGCATTTCCTGCTAACTGTAAATAGTTATCTCTGTTCCATCCTTCCCCGCCTTGAGTTATGGCCCGCATTTGATTGGTCGCGGCGATTGTTGAGTTACTCACACCATTCGATATAGATCCCCACTGCCCGTTCGATTGACGCAGTACCGTCATCGGAAGCGCTCTTCCCATTTCAACCCAGCTCATTTCAAGTCCATCACGATCGTAATCTTGCTTTAAAAACGAGATATTCGTACCTACTTTCAAAAGCCCTTCAATCACGTCCGTATTTGTATTAAATTTCATGTTAATACGATCCTGCTTTCTTCCAGGAGTTAGTGAATTTTGATCGAAATAGTTTAATCCCAAATAATAGTTCGTTATTTTACCTGGCGCATTGATACTTAGATTTGCTTCCCGTTGCGGAGCTCCCTGATCTAGAATCTCCTTATACCAATCGGTATTAGGGTATAAATCTGGATCCGCATTGGTGCGGTATTTCTCGATAATATCATCGGTAAAGTGTGTTTGTTTACCGGCATTTGCCATCGCCCTATTGTAGAGCTCGATATATTCCAATGAATTGGCAAACTTTGGTAAAAACGTCGAACGCTGCCAGCCATAGTTTGCCGAAAAGCCGACTACCGCCCGGTCACCACCTCCACGCTTAGTGGTTACTAGTATCACGCCATTTGCGGCGCGCGAACCATAAAGGGAAGCGGATGCCGCATCCTTTAATACGGACATGCTGCTGATATCATTCGGGCTAATTGCCGTAAACTCAGCCGAAGTCGCTGGGATACCGTCAATAATATACATTGGTCCGGGGGAACCTAAGTTCGAGCGGCCACGAACGGTAACCGTTGCATTATTCCCTTTCTTAACTTCTGCCGGTCTGCTCAATACCGTAATTCCTGGAGAAATTCCTTGTAAGGCATTTTGAAGAGATGAAACTGGCCTTTCCGCCAATTCCTTGGGTGAGATGGATGCCACAGATCCTGTCAAATTCACCTTTTTTTGCGTACCAAATGCAACAACAACAACTTCCTCTAAACTTGCTTGATCCGCTTGCAAGGAAATACTTAAGTTAGTACCTTCAATCTTCGATTCAGATTTAAGGTAACCAATTGCAGTGACAACAAGGGTTTGTCCTCGACTGGCCTGAAGTACAAAGTTTCCATTTGCATCTGTCGAGGTAGCAACTGCTGGGTTCTCTTTGATAGACACCGTTGCACCGATTACTGGCCCATCGACCGCTTTCACGGTGCCATTTACGGACTCTTGGTTTTGAGCAAATAGAGCACTAGTTTCCATTTTTTTTTCAGCAGCAAAACCGAGGGAAGGGATAGTGATTCCTAACAGAATTGCGGAAGCAAATGGATACGTTCTATTTACTAGATAATTTTTAGTAAATCTTTTTTTCATGAATATAGTTACTTGTAAATCAAAAATGTTACAACACATGAAAGATATACATTAAACAAATATTCCGGTAACAACAGGTTAACACAATCGTTTGTTCTATATGCACAATCGATTGCTTTATAACAAAAGTCACCATAAAAACACACAATAGAGAAGGTTAGCAATGCTTATATTTATTGCTTTTCGGTACGAATATCGAATTCCGATTTCTTTTTTTTCGGTGCGCTATAGTGCACAGATTTAATTCCAATTAACTAAAGTTTACCAACTTAGCAGGACCTATCATGTATAACATAACTCAAAGACTAACAGGAATCAATACAAATAACAACAGATAAATTAAATCAATTTATAAATAAATATAGTTGAAAAATAAAAGGATGGGTAAACTTTTTATTATTAAAAATAAACTGAATAATCCTTAATTACTTCCATAAATTTAAAGGGCTAAAAGTATGATTTCAGCCCTTTAATTACTTTCCTTAAGTATTAGGTTCTACCTTAAGCAATTTAAAAATCACTTCCCGCCAAAGTCGCTTTCTGCGATGACCCTCGCCGATTTGATTTTTTATTTTTCTTTCTTCTACCCCACCAGATCATAAAGCCGGTAAGTGGTAAACTTGCGCATATAGCACTAATGATAAAAGCTAGAATTTTTCCCCATATTCCACCGATCGCACCAACATGAATATCGTAATTGGCATCGAGAACCTTTACTGCCAAGCTCTTATCCTCATAATTTACCGTGTTAATGATTTCCGCTGTGTTTGGATCAAACATTACGTGATGGCTAATATGATAGGAATAATCAAGTTGCTTGACATAGGCTTCGTAAGGATGCTCAGGATGTTCGTATTCCATATGCTCATAAGGAAAAACAATCGAGTATTGCGCAGCAGTCGGGTATTTTTCGGCAACTTGGTTGCTCATCTTATCGAGCATTGAAAATTCATAGTTATCTAAATCCAACTCCCGGTTGTATTCCGTATAAAATGGATAGGTTTCCCCTGGTTTCGCAAAAGCCGTAAATAACAGACCTTGAATAAACAAAAACGAATAAAAGGCACCGGTAATTGCTAAAATTAAAGCAAAAGGTATGGTATAGAAGCCCAAAATGTTATGAAGATCATAATTTTTACGCTTCCACCCTTTAACATTCTTCCAGCGAAACCAGAAACGTTGTTTTACAGATTTTCGCTTCTTTGGCCACCAGAGGTATAGCCCGGAGAGTAGCATAAAAATAAATATCAATGTCGGCACACCCGTTATCCATTTTCCCCAAGTGGACTTTAAGAGTAAACTAAAATGAATATACTTCACGATATGAAAAAAAGTATGTTCTTCATCAATAAATCGTAACACCTCTCCTGAATAGGGATTTACATAAACTGATTTATAGCTGACGAACTCATCGAAATAGTTCCAGGCATGTTCGTCCATCTCTAAATAAATGAACACATAGGATTTTTGCTTATCTAGGGGGATATCTACCCAAAATATATCATAGGGCTCCTTCGTGTAGGCTTTTACATTTGCCTCAAGCTGCTGGAGTGGTAACACCTGCTTACGGGCAACATCCGCTTCGTTGTGGTAAATTACATCACGACGTAGCCAGCTGGTAATATCCTGTTGAAATGCAAATAAACAGCCTGTTATAGCAACAACAAACACAATTGCACCTACGGTAAGTCCTAAAATCAAATGGAGTTTACCGACAGTCTTTGTAAGCAGGTTCTTTTTCTTCATGCTTTAAAATTTATACGTTACACTCGCCGAGAAGGAACGTAATTTCTGTGGAATGGCGTTTCCCCATCCAACCCAATATTTCTGATCGCTGATATTATCGACTTTAATACCAAACCGGTATTTTGACTTGTAGTCGTAAAACGCGTTTGCATTTAAAAGAAAATACGATGGCAATTCGATATTACCCATGCTTACCGAATTGACGACGTCATAAGCGCTTGCGTAATTACCACCAACACCAAGCCCTAAGCCCTTCGCTTTTCCAGTGAGTAAGCTATAGCTGGCATAGAAATTTGCCAAATAAGGCGAAGTTGCTGTCCCCGGACGGCGCCCTTGCACATCTGCGTCAGCTTTTGTATATTTTGAATTATTATAGGCAAAACCGGCCAGAACATTCAAACCGTTTATTGGTGTCCCCTGTATTTCAAGTTCAACCCCTTCACTCAAGCGCGTTCCATCCTGCACCTGTTCGCCAATCACACTTGTAGGAACAGCCCGTAACACGTTATCAACAACCACATGGTAGTATGAAACAGTTCCATTTAGACGCTTACCCAAGAGTTCTACTTTTGACCCTACTTCCCATTGATTGGCGAATTCCGGCTCTGCTGATTTGGTCACCTCTCCCTCGGCTAGGTACATTCCTTTATTAGTAAAACTATTCTGGTAGCTACCAAAAATGGACCATATCGACTTTATAGGTTGATAAACAACACCGAATTTCGGGGAGACAGTAACTTGATCAAATTTCTCCGACTCGATAGCTCCTACAAGACCGCCGATATTATCAAAATAGTCAAAACGAACCCCTGCCATAATATTTAGGTTATCAGTCAGATCTAAAACATCAGCAACATATGCGCTGTAAGTTTCGGTGGTACCGTCCAACGGATAAGTAAAATCGATGTTTCCTGCGGCATATTTAGCGCCCATATTTTTACCATTGAATGCGGTAATATCTACTGTCGCATCGGTGACGTTAATCATATCGTACGTACTTCCGTAAAAATATTGTTTATCGCGTACACGCAAGTAGTCTAAACCAAGAACCATACGATTGCGCATCGATCCAATTTTAAAATCGGCATTGAAATTTTGCTGGATCTGAAAATAGTTCTTTTTACTATCTTCGGTCGACTGATCTGCCCGTTGGACATAATCCGTGCCCTGAGCGCCCTCAACACCTGTTGCTACCGCGTTGGGTACAAAATAATAATAAGCACCAAAACCATCGGAATAATTCTGGGAAAAAGAGATATTCGTGCTGGATTTTATAAAAGGAGATATCTCGTAATCGAGCATACCAAATAAATTTAAATTACGATAGTCCTGGTCAAGTCCGTCTCCTTGAAGTGATAAATTATAATCAATTGGAAAATCTTTAATTGAACGCACTCCATATTGCGTATCGGGATAATTAAAACCAAGCATCTGTCCCATATTACTACTTTTCCCTTGTGTATATTCTGCCTCAAGGGTAATATGCGTCCGTTGATTGGGGCTATAGGTGAAGGTGGGGCTTATAAAGAAGTAAGAGGTTTTAAGATCGCTATTCTGAAAAGAAGCTTCGGAATTATAGGCTGCATTCACGCGGAACAAGGCCGTCTTATCCTTATTTAGGACGCGATTTAGATCAAGTTGCGCCCGATACATGTTATTAGATCCTCCCGAAATGCTTGCAGATCCGAAGTTTTGGTCCTGCGCTTTCTTTGTGATTCGGTTAATCATTCCACCGTAGCTCGCAAGCACGTTACCGAACAAAGTACCCGAAGGTCCCTTTAAGACCTCTAAACGCTCTAAATTCGCCGCGTCTACGGTACCAGAAATTCCTCCGGCCAATCCGTTTCGTAGCGTGTTAGACGATACAAAACCCCGTAAACTAACATACGCACCGCCGTCTCCAGACCGGCTGGTTGCATTCCATATATTTTGTAAACCCGTAATATTGCGCGAACCTTCATCCACATTAAATATCAGCTGTTGATCGAGTAAACTTCGGTCAATGACCGAATAAACCTGTGCATTTTCTAGATTTTTCAAAGGTATTTTTGCGACATTATAGGTTGGTTTCTCCAAAACCATTGGCGATTTATAACCTGTTACATTAACTTCATCCATTTGGACCGCTTCTGATTTGACGGTAATTAATCCGACGTAGTGGTTCTGATTTTGAATACGTACGGGTTTCTCGTACACCAGGTTTCCTAAATATTGAATACGAAGCATATAATTTCCTTTTTCAGGAATGCTAAGCTCGAATTCACCATTATTATTAGCCTGTGTTCTATCAACAGAAGGCTCGATGCTTATTGTGGCATTTGATAAGGGTTCCAAAAACTCTGTTTGAACTTTCCCTGTTACTTGTACTTGCGCTTGAGCCAAACAGACAACCGACAAAAGAACTGCGGTAAGTAAATATTTATTCATTTTTTTTATGATACGTTGGGAAGCAAATGTATGATTAATTTAGATTAATTAAAAACAAAAGATCACAACATTCTTACAATGACACTTTCTTATAAGAACAGCAATAAATCTGTTGATATCAATAGTTTACATACTGATTATCAAAAAATAATATGGAATAAACAGAGGGAATCTATAAAATTAAAGATGGCATGCACCTTAAAAATAGCAAACAATTTATGGTGACACCAGGGTAACTTTTCAGCAGCTAAAAGAAAATCTAGGCACGAGCTAGGAGATTATTGGGGCTCCACATGCCGCAGCCATGATACACGATTCAACTAGAGGATTACCGGGTAGTAGATTCGTCCCAAAGAAGTGGGTATATCCAAATCAATTTTACGATCAAAGATGCCATACACAGATGATCCAGAACCCGACATCGATGCGTAAAGTGCACCATGTTCGTATAAAGCAAGTTTTAGTTGACCAATTACTGGATAAAGTTCAAACAAGCTATCTTCAAAATCATTTTTGACATGAAATTTCCATTCTTGAATAGGTAGTTTAATTGAGTCACTCAGTGCTTTTTCGGGAACGTTAGGATGAACGCCCGCATAAGCTAGCTGGGTAGAAATATGAATATCAGGTTTAACTAGTACGATGAATTTATCACTTAAATCCAGATCAATTCCCTCCAGTGTGGTCCCAGTACCCGTCCCATACGCGGCCGCATTTCTAATAAAAAACGGACAATCAGCCCCCAGTTTCGCGGCATACCCTTCCAGCCGCTGATCTGTCAGCTCCAATTGAAACTTTTCATTCAACATTTTTAAAACCACAGCCGCATCCGAGGATCCGCCCCCCAGCCCCGCACCAAAAGGTATCTGTTTATGGAGCTGTATACTTATCTGGGGTAAGGAATAATCTTCAGCAAGTAATCTATAGGCCTTCAGGCAAAGGTTAGACTCATCCGCTGGAAGATCCATTCCCGTAATGGTAAGTACGGTAGGTAATTCACTTGCATGGATCTCGATGATATCATATACGGAAAAGGGGTAGAAAATGGTTTGTAATTCATGGTACCCATCAGCCCGCTTAGCGGTGATATTTAACCCAATATTGATTTTAGCATTAGCGAATGAAATCATAGTGCAATAATAAATAAACTCTTCCTACTTTATACGCTTCTACCCTATTTTTTTGGTAAGTTATACTTTTAGTTTAGCCAAAGATTGTTGGAAGTTTCCCTGTTCCTCTTCTTGCAGTTTGCTGGTAGCTTTCCCAGACCTAACCCTTATTCCTAGCCCGTCCCCTTAAAGCTCTTTTACAGCGGGTAATGAACTGACTTTCCTGTTAATAGAAGAATCGGTAACCAACACTAAAAAAATCGACGAATTTTCCTATTTTTACACTACTTTCAGAGAAACTGACTTTTTCGAAATAATAGTATTTTGTAGTAAATGAGTGAAGAAACAAATTTTCCAGAAGAAAATCAGGACCTTAATGAGCAAGGTCAGGACAATGAATCAAATTCGACCACAATCCCCTTATCTGGACTGTACGAGAACTGGTTCCTCGATTACGCATCTTATGTTATTCTAGACCGAGCCGTACCACATATTAATGACGGATTTAAACCCGTT
>JAALOO010001289.1_pt1 | contig 17811 bp, 15 predicted proteins | sample 7257641 | NCBI WGS metagenome assembly JAALOO01 (sample SAMN14085613, study PRJNA598686) | mite metagenome | biome: ENVO:01001000; feature: ENVO:01001002; material: ENVO:01001226; isolation source: single female mite from University of Michigan culture on fish food culture... ...
GGAGAAATAGAGAAACAGAGGGAGAAAAATCATTTTTTTAGGGATAGGCTGATAAAATTTAAAGCAGGCTAATGATATTGGCAACGTGAGTTAGGAAAAAATCATAAAAAATACAAATAGTAGTCATTAGAGTAGTATAATTATTAATTAAACAACATTTGCTTTGACATGGCACGCCTCTAAAATGCAAAATAAAAATTCTAGAAATTAAATCTAATAACTCATATTAGCTTATTTTTAAATAAATAAAAATTTTATAAACAAAATTTTGTTTGCAATTCAGTCAATTTAAAAAATCATAAACTTTTAGAAAAAAATTGTTACAAACTTGACTGAATAAAGTTGTCAAAAAACGTCAGCAATGGCAAATTTACAGCTATTGCCAATCAATGCAAAGATTGTCTACTGTTGTACAATGATAAATAAAAAAGCGGAAGATGGTTCAAATGAGTGAGAATTTAGCAGTAAAATAGCTTGACTAAGTAAACTGTGTGCACTGAAAGCAGGCAACAAAAAAAATCAAAGCTGCTTAAAAGTAGATGGGAAAGTTAATGACAAAAGGAAGAGATAAACTACACAATACAGAAAGAAATTGAAGAAAGAAGAAGAAGAAAAGAAGTGACCGTTACGGTTGAGCGGTGCCGCCATGTTGCGTGAATACCACTTTACTGGGCGACAATCAGGCACACTGAGGCAAATGAGGCCTCAGCCACAAGGTACTACTGCTGCTGCCATCACTGTTGGCACGCTTGTTGCACGCCGTGCAAAAGGGGGCAAAGAGGAGGAGGAAATTGCCAGCTGACTACTACTTACCAGTCGGTACACCGTCGGCACAACAACACTTGGGGAACAGTAGTACAACAGCAGTTGGTGTGAAAGTGCTGATTATTGGTTAGATAAGCTGCTCAGACATGTGCTTTTTGTGGAGAAAGCAGTAACAGCAATCGGTAGAAGCAATCGGTCAACGGCCAGTCAATAGGGCATTCTTTTCTGGTGACTGTTTTTTGATGTTGCAGACTGATCAGCAATTTTGTTTGCCCACAATCAGTGTGATGACCAGTGGCAAATGATGAGCAATAGGTAAAATGTGTGCTGATTATACAGCAGTCGATGAAAGGTTTGTGATATGAAACAGTAGTATTAGCGATAGACTGTGATTGTGTCACTTGAGCACTACCAAATGGCCAACAGCATCAATTTTGCTTGTTGAGAGAATGAAATCTTCATCTGCCGCAGACGCACGTGCTCGGTAAGAAATCTGTCCTCACTATGCCGTCTCCTGTTCCTACTCTTTGGTTTGTTCATTCCTTTTCCCTCTTTCTCTCTCATTCCCCTTCTCCCACTCATTCTCTTGTTGCAGCCCTCTTCAATGCTTTTCTTTCTTGCCTCTGGCGCAACCGAGAACCGCGGAAAAATGCAACCGTTGCTGCTTCTGCTGCAGTCGCTGCCGCCGTTTTTCTTCTGTTTCTGTTTATGCTGTTGCTGTTGCCGCCACCACAAGCTAACAGCGTGCCAGCGCCTAAATCGACTTTCGCCGCACATTTTTCAGTGTCAATGTTTTGGTTGTCGTTTTGAGCCTCTTTTTCTTGTCTCCAATTAAACTGAAAGGTGAAAGGAGAAAAAGTAAGTTAGCCAGCGGTGCACTGTTTTCAAACACACAGTAACAAAGAAGCAGTCAACAATAATGTTTGTTCACAGAGAGGATTTGGCGCCGTTTTACTTGTGCTCTGATTGATCATGTCCACCTCATGCTCTCTTCTGTCATCGATGACTGCTGCTGATTAGCGTGATCCGCAACCGTGCTGCCACAACTGAGGTTTATCTTTCTTTTCTTTCTACACACATTTGCCGACAATAACTTAATCTCTTCTCGTTCTTGTCTCCCTTTACTTTCTCTCACCGTTTATCTGGCGCACTCGTTCTCACAACCACAAAGCTATACTACTTCTGTCGGAAGCCATCAACAACGGTGACAATGGCAGCAGCAGCAACAGCAGCAGCTTGCACTTGACCGAGCAGTCACGAGTCGGCTTCTGTATGTGAGCCAGTCTGCTGGAACAGCAGCTCTCCTTCTGTGTACTGTAAGTTTGCATGTGTGCTGTGCTGTGTCTGAGTAATACATCAAACACGTCGCCAGGTGACCGTTTGCCGCCAGTCAGCGCTAAAGACAACAACAACAGTAACGACAACACAGCAGCAGCAGCAACAGCAGCATCAGCAGGAAAAAAGAAACAATCACTGAGGTAAGCATGATCAATCGCCATAAGGTTGCCTGTCCTTTTCCCTGCACACTCTCTCTTTTTTTCTTGTCTTCTCGTGTTCTCACCATTCAGACTGACCAATCAGTCGACACTTTCACCACCACCACTATCACCACCTTTCTTCCTTTACCTCTTTTCTCCTTCTTTTTTTCCTCTTCTCCCCTGTTTTCCCTGCTTTCTTAACTTTCCTCAGCAGTGGTTCACTGTCAAACTCGTTGAGACCAGGCGTTCTGCTGAGCAACACGAGCTCCACAGTTTGCGCCAGTATGTGAATACGCTGAACGCGTGTAAGTGAGCGATTGAATGAGTGTGTGTGTATGAAGTGCACGCGCCGCTGCCCTTTGCCTGTCGGCGCTACAAAGCATACATACAAACACACACACACACACTCACTACGAGGCGATGATGATGTGAATTAAGCGATAATATTGCCGCCACTGCCGTTGCTGCCACTCACTCACTCTCACTCTCAGTCCGACACTCTGCAGACTGCTCACTCTCAATCTCAATCTGACTTTTTGCTTTTCTCTCTCCCTTTTCCTGTCTGTCTGCGCCAGTGGCGATCATCGGCGGTCGTGCTCGTGCTCGTGTCAATGAGATGGTGATGATGGTGATCTCCTCTTGCAAGGCAAACCAGTGACTAGGCAGTGACTAGAAAGAAACGGTAATGCCTCTGGCTACTTGCACTTGAATATTTGCACTCCATCTTTTCCATCGATTCATCTTGTCATCCTCTCATTTTATTTGCTGCTAATGCTCCTTGCTGTTGTCTATTTCAATATCCCGTTTGTTTCTGGTTGAAACCTCTCTCAACATTTGCTTAATTATCACCAGGCATCATCCCGCTACAAAACCATCACTGACTAAGTACTGTCAAGCAGACAGAAGAGCTCTGTGCTAGCACTGTGCACGCGCACTGCCTTCACTGCTGCAGAAAAAACGGGCAAACACAAACAAATAAACAGTAAACATCCGCAGCATTTGAAGCATCGGCAGCACTTGTTTCGCTTTTCCTCTTCTTTCCCCCCACACTTTTTCTCCTTTTCAATTGGCTCTGCCTGTCGTTTGATGGCCAGTCACTAACAAACACTGGCACGCAAACTACCAACAAACAGACAGACAGACAAGCAAACAATTTCAACATCAGCAGCTGCCATCGTTGTTACCCAGTGTGTGTGTGTGTGTGTGTGCTGTACAGCATCAATCGAGAAAGCCAGCAAACCAGCAACCACACCTAACCAGCTGAGGACCAATACGACAACGACGACAATAATGATGATGATGGTGATGGTGACGGCTAGCACTACCTTACTGTGACACCCGATTCACCCACAAAGCATCCTTCGTTCATACCTTTTGCATTTATCATCATCATCACGCAATCACCAGTTTTCGCACTGCTCGTACAGTATTGAACGCCTGAATTCTGTGCGTCTCTTGTTTCTCAAAGCTCAGAACATCTGCCAAAAAGTACTACTACCACTAGGAAGTGCCATAAACCTACCGTTTCAACGCTGTTTCTGTGTCTACATTTGTATCGTCACTACCATCGTCTCATCAGTCAGCAGCAATCTACTTGCCCTGCATCATGTTGCCGGGCATTGCCATCTTCGGCAGCGACCCCCTGGTCAGCCTACTCGTCCGGTACTTCCGCAATGGCGGCTTCACCGTGGTGGCCCTCTGGTCGCCCACCGCCGAACAGGCGGCCACACTCGCTAATGAGTAAGTAAACTGGTGATCTGATCTACACTACTACTTCCACCTGTAACTTTTCCACTTAAACTTCCAATCCATCTACCAGAAACCAGATCAAAATTCACTCAAACAACGTGGACCGCATCCTGCTGCTGGGCAGCGTGCAGTTGATCGTCGTGGCCGCCAGTCCGCACTTTCACAGTCAGATCGCCTCGAAGGCGTGCGGCATCGGCAAGCACGTCGTCGTCGCCAACTGGCCACCCGCCTACTCGCTGGCGGAGATGCAGTCGATGCAGGCCGCCGCCGCCAACTACCCCTCCCTCATTGCCCTTCTCTTCACCGCACTAAGACATGTGCCCGCACTGCAGCTGATGCACAAGCTAATCGTCGAGGACCGACTCATTGGGGCCGTCAAGACGGTCCAGGCGACCGTCCTCTGCGATGTTGTCTCAAGTAAGTGACGGACGTAGGGTGACAAATGATGTGTGTGTGTGTTGTGCAATGATGATGGTAGAGATTGCGCGCACTTATCAGCACCAGACGACGACTGCAGTGCTGGCAGTGCTGGCAGTGTCTTATCACCCTAGGAAGTGACACTGTCACTGTCAAGTCTGTGATTTCACTTGATTTCAGGCAGACACTTCTCAAGTCATGCCGCTGGCAGTGACAATGTGCTGTCACTGACGACGACGACAACTGTCACATTCTTATCTTAGTGCTGACAAGTAGTGTTGTTTGTGTGCTTGCACTTGCGCTTTCAGCTTTATTTGTTTTGTTTATTGTTTTACCTTAGAAATGCTTGCGCAACTGTGCACGTTTTAATTTAAGTTTCAAACTATTTTTATTATTTGTTGCAGTTTACGAGGAAAAATCCGTCATTTGGGACAAGTTTATGGGCGGTGGCCTACTGTCACTGTACGGCAGCAACCTCATCGACGTCATCAGCTTCACCACGGGCTTGCGAGCACGCAAGGTGCACGGAATGATTCGCACCTTTAACCACCTTCTGTCAAATCACCGTGAGTTTGCAGCCGTTAGTTGGAGTGAAAGGGCGATCAGTTGACTGATCATTGCTACCTTTTTTCCACTTCTAACCCTCACCTTAATATCATATTTACTGATTTGCATACAATGTCCACCCACACAGATATCTTGCGCAACAACGCCGACGATTTTGTCACATTTCAAATGGAGATGTACGGCGGCGGTGGTGGTGGTGGTGATGACGGTAATGTTGAGGGTGGTGAACTGGAAAACGGTGAAACTCAGCCAATTCATCACTCGGAGAAGTTTCACCCGGAGATACATGAGCACAACTGGGCCATTGCCACTGTGACCTTGAACGGCCTGCACTACAATCACCTGCCTGAGCACGAGCTGATCGTCTACGGCAACGGTGGCTACCTTGCCTATCGCAACGGAAATCTCTACGGAAAGTTGAAACAGGTGACGCCGCCGTCGACTGTGATGGGAACAACGATCACGACGGCGACGACAACCTCGTCGACCATGGCTTCACATGGCGAAAATGGTGGAAACACTGGAAACAGCAACGGCAATGGAAATGGCAACAGCAGTGGCTTTCTCAACTCACTGGGCAACCACAGCTGCAGCAGCAGCAGCGGCCACGAGAGCGGCGCCTCCTCCTTTTCCAAGGAGAGCATCTTCTACCTGGACGACTTTGACGCCGCATACCATCAGCAGCCACTTGAGTTGAGCTCACTGGGAACGTCTGCCACTACCGGTGCTGTTGCTGCTACCGTTTCCGGTGTCAGCAGTGGCAATGGCAGTTTGATTAGCACCGGCAGCAGCAGTGGCCATCCCCCTCATCTCAGCCATCACCACCTTTATCACCACTCCCAGCACCACCACCCGCCCACCATTGGCCACCTGCCCCCTCAGCTGCTGCCGCACACCACGGCCAAGTGGCACGTCTGGCCGGAGCTGTACCAGCGTGCCCTCTTTCACCTCGTGGCCACTCTCCGGGAGGCCTTCTTTGGCGGTGACACAGCCGCAGTGCACGAACTGAGTAATGGCACTAACAAGGAGGGTGACCACTCGGTCCACTCAATGTTCTGTCCGCCGCTGCTGACGGTTACATCGAACGGCTCATCGGAAGATCTGACAGCGACGACAACCACTTCAACGGTGAACATTCCAGGCAGTGCTTCGGAACAGCTTTTAGAGCAAATTCACTGGATCAAGGATCCGCTGGCCGGTGCGGCCAGCTTTGAGGATGGCATTTACATTCAAATGGTAATTGAAGCAATCAAGCAAAGCAATGAGGAGCATCGGTGGATTCGCATTTTCGAAAATACGGAATCGCTTTGAAAAAATCAAGTATAATATGAATTCAGTATTCAGTAACTTTTGTTTCAATTTGATGATCACACACAAACACTTCACTTTAATAGGAGCTTGACTTTGTTGTCACAAACTCAGTAATTTTTGCATGTTTTTGAAAATGATAATTTTTTTGCAGTACTCATGCATTTTACTATTATTTCTGCACATTTTGCCAATTATTTTTTTTATTCTGAATATTTTTCACAAGTGAATTCTTCTATTTTTGCCATATTTTAATGCATTTATGTTATAAATGTTTTCACAATTTGTAATGTTGATCACAAGCACACAAACATTTTTCAAATCATTTTCATTTGCCATTTTTCTAGTCATAAGTGATTCATTTATAAAACAAAAACGTTTCTAACTGCTAATTTTTGGTTTTTTCACTGTGAAATCCAATTTAAATTTGCATTTTCCGTTCTAATGTACATGCATTTACTCAATTTGTTTATTTAAATTGTTTGTTTTTATTTTTTTAATTTAAATAGACCATCATTGTATTGGAAAATAAAATTTCAATATATATTGAAAGAGAATTGCACATTATGTAGTCAGTAATAAGAATAGTTATTTAAAGAAGAATAAACTGACAATAGAAATAGTGATTCTCTGTGTGTTGTGTTAGGTGTGTATGTGTGTGAGAAAGAGAAAGTGACTGAAAGAGCGAGTTTGATAATACCCAAAATAAAAAAGTAAAATTAATGGAAAAGACAATCAGAAAAAAGTTAAATGGTTTCTCACAGTGGTTTTTGCCCGCACAAAATATTCAAATTTTGTGCCAATTTGTTACTTTTCAATAAGCTGAAACCGTTTATCCCTTTTTTCAATTCCATATCAATTGAGAAAAGGGCTATGCAAAGGCCGGAGAGAAGTGGGCACTCGTTCAAAGGCACGCCGGAATGATTCGCCTGAACCGAAGTGCCCTTCCTTCGTCGTCCTTGTTGCCAGTATTGTCGCCATAGCAGCAGGTCACTTCTCGGTGTGTCTTCTCGGTTGAAGTGTGTGTGTGTGTGTGTGTGTCAAAAAACAATAAAAGTAGTAAAGGAAAAATAAAAGTAGTATAGAGGTGAATGATAGTAGAGAGAGAGAGAAAAGGTAATAAATAAAGTGGCGTATACAATAAATAAAAGACTCATTGTCTTTACATCATAGCTTTGTCCGTAGATTGCTAGTTGCTGCTTCCACCACTCGCCCCGTTGATGTTCAGCGCCGAGGCGGCAAATGCAGTGGTGTCGGCAATGGAGGTGGACAGCGTCGAGTTGGAGCCGGTCAGCAGGTGAAATGGCGTCCTGGAGGAGACCAAATGGCCGCCGGAAATGTTCTTATCACCGTTTCCTCCGCTCCCTCCTCCTCCGCCACCGTTTCCTGGCTCGTGCAGGTAGTGCATGGCACTGGCCAGGTGGGCGTGCGAGTCGAGCAGCTCCCGAGCCGAGGCCTTCTCAATGTCCATCGAGGTTGAGCCGGTGGAGCCGGAGTCATCGTTGGAGGAGTCGCCGCTGGCGTCCGGCCACAGTCCGGCTATTATGCGCTGTAAAAGTGTATTGAAAATGATTAGTTAAATTTTGGTTTGTTTTACCAGCGTCTCAACGTACCTCTTTCAACGTCAAACTCTGGTCAGCTTTGAAGAAGAGATAGTAGGGAACGTAGAGCGGAATGCAGATAATAGAGGCGGAGGCGATCATCCAGCCGACCAGTTGACCGTACCAGGGAAACTGCTTGCCCGCGTAGTCTGGTGGAGTGTACTGCACAATGGAGAAGATGAGAATTGCCTAAAAGGAGGTGATAAAGGATTTTGTAATGACAAATAAGTTGACTGTGTAGTGCGCCATGGGCAAAAAAGGTAACTTTTTTGATTGCACTTACCAAAAGACAGGCCGGCGAGATGTACACCCAGACGTAGTAGAGGAAAATGTTAGGCTTGAAACCGAGCATTTTGCACATGTTGCTGTAGATATTTTTTCCGCCTGTTATAAAAAAAAGTAGTAAAGTTAAAATTTATAATGGGTATTATGACTTTAAATTCAAATGACTCTGTCTCTATCTTATTCTCTTTCTCAACTCCGTACCATAAATCCAGCAGAAACCGACAATCTCGAGGAGGACGACAATGAGCAGTGAGATGCCACTGGCGGAGAAGTTGTCCATCAGCTGGAAGACCCACATGCCGCCCTCAGTGATCATCGTCAAGCCGAGAAGGAAGTGCACCAGAACGACAAAGGCCGTGAAGAGCTGTCGACGAGGCCGGAGGAAACGAGGCCACTCGTCGACGATGCCCGTCACAAATGACTCCACCGTGCAGAACTGACTGTCAATGCCCAGCACGAGGAGCATGATGAAGAAGAGCACGGCCCAGACGTTGGGCGCCGGCAAACGGGTCACCGCCTCGGGGTAGACGATGAAGGCTAGGCCCGGCCCAGAACGGGCCACCTCCTCCACGGTGCTGTTCAGGCCTTCCGCCAGGTGGCCCAGCACGGAGAAGATGACAAAACCGGAGAAGAGGCTGGTGGCAGAGCTGAGCAAACAGGCGATCAACGAGTCGCTGTATGACAAAAAAAGCGTTGTTTAGTAATCAAAAGATGAGGGAAGTCAATAAGTGTTTTTACCGAAAGAAGTTGTGGTGAAAGGTGTTGTAGCTGCCAAGGGCAATGTTAGTGCCAATGCCAATGCCGTAGGTGAAAAGCAGCTGCGTGCCTGCTGCCACCCAAATCTGCAAAAAGGGGGACAAAGTTAAAGTTTGTGATTTCAAAAACCTTTTTCTAGCTTTTACCTTTGCCTCCTTTAGCATGTGCCACTTTGGCGTTAGGTAGAACAAAATGCCCTCTTTGGCGCCCGACAGTGAAATTCCGTAGCCAAAGAGGATGACTAGAATGACGTAGGGGAAGATGGCCGTGAACCAGATGATCTTTCCACTCTGGTGGATGCCTCGGTAGATGACCAGGTAGACGAGAATCCAGGCGGCAATCAGCGTCGCAAAGAGGTGCCACTGAATTTCACCCACATCAGAGATGTCATCGGTGATGTGCAGTACTTTTTGACTGAATTACAAAAAAAATATTAAGTATTTTGATAATTAAAAATGATTACAAACACCTACTTCCAAAACTCCATTGAAGGCGGCGCCGAGCCGTTGTGAGTGGCGTCCTGCTGGTGACACTCGGGCGTATTCCAGGGATTGCCGCAATGGCTCCAGGGCAGCGGCGACTTGAAGCTGCTCACCAGGTAGTACAGCGTCCAGGCGATGATCACAATGTAGTAGGTGTTACAAAGGCCTATCATCACCATGGAGGCAAAGCCGATGCCCTTGAGAATTGGAATGCGGTTCCAAATGGCCACTCCGCCTGACTGCAGGAACTGTCCCAGACTGACCTCCATCAGAAAGAGCGGCACGCCGAGGATGAAGACGCAGATGAGGTACGGCACAAGAAAGGCACCTAAAGTTGTATAACGCATGAGAAGACAGATTAATTAGCATTTAAACCAGAAAAGGCAAAAAAGCTAATTCTACAACCTTTTTGTCATTTTTAAATAAAAAAACTTTCATTGACATTAACAAATTGACTGCACTTGAACTATTTACTGCTAATAATAATTGAATGAAACCAGCTATGTGTAAGTTAAAAAGTATTGACTGACAGTTGGCAACACTTTTTGACATTTATTTGCAATGATGTTGAACTAAAATTGATACCATTGCTAAGTAGTGCCGTCAGCTACCACTACAAACTGCCATTTGTCAATGAGAGTGAAAGCTAAGTGCTTTGACTCCATATTTGTGCACACTTTCTTGTACTTTTTTCAGTTGACATAGACAAAAATGATAGGTGTGTGATTCTCCCAAAGATGCTTTTTTCGTTGCTCCTGCTGACGTACACCCAACGGCGCAATGTACAAATTCTGTCGTCAGAATTATCATCATCACCGACAGCATCACTGCCATCACTATTCTCCATTATTCGGTGATCTCATCCACTTCCAACTCACCTTGTTGGGTTAAAAATAGCAAAAAAGTGGAAGAGTGGCAGTAGCATCGCCAGTAGTAGCACCGGCTACGTGCACAATCGCTAAAACACACACACACACACATGCTGGAAACTGAGATCTAAAACAAACAGCTACACACACATTTGTGCACGTAGTAGAGGATTCTTTAAAGGCACACTAATACACTCACAAAGTCACATAGGCACTGGTGACGCACTCAAGCTGCCTGCCTATGTGCCATAGTTTTTCCGCTCTTGGCTAATTAATCGACTTGTCAGTGAAACAAAACTAAAAGGAAAGAGATCAAGTTCGGTCAACAGTTTAGAGCTGCCAGACAAAAGCAGTTTGCTACTGTTGAAAATTCCGGTGCATTCTGCTAATCATCATCAACAAACTTGACAAATGACTGATAAATTGGTGCTATTGTTTGTTTGTCTAAATTTGATAAGTCGCTGATGTCTGTCATTATTGAAAAGTACTGTTCCTTTTGTTACAATGCAATTTAGTTTTTAGTTTTAATTACAAAACATGTACAGTCGTAACAATTTACAGCTTTCTGCACTGAAAATTGGCAATAAAGAAAACTGCATGATGAAATCAATTGGTAATTTATGATGTTTTTTGTTTTTACTATGACGTTCTAAAAACGATGCTTTTGCAATATTTAAAGTTAGAGAAGTGAGAAAGTTGTAAAAAAATGGTGCACGTAGTTCAATTGGCCTTACCAAAATAGAACATCGAGACAACTTTTCCTCTTTTTGAAAAGAATTCTGGCGGCACTACCGCCAGACAGCACCGGTACGACTAGTACTGCCGGTGTCTTTTCCCACCAACCTCACTGTTCATATAATCTAAATATAACCTTGCTCATCTCTACTAAAAATTATTATTAAAGAAAGCATCTAAGCTGGTGCTCATCGGAAGCCAACTGACAGCCATTCTATTTCTCTCTTTCTTTTTTCTCCCCTTGATCCACCTCAACTGTTGTCTATGTCGTTCTGCATCGCCAAAACAGATCTCGACCTCAAATGCTCTCGACACTATTCTCTTCTTTCATTCCGTCTGCTCACTGTTTAGGTCATTTACACATGAATGAAAGGAGTTGTGTAAGAGAACGTGAAAATAGATGCTACAAATATGAAATTTGTCAAAAAAGGCAGACACGCAAACTGCAAAGGCATTGACCGAAAATTGTTTTTGAGCGTTTTGCTGTACAAAAAGATAGAGCCGTACAATATAAAAAGAGGCAATAGTTTGTAATAAAGTATGACGTGATAATTTGATACTAACTTTGCGTTTTTACTACTTTATTTTGTAACATTAACTGGAAATCAAAACAATTAATGTTGGTGAAATACGATAAAAAATAATTCATAAACAATTTTTCGTTTTTAATTTTGTATCATTTTCGTTTTGGGCAGTTTTCCAACATGTGTCTCGTGGCATTGCCAAACGATCAGCCGAGCAAGCACGAAAATGATTGAGAATGATAAAGAAAAAAAAGACAGTTTAATTACAGTACTGTTTGTAAAAGTATGTTCATATCAATGAAACTTTTGATAAGCAATGGTTTAGCAACTGTCAAAATATAGTTTATCAGGAGACGGAAAGAACCCAGCATGGTGTAAAGGTGCAGAAAGAGGGTGCATTCAATCACTGAATTAAAGCGTCATATCACACGACGATGTGTATTTCACGATCATTGAGCAAGGCTAACAAGCAACCAACGAAATGACTGTGAAATGCATCCACATCAGATGCTGATAAATACTTGAGTTTATCCATTATTTAGCTTTTATCTTTTTAAAAAGTTTATTCGACTACTAATCTCTTGTTGTGCATCTCTGTTGCACTATTGCATTATGTTTTGATAAAGTTTATCGATCTGATAGAATAAAAGATTTTAAGTATCAACACACAAGGACACAATTGGTAGACACAGGAAAACAACCTGAAACATGCGTGCCAGTAAGTTTTTTTAAAAGCAGTAAAAGTTTTCTGTGTTTTCCGTTGAAAGCTAATGAAAAACCAAAAATTTTGAGCATTATCACTAACTTATCAGTAAAATAAAGTTATTGCACACTTTTTGGTTATTTGTCAAATTTAAACATTCATTTGTTTTTACACTAATCAAATTAGTACTTTTTGTTTTTGAAAAAACAGGATCCAATAGTAAGATACTGCAAATAAAGATGACATTTTTGTTGACAACTGACGACTAACTGACAAAAATGTAGCAGTAGCTTTTTGCAGTAAACTTTGCTCTCTTTTCATCAAAAACTAACTAGCTAATGGACATTAACAAAAGTCAGTGTAAGTGTAAAGATAAGTCGATAAAAGAAGAAACATCAGCCCAACAATGCTCTGAATTATTGAACAATGCATTTAGATAATTGAAAAAATGAAAGGGAAGAGCAGCTACAATGTTTTGCGTAGTTAATTTTCTTTGTGTTTTCAGTTAACAGTTTTTGATTGGAAAATAACCAAAATTTGTGCCAACAAATTAGATCTAACTGGCTGGTACTAACTGTTTTCTGAGAAAAAATCATTCAACTATTATTTTTGTCTAGCGCTACTATTATGGTGTCAGTTATCATCTCATCAATAAACACTCCGAGTGATTGATTTCTTTTTTACTATTTAGAGTATAAGTATTTCACTTTTTTTCATCAGTAGAAAAACGACATCTGATCAGGCAGTGTCATTTAGGTCGTTTCAATCGAATTGAATTTCATCACTAGTATGACAATATAGAAAAAGAAAACAACAGTCTGTTTGTTGCAAAGTTAAAAAGATGAAGTAAAGTTTCATAAAATCTAATAAAATGATAAAAAAACAGTCAATTGTTCAGTAGTTTATCAGTTTGGCTGCTCACTTTATTTGTAATTGATGTGACGCAAATGCATTTAAAAGTTTTAAAAACTAATAAAAGTGAATTTTAATAACTAGTTTAACAAATAAAAATGTTTAAAATTTAAAAAAATAAAATTAGTTCTGAATTTAAACAAAAATAAAAAATGTAAAAAATGTCTTTTCTCAACAAAAAAATTTAACTACAAACGTTTTTACTGTTTTTAAGTAAAAATCATTTTACAAATGTCAATTGAACCCAATTGGTAATTGATTGAGAATGGCAAAATTGGATATACCCAACGCCGTCAAAACTTTATACTTAATAACTTGCTAAGTGACTGCTAATTTAATTTGGCACTGAACTTGAATTTAGACTGTCAAATAACTAAATGGCATTGTCAAAATTAATTACGTTTTTAGCTATCAACTAATTTTTACTTACTACAAATTTTTAAAAAATGACTATTTAGAAAAGAAATTGTAACTTACCGCCTCCATTTTCATAGCATAAGCTAAAGAGTTAATTGAAAAAAGTTTTTGAGTATTTTCACTAGCAAAAAAGGAACTTTGGTAACAGAAAAAACACTTACTAAGGGAATCGCCAGACATTGCCCAGTCCGACGGCGTAGGAGATGCAACTGAAGATAAAGTCGAGTTTTCCAGACCACTGGCCACGCTCCGGCATGGCATCCTCATCGTCGTCGTCATCATCCGGTGAGCACAACGTTCCATCAGCCATCAGCTTGGGGTGGTGGGCGAGGTCGACTGCGCTGACCATGCCCAGGTCCTCGGCTTCCTTCAACTCTAGTCGACTGCCCGCAGGGTCACTGGCAAATGACTCACTGACGAGTGGACGTTGTGAGGAGTTGCGAATGCGATAGCGCTCAATGAACTCCATTGGCCCGACGGGGTTCATGGCGCCAATAGAGCCCTTCTTGGTCGTCTTCCTCTTGCCCTCATCATCGTCATCATCATCCATCATCATCATCAGCTCCGGCGGCTCGGGGCTGCTCTCCAGCGAGGGCTCAAAACTGCGCGGCTCCTGCTCCTCTTCGTGGCTCATAATCGGCGTGGCGTCCGAGCTGGTGCTCAGGTTGTCGTTGTGGAGAAAGTTAGTGTTGATGTTGCCGCCGCCGTTGTTGCTGTTGCTGCTGTTGTAAAGATGGCCAAGTTGCAGTGATCGATTGACCAGATCATTGACGAAGGATTTTGAATTACTGAGGCTAGATCGGCCGTGTTGATCGTTCATATGCTGGTGGTAATCTTTGCCTGCCGGTGGTGGTGGTGGTGGTGGCGGCGATGGTGAAGGCGTCGAAGAGGGCGACTCGCCGATTATCAGCAGACGATCGATCTGATTGGCCGGCATGAGGACGTCTTCGTCAGCGGCGCATCCATCAATTAGAGTCAGGCGAACATCTTCTAGACTGCTGCCGTTGCCAGTGTCGACTGTTGCTGTACCTCCTCCGCCATTGGAGGCGTGATTTGCATGCAGCTTCGCCTTCGGTGGAACAATGTCTGATGCATTGATCAGCGCACTTGCACCGGTGGAAAGTTTCACCGGTGCAAGAGGACATGTACTGACGTGCACCAGAGTGGAGCCACCTTTACCACCAAGTGAAATGCAGGAGCATCGACGTTGTTGCTGTTGCTGATGAAACTGTCCATTGCCTGAAGAACGACGGCGATGTGGTTGCTGTTGTTGCTGATGGCCACTTTCCATTATACTTTCTCTACTATTTGTTTAGTGCAAGATTAAAAGTACTGCGACCTTTCTCTTTTTGATCTTTTTTGTTAGCAGTTTCACTAATGTTTTTAGCGCCTGTTAATGTTAGTGTGTTTGCTAGTGTCTTTGTCTTTTGTTTGGAAAAAGTCTTTCTGTGTTAAAAGCACGTGTGCTGCGACCTTTGTGATTTTTTATCACTAAAAAAAGTTAGGAAGTGAGAATCAGGTGATGCAGATGCCAAAGTAGGTCAACGGTGATAGCAGTTAACGGTGCTGTATGTCAACGGGTCAAGTGTATAGGGAGAGAGAGAGAAACTGATAGTGAATGTGTCTTTGTGGGGGTAAGAGTAACTGGGGTGACCTGTGTGCCTGACTTGGCTTGGCTTGGATTGGATCTCGTGATGATGATGTGGCTGATAAAGGCCTCACCCTTCTTAGTGACAACAGTCACACTGACACTGGCTGCACTTGACTGAATTGTGGCAGGTTGATTGGCAGCACTGTTGCCGTCTTTGCTGATGCAGTGATAAGCGAGCTGCAACAGTTTTCGTGCTTTCACAGCTAACTAGAGAGCTTTTCGTTTTCTTATCACTTCTTCGCAGTGCTCTTGCTGTCTTTTTCGTTCTTTTTCTCTTCCTACTTTTTTCCCTTTTTGATCAGGCAAACAGCTGTCGTCGGTAAGCGCTCAATCAAACAGAAATCGGTCAATTTCGTTTCACTTTTGTGCACTTTGTCTGCTTTTGTTTGCTTTTTCTTGATTTCAACTGACGATCACTGGGTAGACAAGTTGTTGCAATGACGTTGCAATCACGCAGTACAAAGCGTATGCAAGTTCACTTTTCTTCAATTTTGCTTTTTAAAAACGATGCTTCCGTTTAGCAAGGTTATCTTTTTGCTTAAACGATTTTCAGCGTTTTCTTCAATGAGCTGTTTTGCTTATCACCACCAATTAGGCCAAATTAGCAAGATAAAAAATATCTCAGTGATTAACTAATTTCCTTTTGATGAGCTTTGCGTATTTGTGTGTAAGTGTTAACAAAATAGACAAAATGCAAATAATAATTGATAGAAACTTATAAAACGTGCGTGGCTGTTTGTTTGTGTTTGCAAAAATAAAAAAAAAAATATTTTTTTTGAAAAAAATATTGTCTCGAGATTTGTGATTGATTGTCGTAAAAAAAATATTTGCAAAACAGAAAGACAAAAATATTGTGACAAAAATAAACTTTTTCCTTTTCTTCTTGATCAATCTGCCATCATCACAATTTCACACAGTGAAAGTCAATTGAATTGTCGGTTTTCAGATTCACTTAAAAAACCAAATCTAATGTCAATTGGGACGGAAACATTTGATGCTGCATTTTTGCTGGGCATAGAAGAAGAGTTGAGTGAAGAAAGTTTTTGTTTTGGGGGTGATTCAGGAGGTGGGAAGGTGGGTCAGTCTACGGGACATTAGAGGACTAGAAAGGGGAACCGGGAAACTTGGTGATTAAGGTGTATTTACTTTTTTATGAAGTAGTAGTAGTCAAAGTAGAAGTAGTCCATGACAAAGAAGTCCGTGCTAGGGTACTGACTAGTGGAGATGGCCTCCTGAAAGCGGCTTATGGTGCTGTCATCAGACTGGTAGTGGAAGAAGCAGTAGAAGAGGCCCAGAAGAAGGGAACGAACGGGCGAGGACGAGAAGATGATGGTGCTGGTGGTGGTAGACGACTCTATTAAAGGGGCGGTGGTGGAGAACGTGGACAGAGAAGGTGGGGCCGGGCAGCAGCAGCTGAGCAGAAGGGACGAGAGAAGAAGGGCGGTGGCGAAAATGTTTGGACTGTTCTCAGAGTGGGAGTGAGACACTGTTGAAAAGGAGGAGGAAGAAGTGGCGAGAGATGAGGAAGAAACAGAAACAAATTGGCGATACTGTGGCTCAATTGTGTTCATCATAGTTTTCATCAGCTGGTAGGCGGTGGCGCTGAAGAGGGTGGTAAACGTGGTGGTAGGATTGGAGAGGTAGAATGGAGAGGAAAACGGTATAAAATAAAAGCGCACTGCGGTAATATCGAGGCGCCGCAAAAGAAGGACCGCTAGACACGTGGTGTAGCTAAACTGACCGCTTGAGCAATCGACATTGGGACGGTGGTGTGAAGAGGAGAAAAGAGTAAGAGACGGCGGAAAAGAATGACCTCAGGACTGTGTTTTTGTACTGTTCTGTCTGCTGATCACCAGACTACTTGGTAAATGTTTGAATTTTTTTCGTCGAAAGTTTCTCTCCACAAGGGTCATAGAAAAATAGACTCTGTGAAACAGGGGTAGTAGAAGGTGCAACTGGACGCTGACTTGGTTTTCACGCTTTTAAGCTAACAGTGGTATCATTACTGCAACCGAAACTGGCTCTTTCTGATTACATGTAACTCTGTTTTACTGTTTGACTCAAAAGGACTTTCTGGGGGCTACCGTTCCTGACTTTACTGATTTAACTGCTGTTTGTCAGTTTGGTTTTCGGTTTTTTCAAAGTCGGCAAAGTAGCGGCTTTTAAGGACTGCTGAGCGGCAACGGCGGCAACGGGTAGAACGGCAACGGCGGAAACGGAGGAGCAACGGGAGCAACGAGAGCAGCGCGTGGCGGGCAAAGAAGCGAATGAGAGAATGGCGCTCTTTGACGGCACTTGAAATACCGTTCTGTGATTCAGTGTCTGAACGAGGTTCTGCCTGTGTGTCGATTCTGCCTGTGCGGGAAAGAAGAGAAGAGAAAGGAAGGGAATGTAGATGTAGTTGTCGAGTAAAGTAGTGGCAGTGCCGTACGACAAGCACTGCCACAAAACAGACTCAGGCATAGGCTGTACAGAGGAAGAGAGAGAAAGAGTGCCAATGTAAGATAGCACGGCGGTGTCGTCACTCAGTTAGTGCGGGTAATCTCTCTCTCTCTCTCTCTCTCTCTCTCTCTCTCTCTCTCTCTCTCTCTC
>JAALOO010001290.1_pt1 | contig 17802 bp, 16 predicted proteins | sample 7257641 | NCBI WGS metagenome assembly JAALOO01 (sample SAMN14085613, study PRJNA598686) | mite metagenome | biome: ENVO:01001000; feature: ENVO:01001002; material: ENVO:01001226; isolation source: single female mite from University of Michigan culture on fish food culture... ...
CTCTCTCTCTCTCTCTCTCTCTCTCTCTCTCTCTCTCTCTCTCTCTCTGTCCTGTCAGTGCAAGACCATCAATCTTTTTGGGGTAGCAACAACTGCTGCTGCTGCTGCTGCTGCATGACCATAAGATTCTCTCTTCACTTGTAGGCACCTGACATCATCAGCAGCAGTGTGTGTGTTTCGAACCGCATAAGCACCGGGGAGTTTTATGACGCACAGAACAGACAGTGTGTGCTAAATGCGACACACAACCACACACACACACACACACACACAGGATGACAGATGAGGTGTGCTGATAAGAGAAAGAAGGCAGTCAGACAGGCTATATTCTTCGTACAGAGTACGCACGGAGTTTGCTTCTTGCACTGAAGTGGTGGTGTTCTATCTTGGTCAACGACGACGCTGCTAATGAAGCTGTTTGTCTGACTGTTTCCCCATCACAGTTTCCAGTAGTTTTCGCAATTGGAAAGGTATTTTCTGTGTGCTGAAAGTTTCAGGTTCCTTCGTCTTTTCCGTGCGTCCCGACACCCGTATTACGCATCAATTTGTTATCCAGTGCACATCCTTCTGTCTGTCGCACTTCGCTGACAGCTTCAATGTCAGCCTGAATGTCGGGTTTTATTGAGAGAGAGAGAGAGAGAGCGAAAGATAAATAGAGAGAGATAGGAACTAGCTTTTTTAAGAGGGAGAGAGAGAGAGAGAGAGAGAGATGTGAAGTGAGAAGTGAGAATTCACTTTCGCTCATTACCCATTTGGCACGACGAAATGGGCGAAATAACGAATGTGTGTGGCAAGTGTGCTTTGGAAGTGGCTAAAAATAGAGCTGAAGCTGGGCTAGAGAAAAATGGGCTAGAGAAGATGGGAAAGCTGAAAGTCTCACTTGAAGAGGCCCACTAAAAGGCGCGCGTGAAAATTGGCCAAATGATTATCAGCAGCGTCCTGACAAGCACACAGCACGAGAAGTTGTAAAAAGTTGGCATGGTACCACAGTTCAGCACAGCAAAGCACTCGTTTAGCGAAGCAATTTCGAAACAGGTTGTTGTTTACCAGAGAGAGAGAGAGAGAGAGAGAGAGAGAGAGAGAGAACTTTCTTCTCTGATAAACACTATCATTCCCATCACCCCCTTAGGGTTAATGTCCACCTTCAAGGCGACACCTGATTTCAGCGCTTGATTGATTAGTATTAGCCCTCACCTGATTAGATTGGTCGATTCGACTTTTTCGCGAAAGTTGATGCGAACTTGGGTGATGAGGTTTGGGCAATCGGAAACATAGAAAAACAAAAAGCTGAAATGAATCTCTGAGCTAACCTTTCCTTTCACTGTAGTTCAAAGTCTACAGCAGCAGCAGCCCACACAGAATATCTAAGCTCTGTTGTTGACAAACAGCATTGTATCTTGTATCACCGACTTTCATCATCGCCATCATCTCAGACAACACAGTCGTCATCGTCGTCGTCTCACTCGTTATCACAGATCACCAACTGATGAAAATAGAATTGCTACACTAGACGATGCTGCTAAAAGTGCCCCGGGAAAAGGAAAGATGAGTGGGGCCCCAAACCAATTACCATGGTTTCATTTCTATTTCATGTTCACCAGAGATGTTCTCTCTTTCCTCTTCCATTTCGACGACGGAAACGGCACCGCGGATTGCGTTAATATGCTAATGGGAACGGCTGCTGCTGCTGCTGCTGTACGGCAATGAATAAAAAGGATAAAACCTTGCCTGGTTTTTGCTGCCTAGATAGTGAACCACACCAGACACCGGGGGACACCATGTCGCCAGTCATTACCTTAATTAGTGTGTGATATTGCAGTAGCTGTAGTAGTTGTGTTGTCTCATGTTTTTTTGTGCATTTGTAATGAGCAGTGCGTGGGCGGTTACTGCTGAACTGGGCTGAAAATTCTAAACAGTGAATTGGAAAGAGTGAATAATTAATTCTCTTCCGCCTACTCGCAGACTCACTCGACTACATTTTCTTGTACTCTCTAGGAAACTTTTCAATTTATTTTCACTTTGAAGAAGAAGAAGAAGAAGAAGAAATCGTGGTGAAAATCGGTCAGTCGAACTTTTGTGTTGCTGGGCAGCAGCAGCAGCAGCTGGGACCGGAAAAAAGGAGTAGGAAGAGATGTACTTTCTTTCTCGAGCTGTACAGAGTACAGTGTGACCTGGTTTCTTCAGAGGAAAGACGGCGATTAAAGGTTGAGTAAGCTGATGATGATGATGACTTTTGCTGCTGGTTCACACTAATCATTTGCTTTTCTTTCCAGGCAGTAATTAGTGAGTCTGACTGACTGACTAACGGCAAAAAAATTCTGTTCTGGTGTCATCGGCCCCGAGACCTAAAACGCCCACGCATAAGTGAAACTGAATCGCTGCCTTCTTTTCCTCCCTCTTTCTGGCTCTCGATCAGACTCAATTAAACGGTAGCCGCCTTTAGTCTGTCTGTCTGTTTGTCTGCAGAATTAATTAATGAGATGCCTGTCTGCGCTGATTAAGGGTGAAACGTAACCGATCGCTGTTGGCCGACCTTTTCCCGGAGTTGAATGTCGGATGAGTGTATTCTTTTTTTGTGAAATTCAATTGAGTATTCCCAATTCTCCACTTCTTCCTCCTCTTCTTTTTCTTCCTACGATCATGTCATGAAGGGGTAACCAACCAGAACGTGTTAGTGAAAGCTGTTGTAGAATTGTGGCTCATTTAGAAAGCGTACCGTTATTCAAAAAATCTTCTTTTTTATCCCCACCAGCTCCATCTGCTGTGGCACTCGGGCGGACTCTCGGTCTGGTAAACACACTGAAAGGAAAAAGGATGCTCAGCACTTTAGAAAAGAATCCGAAGCAGAGAAAGAAGAGAGAGAGAGAGAGAGGGCCGATTCTTCAGCCAGATTTTCCGCCGCATCGAGCCAGTGTGTCATCGAACCAGAGCAGGAAAGAAGAGGAAGAGGAAGAAGTTGAAGAAGAAGTCAAAGTGACCCACTTGACATTAGCAGCGGGGAGAAGAAGAAGAAGAGCTCTTGTTTGTTTATATACCCGTTCACCATTTCCCCGTTCTCCTCCCACGTAGGACAACAGCAACAAAACCGACTGAAGAATAAGAGAACGAAGCAGGAAGGGATCATTCTCAACGACGTTCAAAGTACCTACAAACGTCAGCCTCATCATTATTCACGTTCGTGTTCGTCCAATTTTCTGGTCGCTAATTGAATTACTAGTGCCTCGGCGAAAGCTTTGACTTTTAAATTCACACACTTTGAAGCGTGTATCGTTTTTGTTTGGATTGAACCGCATCTCCTCCTCTTCTTTTTGATCAGTATTCCGCATTATACTTTATTGCAGGTAAGGGAGCGAAAAAGTGCATTTACACCACCACCAGCCACATCTTGGTGCCTAATTGAGCTTTGAGTGCAATTAACGGCACTTGATTCTCTCTCTTTTGTGTGTTCTACTTCTCATTTACTCACTTTTGTTTCTAAAAATCTCTTTTTTTCCTCTCTAAATATAGAATCCGCTCCTAAGTGGCCATTGTCGTCGTTGTGGTGAACTAAAAAAAAGTGGTGAACTTTGCCTAACGTCGTGGAGAGCAGCATTTGGGTAATTGATTGATTGATTGATTGCTGAGAGCATCTCTGCAAGACTGGCCGCCTTTTCCTCAACCGCCTCTTTGTTGTTGTGTCTTCGAAGGGTCCTCAAAAAGATCTCCAAAGTCACCGTCTCGGCTTCTTCAGCCTCTTTCTCATTCTCCTCAATGGACCAGCGCTCGAGCTGGCTGGCCAAGCCAGTGAAGGCCGTCCTCCTGGACATTACCGGCGTCCTCTACGAGAGGTAAGTCAATTTGGGGGGGGGGGGGGGGGGATCCCCCAATTCGTTTACTTTATTTACTTACTAACCTAATGTTCTTTTTTTCTTTTCTTTTTTTTCTTTTTTTCCTCCCTCCCCAGTGGAACTGCGGGCGCCATTGCCGGCTCCATTGATGCCATTAAAAGGTAGGTAAAGAGAGCTAATTGGATTAGCTGATCAGGAAGGGAGCAACTCTTTTCCCGTCTTCCTCATTGTCGCCATAAATAGCGCCTAAACAGCTAGTTTCTTTCTCTTTGATCTTCTGAATGTCAGGGTTGAGGCCTTCTCCTTTCTTCAGTAGCACAAGAGTTGACCTTGGTCGCCTGTTTTTTTAGATCGAAGCGCAGACCGAGCTAATTTGATTTGCATTTTAAAGTGCAGCCGACTAATTGGGAGTGTTCTATTTCTATTTCGATTTCTATTTTCCACCACCACCACCACCACCACCACCACCACCACCACCACCACCACAGCCTTCGCTCCAGCGGCCTTCCTTTTCGCCTGGTCACCAATGAGACGCAGAATCCGGTGCCGAAGCTGGTGGAGAAGCTCAACGGATTCGGCTACGACTTTGCCGAGGGCGAGATCATTGCGCCCGGGCCCACGGTACGGCGGTACCTCGACGCGCACAGCCTGCGGCCGTACCTTCTGGTGCACAAGAGTAAGATCGAGGTCGAGGCTTAGGAGGGGATGAGATTTATGGCTATTTTAACTCCTCCTCTTTCTTCTCTTTTTAGAACTGCTACCCGAATTCGAGGGCCTCTCAACGGAGGACCCGAATGTGGTGGTGGTGGGCGACGCCGCCCAGTACTTTACCTTTGAGGCGGTGAACGGCGCCTTTCAGCTGCTGCTGGCGCTCAAGGAGAGGCAGCAGCAGCAGCAGCAGCAAACTCCTGAAAACTCCTCCCAAACTCCACTTCCACTACTAATCTCCATGGGCAAGAACAAGTACTACAAGGAGAACGGGGCGCTGACCATCGACCTGGGCGCCTACACGACGGCGCTGGAGTACGCCGCCGACGTCCAGTCGCTGGTCATTGGCAAGCCCTCGGCGGCGTACTTCAACGCCGCGTTGGCCTCATTTTCGGGAGGTATTTCCGCAGAACCTCAGCAATTCAGCCCCGAGGAGGTGCTGATGGTGGGCGACGACCTAATGGGCGACGTGAAGGGCGCCCAGGACGTCGGAATGCGGGGCGTCCTGGTGAGGACGGGCAAGTTCCGCCCGTCTGACGCCCACCACCCGACGGTGAAGCCGGACGCCATTGTGGAGAACCTGGCGGAGGCCATCCGGGAGATTGTGGCCGCCAATCGGTCTGCCTAGAATCAACGATGTATCTCAAAACAAACACCCACCTAAACACACACAGTCAAACAAATCCCACCGAGTAAACAGAAACGTAGTAGAAAAGTGTAAACAAAGGAGGAGGTCTTTACTGCTGGCCTGATAGCCTCTCTCTACGACTATTTCCACCTCCATCACCTCCACCGGAAACACCCGCCGAAGTATCACCACCACTGTCCTTGATCTTGTGCGGGAGAATGCCCGCCCGTAGCGCCCGCTCCCAGTCGCCGTGCCACTTCATCTCAAGCAGTATGCGAAAGACGCCCTGGAAGCTCAGAACCCGCTTCACGCCCGGCTTCAGCTCGAGGTAGCTGTGGATGGGCAGGCGAAGGCACTGGATGCCCTGCTCCCGCGCCTTCTCCCACGTCATCGAGGACTTGTGCGTCTTGCTCACTAGCGCACCGACTATATACACCGCCGTCGGGTCAAAGGCGGTCATCAGCTGGCGGGCGTCGGGGGAGAGGTAGACGAGGCGGGCGCGGTCCTCTTCCGTTTGGCCCAGCAGCTGCTCATAGGGCTCCGGACGGAGGTTGAAGCAGTAGGCGGGGTCGGCGAGGACGTCGGCCAGCTGGCGGGAGGCGTGCCGGTAGCCGCGGTTCTCCTCCCGGTACCCGGTGAAGAGGAGGCGAAACGGCTCCACGCCCCTCGGCGCGTACCGGTTCAGGTGGTAGATGGCGCTGATTTGGCGGCTGACGGAGATCGTCTCGTAGTCGGCCATCGTCTCGTCGAAGCTGCAGTCGACCACCAGCGGCTGGCCGAACTGCTCGGCGACGCGCAGCCGGTGGAGCGACTGCCGGGCGACGCCCTTGCCGAAGTACCGCGTGAAGAGGGTGTTCCGCCAGAAGCCGTACTGAAGTTCGGGAGTTTTCTGGGTCTGGGACTCCTCGCTCTTGAAGACGCCAATCTGGCTGAAGGTGGCCAGCTCCTCCGCCTCCAGGCGCAGGTGCTCCTCGCGGCTCGCCTCATCGAGCCGCTCCCGCCGCCAGACGTCGAACTCCCGGACGAAGAGAAAGTGCAGGTAGCGGATGCGCGGCCCCAGGCTGCCGTAGCTGGCCAGCATCTTCTTCATGTCTAGGATTTAGAGTTCGAAATGGGAAGATGTTGTAAATCTAGAAACACTACACTCGCAGTAAACTTACCATCCAGAGGGACGGCACTGGGAGCAAAGATGGACTTTGCTAGAATGCGATTGTAGTAGTCGATGACCAGCTGGATGGCGTTCACCCTCTGCTCCCGTACTTCACCTTCCAAAGCTTCGTACAGCTCGGCGTAGTCCTCGAGCTTCAGCGCCGGCATCACCGTCCCCGGCGGGTACGCCTTCAGGCGGTGCCGCATGAACTCCTTGCTCTCCTCCAGGCGGTCCGGATGAGTTAGCTTGTAGGGCAGTTTTAGCTTGCTGAAGATCTCCTCAAAGGACTGCTTCTCTTCGCTGTCATTGTTGAAGACTGCTTGTTCATTCTCCTCGTCGGGAAGCTCGTAGCGGATCTGTCTGGTGCTGTTTTTGAGGAGGAGGATGTTGTTGGCAGCCGCCCTTCGATGGCCCAGAATCCGACTGCAGATGCTTCGAAGGAGCATCATGGTAATCTTAAGATGATAAGAAGTTGCTTTGAAGTTTTGAGATCATCCGATGCAGGCCATGTGATTTTTTTGTTTTGCTTTCAGCCTGTGCTGGTTCAAAACAGTGGCCCATTCATAGAGTGTGTGGACAGAAAAGATAGAAGTTGTCATTTCGAACTTTGATGAGTAAAAAGGAGGTAACACTGACTGTCATTACATTTTTCATTTGGTGATCATCATGTTCTCATCTTTGTTCCTATCTTTCTTGATTCTAGCTGCCGGGACGACGATCGAAGGTCAACAACAAGAGCATAAACCCTGTAGACAACCTCAGACCGGCTCAGTTAGCTTTCCCTCCATCTTGTATGTGTTCTTCCGCGGCGTCGACCTCACCCGGCTGGATCCGTACCTGGAGGAGGGCACCACGCTCACCCTCTTCAACCTGACCTGCGACCGAGGCACCCGGTGGGCGGATGGCTCCGTGGAGTACCTGATACCGGACCAGATTGAGAGGATCAGCACTCTGGCTGATCTTTCTTCTTCCACGGAAAGGCTTTCCACGCCGGTGACCTGCTTTCAGCTGGGCTGCTACCGCCGGAAGGTGCTGACCGCCAACGTCGACCTGGACAGCCACCTGAAGCCGGTCAATGGGCGGGGGGTGATGGTGGAGTCGGCCGAGTACCGGATGGAGGTGAAAAATGATCTTCTGGGCAATCATTGGGTCTTCGGAGAGGTGAGATCAGGGGTGATAATGTGGTCTTCTTTGCTGACTAACTTCTCTCTTTCTACTTCTCGCCTTTTAGATCCACAGCGACCGCCTCAAGTTCAGCGTCACCATGGCCACGGCGGAGGACCTCCGGCCGAGCTGCTTCCTCCCCGAGCGCCTCTTAAAGCTGCTGGAGGACGCCGGCGGCGGCGGCGGCGACTACGCCAGCAATCCCCGGCCGTACCAGGAGGCCCTCCGACTCTATGGGACGCACTACTTCGCCAGCGGCACCTTCGGTGCCCGCACCGTCGAGCTGACCCGCCTCCGCCCCGACTACTACTTCGCCGCCCGGGCCGCCAGCCTGGGCAACCTGACGGACAACGTTCGGGCGCACTTTGAGCAGCGCTTCGACCGCCTGGACCCGGCCTACGCGCAAAACGTCCACGTGGAGCGCTCCTGGTTCGGCCGCTTTCCACCTCCGACGCCGGACCAGGCGCCGGGCGCCTACTGGCCGCTGGCCGTCTCGCTGAAGCCCATCACCGAGCTGCTGGAGCAGGGCCACCCCGCCAAGGCGCAGCTGGCCGTGGCCATCAGGGTGCGCCTGATGAGAGCGGCCCTGCGCGACTGGAGCCGAAGTCTGCAGAAGATGAACGATCTGGGCGGCAGCTGGGGCCTGCTGATGGGCGCCTTCCAGCCGGGCGGCCTGCTGGAGCGGGTCAACGAGCAGCTGGCGGAGACGGTGCCCGAGGAGGCGGCCGTCGAGGCGATTGGAGGTCTGGTGGAGACCATGGAGGACTTTATCGGTCTGATGAATGGTAAGTGTGAGAGGATTCAATGTCATTTGTATTTTCTTAATGCTCTTATCTTTCATTTTAGATCACACCCTGAAGGGCTAGCTGCTGTCAAGATTAAAATTTGATTGAAACTCCTGAAAAGGAGAGTTTTGTTTTGATCTTCTCTTGCTTCTTCGCGCGCGCTCGTCCACTTCTACCTCAACGGCTGCTACTGCCATCGAAATAGCCTAAAATGTGCATCTTCAAAACATCTCACGTGGTCCTCCTTCTTCAGTTGATTGCCATCTTCTTTTCCACCTCAATTCTGTATTCATTCCTGGATCACTGAGTATTCAACTCCTGAATGGTAGGTGAACTTCTCTAACTGAACTGAACTTTCCCTTGATCATCATCATCACCGGTTGTCTTTGGTTCTCGTTCTCGTCTCCCTCTCTCAGTTGCTTGCCAAACTGCCGCCGCCACCGTCGCTCATTTGCTTAGCTAGAAAGTTCTCTGCGTTTGTTTGTAGACGTTCTCCTCCTCTTCATCCTCTTCATCAGCGACCACTTTCCACCGCCATTTGCTTTCAAAGTCCTCCATCTTTGATCTGTAGAAGTCAACTAGTCAACAGTCAAACACTTCATTCAAAAGTTGCCATTCAGAGTATCCGCGTTCGGTCGTTGACAATGTCTGTGCAAACTGATCAACAGCAGCCGGAAAAGGAAAAGGAAAAAGAAGCATTGTCGGCTGAAAATGGTGGTAAGAGTGGTGGTAAGATCGTCTGGCCACCGGCAGCCGTCCGCGGCATGACCACCCTCGACGTGGAGGCCTTCAAGAAGCGCATCAGTGTGCCCTTTGTGATGACCACCACCCGGCAGATTGGCGGCATCAGGAAGCGCCTCAGTCCGCTCTTCCTCAAGATGCCCTGCTTCAAGCCGATGGTCCTGGTGGTGGCGGCCGATGCTGGTGCAGAGTCAGAAAATCGCCACAAAATCTACCTTCACCCTGACCGGATGCCTGAGGTGGAGAAGGCGGTGCAGGAGGTACAGCCATCGCTGATTGCTCTCAACAGCTCATCATCAGCTGAAAACGATTCTGAGCAGCAGTTTATCGGCTACGAAGACATTACGCTAAAGTACGAAAACTTCTCTCATCACGACGTCTTTCGGGCGATTCTCCCGGCGACGGTGGAACCGATCTCCGGCTTCAGCACCATCGGCCACCTGCTGCACCTTAATCTGCGGGATGAGGCGCTGCCGTACAAGAAGATCATCGGACAGGTAAAAAGAGGAAGAAGTTCTATTTAATGAAAAGTTTCGCTCTAACCAAAAACCTTTCCACACTTTCCAGGTTCTCCTCGACAAGATCCACAGCTGTCGGATGGTGATCAACAAGGTGGACAGCATCGACAGCACCTACCGCAACTTTGCCCTCGAGGTGCTGGCGGTGAAGGCGGGCGGGGAGACACCGACCACCGTGGTCACCACCACCGAATCGGAGCTCCGCTTCACCTTTGACTTTGCCAAGGTGTACTGGAATCCGCGGCTGAGTGCGGAGCGCGGTCGCATCACCGACCGCCTGCTCGCCGGCGTCGACCGCCTCTACGACGTCTTTGCCGGCGTGGGGCCGTTTGCCCTCGCCGCGGCCCGCGCCAAGAAGGTCCGTGTCCTGGCGAACGACCTCAATCCCGCCTCCTTCGAGTCGCTGGTGGGCAATGTGCGGGCGAACAAGCTGACCAGTCTGGTCAGCTGCAGCAACCTCGATGGGCGGGCCTTTATTCGCACGCTGGTGCGGGAGGACCTGCTGGCGGTGGCCAGGGCCTACACGGGGGCGGACGCCAACCGCCGCTATCACGTGCTGATGAACCTGCCCGACAGTGCGGTGAGCTTCTTGGACGCCTTTGATGGACTCCTGGCGCCGACTGCTGAAGAGGAGGAGGAGAAACATGGAACTCCAAAGTACCGCATTCCCTTCCTCAACGTCCACTGCTACTGCTTTGTGAAGGGGGTTGACGAGCCCCAGGAGGCAAAGGAGTACGTCATCAGGCTGGCCGGCGAGAAGCTCGGCCACCCGCTGCCGCTGGAGGACGTCGAGGAGGTGTACGACGTGCGGAAGGTCGCCCCGGCGAAGCACATGTACCGCATCAGCTTTCGCCTGGCGCAGGAGATTCTCTACAATTGTGAGGGTGATGGTGGTGGCAGTTTGGCAGCTCAGAAGGAGACCACGACGACGAGTTTCGAGGATGAGCCGAAAGATGATGAAGCTGCTGCTGTCAAGCGACCTAAGCTCGAATAAAGAAAAAAATGGCGGAAGCTGTGTTTTGTAAACACCGATTTTGGCTCATTCTTTCTACTTTTTCTTTAGATGGGTAAAAATAATAAGAAATCCGGCGGTGGTGTTGGCGGTAGTGATAATCGAAGCCGAAAGTCAAAGTCGAAGAAGGCGCCGGCAAAGAAGCGCGGTGGCAGTGGTGGTGGCGGAGATAAGGCCTTCTTTCGGGTGGACGACGGCCGGGCGATGAAGGCGAAGAAGAACAAGGCTTTTGTCAAGTTTAACAAGGTTCGTTTGATTTTGGATGCTTTTAGTATTCTAATAACTTCCTCGACTGTTTCTTTCCATTGCAGACCAAAGTGACGCTGCTCAACCAGGAGAGCATCTCTCGGCTGAACAGCAACCTCGACTCGCTGCAGGGGGCGGTCAGGTCGTCTTCGGAGCGGAAGGCGAAGCCTGTCTTTGTGAACCCGGTGGCAAAGGCCAGTCAACAACGGGCAGCGGTGAGCAAGGACCTCGATGCGGCGATCGACAATCTGATGGCCACGGCGCTCTGAAATGATGATGATGACGACAGTTTACACTTCACAAAACACACACTCACATAATACGATACACTACTGTCAGCTCGACAATCAATCAGATAAAACTTTGCCCACTTTTTCTTCTCTTTGGTAACACCCAAAATCGAGTGAAAAACTCCCAATTAACTTCTCTTTTGAGGAGGTGTTTTGCTTCAGCCGTCGCCAGCTTGGGGGGACGTTAACAGATGTCGTTAGCCGTGTTTGTTGACATCAGCTGCTGCTGCTGAACAGTTGAACAGTTGCTGTACGGTCGTCGTCGGTGGTCAAGTGACGAACACACTGCTGCTGCTGATCGAAGACTGTATCGATAATGATGGTGATGACTAGAAGAAGGCCACTCCAACAACAACAGCAACAGAAGCAGTAGAGGTGGTGGTAATGATGATGATGATGATGGATGGTCGGAGAAGCACCTGGCAAAAGCAAAAGCCTTTCCCCTTCTCAGCCGTCTGTCAGTCTCCTTCGTCTGCCCCCTGCAAAACAGCTGAAGAACTTCAGGCTTCTACTTTAGACTAGATAGAAAGTACAGTTACTTTGCAATTGCCCGCTTCAATCGCCATCACCACCAATCGCTCACTCATCTCACCGGGAAGGACTTTTTTCTGGTTTTTTTTCTGTAAACTGAGCTCTGTTACACTTTTTGTTCCGGGAAGTGGACCATCTCTACCGTTACTACTACCTGCGCACTACTACTACTGCTCTCCTCGCCTGCTCGCCCACCGCTCAGTCCATTAAAAAAACAAACAGTGTTGCCTTTAAAGGACTGCTTTGCAGCAGCAGCAGCAGTAACGCCAGAGTTGATTTCCACATCGCGGCAACCAAAAAGAAGAAGAAGAACAACAACAACATCAGCGGCGGTGGCGGCGGCAACAACACAGCAACAACAACAGTAGAAACACCATTGGCAATCATTGAAATCATCTGTCGCTTTCACTCCGTTTCCTCCATCACCGTTTCCAGTCTATGATCAACAGCAACCGATACAATCCATTCCAGTTCACCTTTTCCTAATCGCCTTATCCAAATCATCGCCTTTAACCTTCTCATCTTCCTCTTCTTGTGATGGCTTTCATCGACTTTTCGCTCGATTCTCGCATCCGCAAGAAGTACGTCCCTCTCACCACACAACAAGTAAGCAAAGATAATGAAGGTGATGCTTTTTTGTTTGTTTGACTAATCCGTTTCTTTTTTCTCCTCTATTAGCGGTTTATGCGTCATGTAAAACGAGTCGCCGCTCGCAACCTGTGCATTCCAGGCGCCCTCCTGCAGCCACTCGTCGATGCTTCCCTAAAGGATGTCACCCTAAAGGTACCTTGGTAGTTGTTTGTTTTGGTGTTGACTTTATTATTAATACCGTTTTATTTGTAGAATCTCACCCTCGACGACCAGGACCACCAGACTGACAATGTCGCCGCCGCCGCCGCCCCGGCTGCCGTGGACGAGGTCGAGGAGAGCCAGGCGTTGATAGTGAATCTGAACATTGCCTTCTACTTCACCATCATCCACCCGCCGCTGTCCAACTGTGCACACTGTCATGGTGATGATGGTCTTCAGCAGGCATCTTCAAATAGAGGTGAATCACCAGCATCTCCACCAGCACCGCCAACATTGCCTGGCACAACTAACACCACCACGACCACCACCACCACAACAAGTGCAACCTCTACTACTCATTATCAGCAGTGCAACTGCAACCGAGTGCTCTACCGAAGTGAACTGGTCGCCAGTGCGGTAAGTACAAAAAACTAAAGTGCTGCTTCCTAATCTTTTGTGTACTTGTGTCTCACATTTATCTTTCTTCCCTGCCCCTGATCTGTTTTTCGTAGAATCCTTCCTGGAAACCGTTTGAAGGTTCAACGCTCTGCTCTCCTTCAGTATCGCACTTCACCATTCGCCTGTACTTTGTACAGCTGGATACAGCCACTTCAGAAAGAGAACCACAGGAGGTGACTGGCGACGGCAATGGGAGTTATGCAGACAATCACAACAGCAGTGAACAACAGCAGGAACCAAGCGCTGAAGAAGAAGAAGAAGAGGCACAAGTTGACGAAGAGAAAGCGTCCAAAACTCAAAACAGCTCACCAACAATGAAAAGTAGTGATCAAGAGGCTGAAAATCTTTCAGCTGAAAAAGAGGAAGCGGGCACCCTCTTCCTCCAGTGGACCGTCCACCTGAGCGGCCTGATCTGCATCGGCGAGGAGATGCCCACGGACCGCCGCCGCCTCGCCCGGAACGCCCTCGTCTTTGGCCTGCACGAGGGCTTCTACAGCGCCCTCAGCTCAGTCGCCAGCGAGGACCTCCTCCGGCACATTGTCCCGCCGGCGGAGGCGCTCCAGGTGCGCCCCGCCTCGCTCGCCCGCCGCTCCTACTGCATGAACACCCTGACCCGTGTTCAGATGATGCAGTACATCATCCAGGGGACGGCGGTGGAGGCCCAACGAGTAAGGAGCCGCCTAGAAGAGGCCATCCAGCGGACGGCCGCCCGGCGGGAGGCGGTGACCCGCTACGAGCGCCTCCGCTCCTCCACCGCCCTCCTCCGCCTGCTGCTCGACCGGCGGCGGGGCCAGCTGGCGGCCGGCCAGCGCCGCCTGGCCGCCCTCGAGGCGGAGATCTTTGAGGTCGAATCGGAAACGAGCAGCCGCGTGCAACTGCTCAAAGAGCAGCTGCACCTGCTGATGCAGTTCCGCTCGGAGCGCCTCCTGGAGACGAGGCGCAAGCTGGAGCTGACCGTCAGCGCCCTCGTTCAGCGGCGGCGCTCCCTCGCGAAGGTCCTCTTTCAGGACGTCTACCGCATTGTACCGTTTCCCGACGCCCGGGGCTTCTCCATCTGTGGGGTGTTCCTGCCCGACTCGGAGGCCATCGATCAGCACGACGCGAAGATGGTCTCCGTGGCGCTCGGTTATGTCACCCACCTGGTGGCCCTCCTCTCCACGCTCCTGGATGTGCATCTCAACTATCAGGTAGGGACTGTTTTGGAGTTTTTGTGGGAGTTTTTGAAAAGCTAAGTTTTTTCTTTTCTTTTTTTCCGTTTTTTCCTCCTTTAGCTCATCACCTTTGGCTCTCGCTCCCTCATCGTCGACCCGAACAACACGGTGCTGCGCGAGAGCGAGAAGCTGCTGCCGCTGCACTCCCGCTCCGGCCGCAACGCCATCTTCTTCAAGTACGGCCTCTACCTCCTCAACCGCACCATCGTGGCCATCCGCCGCTCCGTCGGCCTGAAGACCCTCTCGGTGGCGCGCACGCTGGCCAACCTCTACTCCCTCTTCACCGAGTGCCTCCTGGTGGACAACTACAATGTCGGGGCGGATATGACCCTGAATCGCATCAGCCCCTACTCGCCCTCCTTTGATCTGCTCGATCCGGAGCTGGTGGCTCTGAGTTCAGGGGAGGCCTGGAATCAGCACTTTCTCAATGATATCAACTTGTAAGTGTGTGTGGGGAATGACTAGAGATTGTGCTTTTGAATAATAACCTTTGCTTTTTTACTGTAGCATCAAAGACAACGACGTCATGAACGACTGCCTGTGGAAGGAGGTGGAGGCGCTGACGGTGAGCGTGGCCCTCAATCGACCGATGCCCCTTCCTTCTTACTCCTCAATTACCTCCTCTACCGCCTCCTCCTCCTCCGCCCACCGATCTCAACTGACTGCTGCGAGGACGCCCTCGATGACGCCCTCTCTCGCCGGGAGCTCTTCGTCCCACTCATCACAGTCTGGCCAGCTTACTGCTACCAACAACGCTACTACTTCTTCTTCTTCCTTCTCCTCGCTGTCTTCAGGACAACAGCTACAGCCCCAACAGAGCACCTCACCGTACCTCGAAGAGCTTCGACAGAGCATCGCCCGCCAGCGACTGTACCGGCGGACGGCCAGCTCACAGCGCCTCAGTCAGATTACCGCCTCTCTAGGCTCTACCTACGGTGGTGGCACATCCTCTTTGGCTGCCTCTGCGTCTTCGCCCTCTTCGCCCACTCCTTCGACGTCTCAGCAGCAGCAGCAGCCTCGCCCAGCACCGCCCACCGTCGTCACGACAGTCTCCTCCCCGGAGGACATTATCCGCCAGCCGCGAAATCGTGGCCGTGGCAGCAGCACCAACAATGTCCTGCTGATGGGCGGCGGCGGCGGCGGCGGTGGCAGCCCATCCTCGCCCTCTTCCCTCTCCTCGCTGATGGGCTTGGGCAGTAGCAGTTTTCTTCACCACAGTAATGGCGCCCATCCCTCCTATCAGCTGAGCGCCTCTGCCGCCGCCCAGCAGCGTCTGCAGCAGTTGCAGCAGCGGACCAGTCCTCGCGGCACTTTCAGCCACCACCACCAGCAGCATCGGCGAATTCGCAGCATCTCCGGCTATGGAGTGGCTCATCACGGATCTTTTGGAGCGGCAGCTTCTTCTTCGTACTCGAACAGCAGCACCGCCACGGCGCGATCCTTTCTCCACCCGCTGGAATCGTCGCTGAACTCTCGAGGAGGAGGAGGAGGGGAAGGAAGTAGCAGTGATGATGATCCTCGACAGCGAAAGCTCTCTCAGCCGAGCAGCGCCTCTTTTCACCAGCTTTCCAACACGGCCCTGCTATCCTGCTCCTTGGACAAAGGCCTAAACCGGCTGAGCCAGCTCGCCTCCTCCTCCACCTCCTCGCTGAACTCCTCCGAGCTGTCGACGAATGCCACGGCTGCTGCTGGGAACGATGTTGTTGTTGATGGTGGTGGTGAACCTCACAATCATCCCCAGCAGCTCTTGCCCTCAAGTTACCTGAACGTGGAGGCGGCGGACATGGTTCCTCGCCGAAGCGTCGAGGAGCAGCTCGGAGAGCAGCTGTTCAACTGTTCAAACAGTAGCCTCCTTCAGCTGGAGACGAGCACTTCAGGTGATGGTGGTGGTGGCGGTGGCGACAATGTGAAGGTCATCGACGCCGCTGATCATCAGCAACAGCGGTCGTGGCTTCACGCCGCAGCAGAGAGCTTGGAAGCGGCAACGGCAACGGCAGCCTCTCTGGTGGAGGCCAAGAAAACTCCATCATCAACTAGTTAGCATCTTTTTATTTATTGTTCAATCCTTCTGTTGTTCTTGTCTCTCCCGTCTCTAATGTGTTGTCATTTGTTAGTCTCTCTCTCTCTCTCTCTCTCTCTCTCTACTGTCCCAGTGTCGATTCCGTTTCTTTCCCCCTTCCTTCTTGTTACTCTTTTCTCCTTGGTGATTCTGGCTCTTCTTTATTCTATATTTTAATGTGATAAATCTTTTATAAATTGTTCCTAGTACTGAGTGTAAGATGATGATATAATAAAACAAATCTTAAGAAATACAAGTCAAAGATAGAATCATTTTTAAAGATTAAATTTGTCATGTTCAGATGACAGACACCAGATGGCAGCAGGGGCTCCACAAAGTTTATTTTTCTGGTTTTCTGAACACGAGAAAAATAAATTTCACAGGCGATTTTTTGACGCCACTTTCAAGATGGCGACGACGGTGGCGTTCCTAGCGGCAAACATCGGAAACTATCCGCTTTTAATGATTAATTCTGTCAGTTTTTTAAATGATTGTTTCTTAGGCTTGGAACGTCGTAGAAAGCTGAAAGTTGCTTTAAATGAAAGCTAAAGACTTGGCGCACAATCTACATAAAAAATAAATTAACTTTAACAAGTATTTTGCTTTTGAATTTAACTTTTAAGTTTTCAATGCTACTTTTGCAACATCAAAACTTGTCAAAACTTATTTATTTTACATACAGATTGTGCGCCAAGTCTTTAGCTTTTATTTAGAGCAAATTTGAGCTCTCTGCAACGTTTCAGGCCCGAGAAACGCCTGTTTGAAAAATTGACAGAATTTATCGCAAAAACTGGGTAGTTTCCGATGTTGTCCGCTAGGAGTGCCACCGTCGTCGCCATCTTGAAAGTGGCGTCAAAAAATCGCCCGTGAATTTTATTTTTCTCGTGTTCAGAATACCAGGAAAATAAAGTTTATAGAACCCCTGTCGCCATCTGGCGGTCTTCAAATAAACATGACAATTTTAATTAACTTAAAAATTAAAATTCATCGTGTTCCCGTCGTTCCAGAGCAAAAATTCTTTCAGATTTGGAGTCCTCTCGTCGAGTACTGTCAGAATCTGCAATAAAAATTTTTGGCCAAATTTTCAAAATCTGCAAGGCTATAGCCTTACAGATTTGGCCGATTTGGCCAAAAATCTGACCTCTTCGTTTTATGGTCCCATTCGACGCAGAACGCTTAGTAAAGTGTCCCTGCGCAAGCAGAACTTCGATATCTCGAGTACTTCCCGAGATATCCGCACTTGAAGTTCCCATTTCGGTAACTTGCATTGCATCTACGACGGGCACCCCTGACAGCTGTCAGCAGACTGTGTGTCACGGTGGTGATGTACAGTGCTGTTCTGACTTGCTCATGCTGTGGCGGCTCCTCACTTGCCTGGTGGACGCCAAGGAGAGCAGACGTGTCGGGCTCTCTGCCCGCTGCTGCTTTTGCCACCGGCATGGCCTGCGCCCGCCGCCGAAGACATCGACTGGCTCAGCCACCAGGACCAGCCATACTCTTCTCTTGGATCACCCTCACCCTCACCCTCATCATCACCATCATCATCTTCATCCTCTTCTCTCTCTCCCACCGGCTCCCAAGCAGCCAAGACTCTTCCCTTCAGATAAGTACTACGGGCGTTTGTTTTGATTCAGTTCTCGATACTTTGTGTAACCGTTTGTTTTCTCTTTGCAGGATTGTCACC
>JAALOO010001292.1_pt1 | contig 17790 bp, 18 predicted proteins | sample 7257641 | NCBI WGS metagenome assembly JAALOO01 (sample SAMN14085613, study PRJNA598686) | mite metagenome | biome: ENVO:01001000; feature: ENVO:01001002; material: ENVO:01001226; isolation source: single female mite from University of Michigan culture on fish food culture... ...
AGTCTTATTCGACAGGACGGCATTTGTGAACCTGTGCCCTTCTGTCGTTCGACATAAATATTCGCGGATATTGAATCGAGTGTCGGCAGTGTTGACCTTCGCCTGACCACCACCACCACTACCGCCAGAAAATTCCTTGCCCATTTGCGGCCACAGTCACCACAGTCACCACAGTCACAGCCACCATTCAATCAATCTTCTCGCTGATCCGCTGCCCGCTAATAAACACAGTACGGGTAATAGGCAGAATCGGTGGGGCAGGCAAACAGACAGGCACTGGTGCTGGTGCTGGTGCTGGTAATATATGGTGAACCAATACCGCCAAAAAACTGGGGAAGAGAGAAAGAGAAAGTAGTAGTATCAAGAGAAGGAGGGAAAGAGGCAAAAAGAGGCCAAGGCAGACAGGGAAATCCAGTTGGCACATTGGTAGCAGAACCCCCCGTTCCATTCGCTATTTAGAGCGAATTAATTGTCTAATCGATTCATTTAGTGGCAGGGCACCCATTCATTCTATTCCCTCTACCACTGCCACACGACCAAAATTGGCACTGTCAACGAAAGGAGGCAAAAAGAGAGAAAAGGAAAAAGTCAGTCAGTCAGTCGCAGTCAGGCCAATCACTGTGAAGTTGGATGACTGTGAGTGTGCTGTTCCTTCTTTCTCCTCTTTTCACTGATCTGATCCGCCGGGCGCCAGGGCGCCAATGTGGATCGAAGGGTTGTGGGTGCAACCGATCAATTTCTCTTTCCCTCTCACCTCAGTGGAACCTATGCCATATAGGTGAAGTAAAAATTCATTTTTTTCTAAAAAGCGTAATAATTACCTATCGCTAAAAAATTGTGTCTACTTTTTTAGCGCTTTCGTGAACCTCCGCAGTCAGTCAATTACACGCTAGTGCAGCATTACAGAATGCTGTCAGCCGGCAATGTGTGATGAAGAGGAGCACACGAACATGACCACCACTGCCACAGCAGCAGCAGCATTCTTTTGCTTGTTGATAAAATATTCACGTTTTGCAAAACCAAAAAACGTCCCTTTTTTCATTCTTCCTTTTTGCTCATTTCTCAACGCCCTTTCAACTAATCTCTTTCTTTCTCTCCGGTCTTTCAGTGTCCAGTCTAGTTCAGTTCAGTGTGTCGCCCGGTCGCCAGTCCGCTCTTTCTCTGTCCCCTCAGCGTCGTCTGCGGCTATATATTATTTGAGTCTTTTTAGAGTCTGTTTATTAGAGAGCAGAAAAAAAGAAAGACAAAAATGAAGAAAAGAATATAAAGGACCATACGTTGCTGCTAAGTTCCGCTGGTCATTATCGTCATCATCATCAACGACGACAGCATCGCAGTAAATCGGCACACTGAAAAAATGCAGGCAAGCAAATCATCATTATTGTCATGCTCATAAATTGCATCAAAATCCAGAAAAATCTGGCTGGACACTGCACGACTATTAATCCTCAATTCTAAAAACCATCTCTTCTTTTCACACGCACTTGACAGCATTTGAAAGCATATGCCTTCTGCCCTTTTCAATTTCTCTGCATCAGTTATTTTGAGTTCAATTGTTCAAGAGAAAATTAAAATATTATAAAAATGAGCTTTTTCATTGAAAAGTGCCACAGAACTCTCCTCACAAAAAGCCTATTATTTAAAATTAGAGTAGCAGAGTAGTTGAACACATTGAATTGCCACTTCACTGCAGTGCAAAAAAATCGCATAAAAAAGAGAAAAAGATTGAGCAGAGGTCAAAGCACGAAAAGAAAGAAAGAGTGAGTGACTGCACTTTTGGTAACACACACACACCACCCGACAAAGCCTTGACTCCAACGAAAAGCTACCAAAGATAGCTGAGCACATATTCGACAGCACTACTACCAATGCCACCGCACACTAAGCTCTGTGGCCGGCGACAGCCAGCGAAAATCGGCGGCGGCGGCAACGGCATCGATGGCAGTGGTGGCAATAGTGAAAGAAAGCCACCGGGACCGAGCAAACGAACGGACAGCATCGATTTGGTGGCGGAAAAAAGTAAAAGAAAAAACAGGAGCAACTCAAAGTGCACTGCACTGCTCCCAGCAGATAATGGTGTAACGGAGGCAAACACAAACACACACACCGATCGGGCGATGATGGTGGTGGTGGTCGAAACGGCGGCAAAAGAAGGAGGGAAAATAAAACGAAAACGAAAGAGCCAGTGATTGTGCACACGAACAATTTGGCGGCAAACAGCAGCAGCAGCATTTGTAATGGCTGCACTAAGCAGAAGGGCAGCACTTTAAAGTGTCGCAGCAAAGTGAACAGGAGAATGAAAGAATCTGAATGAAAGGAGGCAAATTGAAAGAAGAAGAAGATGCCACTGTATAGAAAGAGAGAGAGAGCAGTGGACATCACTGGACAATAACAGAAGCAGTGGCCGCTTAAATAGGTATTATTATCGTCGACAATTGTGCTGGTGTGCTGGTGTGCTTGTTTGTGATTGCAAACAAGAAAGAGAAGAGAAGTGCTCACTCTTTCAAGCAAAACGACAGTCTAGTGCAATGTGCGCCGTGGTGGCTGTTCAGTGCTGTTTAGCGCTGTAATGCAATCAGGCAATCATTCTCGGAGATCGTTTTTACCCTCCCTCTCTCTCTCTCTTTTAATTTTCTTTCCCCCTCACTTTTCTTCTGGATCGGTATTGGTCGCCAATACCAAAAGAGTGTACAATATATCCTATCTATTGTACAGTGAAAAAAGGGGCTTCAGTTCAGGAGGGCTGTGAAGGGATCGATGCCGGTCAGGCTGCTCTTTCAGAGCTCACTTTGGCTCTTTTCTATTCCGTTTTTTCGGTCGCCTGGTAATAGATTACCGCCTTAGTAGTCGGCTCTGATGGCTGCTGCTGCTGCTGCTGACTCGGTGACACACAGACTCTCCCCTATTCTCTTTCCCTCTTTCCTTTTCCCTTTGGTCGGTAATTCGCTTCTTCGTAATTCGAGTTAATGGACACAGTCAAGAAGGCAGGCAAGCGAGCGAATGGAGCACTGCCATAGAAAGCCTAGAAAGGAGACCAGGAGGAAAGAATAAGCAGCAGCAGCAGCAGAGAGAAATTGAAGTCAATTTGCACCGAAGCGAGGCAGGCAGGATTTGCCTGCCTGAGCAAGCGAGCTTTCCCTTTTTTCCCTTCCTCCTCTTTATTTCTTCGTGCAAATTCAATTACGGTGTAGTAATACAAGGCAAAAGAAGAGCAGCAAGAGCAAGTGAGACAGCAACATCAACATCAACAACATCAACAACAGTAGCAGCCTCCTCCTCCTCCTTCTTCTCTCAAAAATGGAATCATTCGCGGTGGCAGTAATAAATTAAGACAATTCTCGCGCCGGTCTTCTCCTTTTTCTTTTTCCTAGCCTCCTAGCCCTGAATTCGTTCGAACACGAACAAGGGCAATAAAAAGAAGCAAAGAAAGCAGGCGCTAATGGGCGCCAATTGCACAACTGCTGCTGCTGCTGAACAATAATAATCTAAGACATTGACTTCTATAGCAGTACCTGACCAAAAGGAAGAAAACACGACCAAAGAGGGAATGTTGCAAAATCCGCACACACAAAAGCTGAAAAAAGGAATTCGAGGGGATGAAATCTTCCTCCTCTTTTTCGACTGCTTTTTTTTACCTAGAAGCTGCAACTGCTCGGCTAAATAATAAATAAATTAGAAGATGAGCTGGTGGCGGCGGAGATGCAGGGGAAAGAGAGACAGTAGTACCAGCAATTTAGCACAATTGGCGCCCAGTCGCGATTGAAAGTCGTCCTCGTCCTCTACTGAACCGAGAAGGAAAATAAGGAAGCTAAAGAAATCTAAAGAAGAAGAAGAAAAAGGAAAAGAAGACGTGTATGATGCCAGCCAGCCAGGCAGGCAAACGCAAAGTACTGCCGAATTGCCGAGTCTTGTTTTATTTAGATTAAATTAAAGTTTCATGCACAGTGGCAATAAATAAGTAATGCCCAGTTTGAGCTGCTGCTACATTCTTTTATATTAACAAAACCTCGAAAACGACGACGACTGCAGCAGCAACAGCAACAACATGCTCACTTGCTGTGCAGTACTGAAAAAAGAGGCTGAAAAACTGAAAAACCGTGCTTGACTTGCACCACTACTACCCCCACTTTTCTTTTCTTTCGTTCACTACTAGCACTTACTGACTTGAGTTTAGAGTGTGTGTGAGTGTCTGAGTTTGTGCCGAGAATGCAGCTGTCACGATGTTGCACTTCGCGCAAATCATCGTCATCATCATCGGTGCCAGGAAAGTAACGGCAATCTTGAGCACACACACATACTTTCCATCAGAGCTGATGACCATCAACTAGAGAGCTTCAACTTCAACTTCAGCCTCACTACACACTCTAAAGAAGCAGTGGCTAATAGCCATCAGCCACTAGTGAAAATGGCCAACAGCTACTAGAGAGAATGGGAGAGAGACAGATGCTATTACATTATTACACTTTGTCTGCTTTTCTTTTTGACTGAAACGTACTACTACTACCGTTGATTTGAGTTGAATTGAAACATTCTTCATCTTCTCCAGAGAGACCCAGATGGAGACCCAGATCCGCGCAAAACAACATAAACTGGCCAGGGATGAAACGTGCTACCGGAGATCAGCACCGGGCCCAATTTTTTTTGTTGGCTGCTGCTTGCTGGCACATTCCTCTCTTCTGCTGCCTACTTCTCTGTTCCATTTTCACCTGTCACTCGGCGGCACTCGGTTCGGTGTCAGCGGGCGGCCAAGTGCAAAGTGAAGAAAAAGTGGCAAGCCTCAAGGACTCAAGGAGCCAGGCAAGCCAAGGAAAAAGGCCCAGATCAGATGAAAGAAAGAAAGAGGCAGACTGCCAGAAGGGAAAAAGGCAGCAACAGCAGCAGCAGCTAAATGAATGAATGTACGGCGGTGTTGGTGTTGTTCAGCCAGTCAGACGATAGACAGGCCATCTAAGCCGACTTCCTTCCGAGGGAGGCAGAAAAAAGAAGCCGAGAAAAAAAGGCGAAAACAGCAGCAATTCTTTTCTTCTTCTTTTTCCTCCTCTTCTAACATTGCAACATTACAGTTACAGCACCGAACCAAGCAGACAGGCAGACAGCTAGAAAGATAGAGGAGAAAAGGAGCTAAGCAGACATTGGCAGCAGCAGCAGCAGCAGCAGCAGCAGCACCATTTCAATTTGGACCGCCAGTGTCACTTCTAATTACATCAATATTCGCGAATACACACACATGCACTCTCTCTCTCTCTCTCTCTCTCTCTCTCTCGCCTATCTCTTTCTTTTGGTGGAAAAGATGAAGGAAAATGGAGAGAGAGAAGGGGAAAGAGAGAATGAGCCGGCATCATAGCAGCTAATAATAATTGCATTTGCAGAAGCAATCAACTGCCTCTTCTTCTTCTTCTTATTCTGTCGGTGGTGAGCAAACCGGACTTTACCAGCGGAATAATATGACGTGACATGTACACACACACACACACAGGACAGGACAGGGAAAATAGGCAGCTCCTTCACTCAATTCCTAACGGGTACAGACATAGACAGACAGACAGTACTGCACATAGAGCACTTGACTTTGGTGCTCATTTCTATTCTCGCAGTGACACCACCACCACCACCACCGAGACAGCTCTCCTTAACCATTTTCTCTCCCTCTTTCTTCTTCTTCTTCTTTGTTGTGGAACTTTCTGAATCAGAATTCCCCCCCCTCCCCTTCCCCTCATCAACTCTCACCCTCTCTGGTATTCTAGTCTGCAAACCGTAACTGGCGAGGAATCCAGTGGCGCAAACACCGAGAGAAAGAAAGAGTGGCACACTCACACATCGGCAACCACCGCCACCACCACCACCGCTGACTAATTGGCTGTTTGGCTGTTTGGATGTTGCTGCTGACACACAAAGCAGAATAGTGAGAAAGAAATAAAGAGAAAGCTTCCTTGGCCACCAGATTGCCAAACAGAGACAGACACTGAGACACTGAGACACTGTCTCTCATTCCTTCGTCGCCTCCATTGCCTCCTGTCTGTTCACTGGTGGTGACACTAATCGAATGGCCCGCACTAGAATTGCCAGTGGCAGTAGCAGTAGCAGTGGCAGCGGAAAAAGTAACCATTTTCAGCAGCGGTGGTGGTGGTGACAGCTAGGCGAGCAAAAAGAGGAGAAGGAGAAAAAGGAAAACATTTCTTCCTTCGTTTTCACTGCACTGAAAAAATCAAAATCAAAATCAACAAAATCAAAAAGCAAATAAAGAGCAGCGACAATTTTTTCATCCCCTCCCCCTCCTCTTTTCAATCACACAAGTGATGACAGCAGCTAGAGCAGCAGCACTGACTGGCGTTAAATGGCGTTCATTCAGTCAGTCAGTCAGTCAGTGCAGCTCAGTACAGTTCATTATGATTCATTGCCAATTGGCAAAGATGATGATGCTGATGCTGATGATGCTGGCAAAGAGCAAAAAGGCAAGGCAAGAGCGAGTGCCAAAAGACCGGTCAATTCAATTGACAACGCGCATTCGTGGCAATATTGTCGCCTTTCTCTTCATAGCAACCTGCAGCAGTGGTGGTGGCAAGGAAATTGGCGCCATTAACTGGACTAAATATAATTTCCGCTCTGTCTCTTAATTAAATCTTGTCGATTTCTCCAGCGAGGGGTTCAGCAGCAGCTGTGCACCATAAGAGACACATTAGATTAACATGCCATTCATCATGCCATTCATTTGGTTGGTGGCTGTAGCTGTGTGCGCGCTTGGCAACGGCTTGCCGCCGCCGAGGCCAATGACAAATTCATTACTAGCCAAGCAAGCAGCACTGCTCGATTGAACTGTGAAGATGCTGTTGTTCGGTATTGTCTACCACACATTGTCTACGTACAGCTAAAGGGGAAAACCACAATCACCAGCACTGTGTTGCTGTTGTCTTTTGCGGTGACACACAAGAACACAATTACAAAACACATCAGTTTCTTCCGCCGCCGCCGCCGATGCTGCGATTTGCATGGGGCACTCAAAAGCATTCGAGAGAGAGTTATTAATAGCCCAAATAAGACAGGCACTCTATTATTATGAAAAATAATATAATTCGCAATCATAAAATCGTCGTCATCAGCATCATCATCGCTCAATCATCACAGATACCAGGCAGGCTGCTGTTCCCAAAGGAGCAATCTTAACAGCAGCAGCTGCTGCTACACAAAAACCAGCTACCCTCTTCTACTTTCCCAGCAAAAAGTCAGGAATGATCTTGAGCTGCGGCCGGCAGATGCTGTCCACCGAGGTGGCAGAGGTGGTGGAAAAGTTGGTCAGATAGTCGAAAAGCTTCTCCTCTTCGTGGTCCACCACAAAGTACTTTGCTCGCTTTGCTGGCTGTGGTGGTGGTGGTGGGGCGACTTGTGCCGCTGCCGCCGCTGATGATGACGCAGATGATAAAACGGTCGCTGCTGTTGCTGTTGCTGGCGCTGATGAGGATGATGATGCTTGGTGGTGGTACTTACCTAACCTCTTTGGGTCTGTCCCAGGGTAATTCTTCTTCTTCGTCGTCGTCGTCGTTATCACAGACATTTGAGAAGAGGCGGCGGAGGCGGCAGCAGCAGCTTGATCTGAAGAAGCAGCACCAGTCGTAGTAGCAGTAGTAGCATCAGTGGAGAGGGCAATGTACTCCGTGGAGCTGTCAATCTTGGGCAGTCCGTCTGACTCCTGGCAGATTATCTGCTTATTGGACTCGCTGTTGCACCGAAGGCGCCGGGTCAGTAGACTGTTGAGCATCTCGCGATTCGGCCTTGCTGCAGTGCTGCTGCTGATTTTAGAAACAGAAGTTGTGGCGGGTGGCACCATTTTTGTAATAGAGCTGCTGGTGCTGCTGGTGACTGCTGGGTTGACCTTTCGGTACTTGGACTTGGAAGCTTCAGATGCATTAGAAGAAGTGGAAGCCACAGGAGCTGTTTTAGAGGATGCGGCAGCCAGAGATCTTTTACGGCCAACTATCATTGCCTGGGCTGTTGGCCATACTTTGAGGTGCGCCAGTGTGCACTTCGTGCCTTTCGGACACTGGCCCGTTTTGAAGAAGGACTTGCAGAGAAACTGGTGCAGGGATTCGCACTGAAAAATAGAAATAGAATGAGTTAGACAAACATTCAGCAAAAAATCCTGGTTTACTTTGGCTCCCTTGGAGCAGAAGCCAGTGGCAAAGTCCTTGCAGATGCCAGCGTCGGCGTTGACCTTGACGTGTCGATAGCGACAGCTCTCCTCCTTGCAGAAGCCTTTCAGAAAGAAGTTGCAGTCGGGCATGTTGTCCGGCGTCGAGGTGTGGGAGAGAAAGCACTGGGCGGCTTTGCACTTTCCATAAAGAAATCTAAATGAAAACAACCTCGTTAGACACAATCTACTGAACCACCAGAGATTCAAAAAAACACTTCACTTTTTGCAAATGGCCACCTTCTCGAGGGTGTGACTGAAGGGACAGTTGACGCCCTTCTTGCAGAGGCCAGTCCGACAGAAGGCGAGACAGAACTTGGTGGCAATGTTGAACTGGTGCTTCCGATTGAAGGTCTGCTTCTTCTTCTTTGCCAGACTCAGCGGTGAAGGCTTCTGTCCACTACCACCGGCGAAGGTCAATGCGAGCTGCTGTCTCTGGTCCATTGTCCAATGAATAAAATCAGCGCCGTTTCAGATGAAATGAAGCTCGATGGGTTTTCAAAAAAAGAAAATGAAAGCAGTTTCAACCGTTGAGTTTTGAAAGCGTGCAAAAAGATGTAAACAAACAGCTAAAGCAGCTAAAGTAGCGCCCTCTACAACAATCACTCAAAAGCAAAATTGGGCAAATCATTCCAGAAAAGAGAAAATAGATCAGGTTTATTTGGTTCTAAAAGCAGTGAAAAGTATAAAATGTGTTGTAAAAATTGTAATACAAATAAAAAGGTGTTGTACAGTTTCTATTGTACAGTTTTAAACAAAGGTAGTCCAGATTATGTAAATAGGTGAATAGGAGGAAATTGAAGAAGAAAAAGCCCGTTATTGAAAGGTGATGGTGAAGTGATAAAAGTACTTGGTGATAATACAGCTTGAATCAGTGTGCAGATGATTATTTTTTGCTCAAATGACGCACGGTAACTGGGAGTACTTCAGCTTAAATCTATAAAAAAATAAAATTAAGAAATGCACTAAAAATTCATTGCATTTCGTACCCAATTTGCGAGTTGAAGGCATTGCTAAAGTGGTCACCGTTGGAGCGCACCTTCAGCTGGAAAGGTTTTGAGCGAGCTGAAACGCAAATTTGAGCATTAAAAACTGTTTCTAAAAAAATCCAAAAATGATAATGTCAACACTTACAGATAATAAAGTCATGATCTAGCAGTCGAGCACCGCAGAAACGGTCCTCGCCCTGGCCGGTGCCCTCAATGGAGCCCTGGTCGATGCCGATGAAGTCGTCAAAGTTGCAGAGTGCACCGCTGGCACCACCTATACAGCAAAAGAAAAGAAAATGTCGTACAAAAAACTCTTTTTGATAAGGCAAACAAACACTCGTACCATTGCAAAGTCGATGCGGATAGAGGGCATCCTTGGTGTTGTCATTGATGCCGGGGAAGGCGGCGGAGCCGCTGTCGGAGCCAATGCGACCGGTGCGATTGCTGCTCGGCTGCAGAGTAGTGCTAGCCTGATCTTTATCACCACCTCCATTTGCTTCCGGTGTACGCCCACTGAGAGTGCTGGCAGTGGTGGTGGTTGTGGTGGTAGTGGTTGAAGTTGTGGTCGAAGTCGAGGTTGAAGAAGGTGGTGCCGCACTCTTTGCTGAGGTGGTGATATTTTGCAGCGCTTGAGGTGCCCCACCTTGTTCACCCGTCTTGCCGCTCATGCCAAAAAAGGGAAAGGGATGGGAGCACTCGCCGTACTCGCTGTCCTTGCCCTCGAAGGGGGCGCCGAACATGAAGGAGCCCGGTTCGGCGGTTTCCCTGGTTAAAAAAGTGTTTAAAGTTGGTAAATAAAATGTAAAAGCAGTCATCTCATTCTTTACCATCTAATGGCGCAAAAGTTTTCATTCGCCCGAATGCAAGCGGTGTACTTGGTGTTGGCGAGGTAGCGAGCGCGGTACTCCATCTTAGGGCCGTAGTTGAAGCTCTGTATGACGTCCGTTGGGGCGCGGTAGTACTGCAGGCAGCCTGAGGGGGCCATGCTCCTGATAAGTGATTTTTTGATTGATTGATAAGGTTAGGATTGCTGATAAAACTCAAGCAGATTTACTCACAGATCATTGCAGGGTATCATGCTGATGCGAATCTTCCACTTGCGCAGCGCCTTGTTGCCGTTGGTGACCACACTGAGCACCACCGGATTGTTGCTGCCCTGGCCCATGTCCACGTAAACTGGAAATAAAGGAAAATGCATTACAAAAATTTTATCATTGCTGTAGATAACTTACTGTGCTGACCGGTGTTTTGGCCGCAGAGAATGGGCAGCCGCTCACCAACAGTACTTCTCACCATGAAGCTGTCAGTGGTGCAGAAGCCATTCTCATCAGGGCCCATGATGTCAAACTGATGATAAACAAAATTAAAATTAACAAAACCTTTAATTACGTTTTCTTTCACAAAATTACCTCATCAAAGTCCAGGCGAATCTGGCAGATGTTGGGCAGCTTCTCAATGGTCACCTGGCAGGTGTCAGTGTCATTCTGGAAGCTGGGGTAGTTCCGGTTGACAAACTCGCTGGCGTTGAGATTAGTAGAGCCGCCACATGAGAAGAGAAAAGAACAGCAGGAAGCAAAACCGTTGGCACAGCGGCCCACGACGCTGCCCTTTCGGTTGAGGCAATCATTCTGCAAAAAAGAAGGTTTTTGTTCAGCAAAATAAACAATGTCTAATATTAACACCACAAGATTTACCTCGTATAAACAAGTGCCCGGCTGTGCATTGTCGCCCTCACAGGCGGTGTTCAGGTAGCGAATGGAGGAAAAGATGGCCGGCAGTGAGATGGGCCTCAGTTGACCCTCGAGCACGCCCACCTGAGTGAAGAGCAGAACTGCAGAGACGAGGAGGAGCTGATGCCGGAGCATCTGAGGAGAAGAGAAGAAATGTAAACAATAGACAAAAAGAAGAAACCAGATAACGTACCATTTGCTGTGAAAAAAGCGCTGGTTGAACGTTGAAAACGATAAATCCGTTGGGAGCTTTGTCTTTACTCTGTTTTGCGACGACGTGTCTGCGGGGTACCGTTAGTAGAGTCGTGCTTTCCACCAAGAAGCACTTTGTTTGGCGGTGGCACTTTTTGCTGATTTTGTAGACCAGTTTTGCTGAACACAGTTCAAAAGTGGCAGGCAAACAGACAGGCATTACCTTTAACGGCAAAGAGGAAGAGGGGTGCCGGCAAAGCTTACTATTACAACCACCTGTTGCTGCAAAGCGGTTTTAGCTAATAAATTAAAAATTAGCAGGGAAGAAGAAGAGGGGCTTGCACTGGTGAACTGCTCCGATGAACTATCACAACTATCGCCAGTGAATGGCCTCAGTTACCTCTGTGAACGGTACTTGCCTTTTATCTTTTTAAATGGCCAGACGAAAGGAAATGCCGGGAAACGCTTTTAATTACCGTGCCACACCAAAGCTTCGGTGGCGGCAAAGTAGCACGCGGAAGTAAAATTGTGCTTTATTATTTATAGCTTTTTTAATTGAGTTATTGCGGTTTAATTTTTCATTTAATAAATTTTTATTTTATTTTTGTGACGAATCTGTTTTTATTTGAGAACCATCGAGAACTTTATCAAAATGGTTTTTGACCTGATTTTTTAGCACTGGCTAAAATAATTGTTTTTAAACTTGTCATAAAAAATATTCTTTTGTTTAAAATTTTTTAAAAAGAGGCAAACAAATAGTCAAATTAAAACCGTGAATTTTATTTGAATGTGCATAGTTGGCCGGGATAATAAATAAGGGGGTGTAATAAATAAAGGTGAAGTTGGGGTGTGTGTGTGTATGTGTGTGGAAGGGTGTGATGAAAGTTCAATTGTGTGCAAGTGTCTACTACTTTGGCTGGTGTAATAAATAAAAAGAGAATGAGATTCAGTGAGAAAGATGGCTCGAGAGCTGCGGCTGATACGTTCTTCTTCTCCTTTCTTTTTAGTATGCACAGGAAGAAAGATCGCTGTTTTGTTGGTTTTGTAATGTAGGAGACTACCACTAAGCTCGTTTGGGGGAAAACAAGCACATGACATGACAAACTGGTGAGAGGGAGAAGAAGGTGCAGCAGCAGCAGTGGTAGCAGGTCAACGGTGATGGTCGGTGAGATAGAGATGAGAAATCCTTCTTCTTCGTCGTTTTGAGCAGTCCACTGATTAGATAACACAGGGCAACTGGACGTATCGCAGTGCAAAGCCTGGTGGGTATAAAGAAAAAGATGCATCAGAGATTAGGGTTTAAGGGTGAGACTAGTGTGAAACTAGTTTGACCAATTAAGTTGGCTTCTTTTTCTTTTACGACTTTGCTACAACGGCAAAAGGTCATTGAGCTGCCGCCGTCGTCGTTCTGTCTACTCATGACTGACTCTTTATCTCTCGACTGATTAGCATTTCAATGCTCGAAATGCTTAGGCAGTAAATGAGAGGGTAAAAGAAAAAGAAGAAAAAAAGAAAGAACACTTACCATGTTGAGAGTTCTCGGCGTTCAGCTTCTGGTCAGAGTTGGAGCGCACCTTCAGCTGGAAGGGTTTGGAGCGAGCTAAATGATAATAAAAAGTTGATAAGTAAAGTGTGAAAAATAACTCAAAATATTATCAAGATGATCACAATAGTAAACTTACAGATAACATAGTCGTCCTGAAGCAGTTTAGTGCCGCAAAGTCGGTCCTCACCGGGGCCGCTGCCCTCGGCGCTGCCCTGGTCAATGCCAATGAAGTCGTCGACGTTGCAGAGACCACCACTGGCGCCCCGGGCCGTCAGGTTGCCCTCGAAGGGGGCGCCCCAGCTGAAGCTGCCCGGCTCATCCGTCTCCCAGCGAATGCTGCAGAAGTTTTCCTCCACGCGGACGCAAGCGGTGTACCTCAGATTGGCGAGGTACCGGGCTCGGCCTTCCATCTAATAAAAAAAGAAAATTAAAATACAGTTTCAACCAATTTGTTTCAAGTAATCTACCGAAGGACCGTAGTTGAAGCTCTTGACGACGTCCGAGGGCGCTCGGAAGTACTGCATGCAACCGGAGGGAGCCATGTCCTGTTTTGATACAAAAGTAACTGGTAAGTATTTCAGACATTTTGTACTTATTCACAAATAACTTACCAGATTATTGCAGGGAATCATGTTGATCTTCACCTTCCACTTGCGGCCAATGTTGTCGCCGTTGGTGACCACGGAGAGCACCACCGGATTGGCCGAGCCACGGCCCATGTCGACGTACAGGTGCTGGCCATTGTTCTCGCCGCAGAGAATGGGCAGACGTTCGCCGACGGTGGTGCGGACCATGAAGCTGTCAGTGGTGCACTGGCCGTTCTCGTCGGGCATCGCAAGAGACATCTTATTAAAAAAAAGTAACCGTTAGCATTTGGTGTTTGAGAAAACTTTTCTTTATTTTATTTACCTCTTCAAAGTCAAGTCGAAGTTGGCAGACGCCTGGCTGCTTGTCAATGGTCACTTGGCAGGTGCTGGTTAATTTGAATAAAAGTGATTAGCATTTCCAAACTGCTTATCATTATCATTATCATCAACCACTTACTTGGTGCCATTGTCCAGCTTGGGGTAGAGGCCGTTCACAAAGTAGGTGCTGTTGGCTGTGTGTTTTTATCATTAGATAAAGAATCCTTTTCCATTAATAATCTAGTTACCCTTTGTCCGTCCACCACAGGTGAACTTGAAGTTACAGCAGCTGGCAAAGCCAGAGGCACAAGTACCATCAGGAGTGCCCTGTCGGCTGAGACAGTCATTCTGGGCGAGACAGGTGCCCGGTGTGCCGGATTCACTCGTGCAAGGGCTGTTCTGGTAACGAAGCTGTACAGGGAAAAAAGTTGATAAATAAAAACCATAACAAAGACTCAGTTTTGGAACTTACAATGGCAATGATGGCAGGAATGCTAGGTGGTCTGAAGGAGCCCTGGCCAGAGGCCACTGCCACCAGAGAGAGGGCGAGGATGCAATAACGAATCTATTAATAAAACAAAAGTTGAAAATCAGAAGAGGCGTGTCAGATGAAATGCGTAATTGAAGGGGGAAGATGAAGATTAGGCACTGTTTCAGAAAGGTTACACCCACCATTGTCAACTTGAACAAGTACTGATCGATGATCTGATCAGTAAAAATAAAGAGAAGAGGAGAGAAGAATAAAGTGACCACGACGAGCGCACTCGTGTTAAGAAGATCAGACTGATGTACGCGGGAGAACGGTTTTCCACAGACTGACCCGGAAATTTGCGCCCTCAACCTTTTTATATAGCGCCCGTGAAAATGCCTGCCTATCTGGCAAAGCGGCTGCAGACGGACACTCTGTCAGACCGGTCAGTCTTCTTCTCTTGAGCAGCAGCAGAAGCAGGGTCACTCGGCGGCAGAACACAGCAACATAACAATTTTGCCGCAGTGTCTGACTTTTTTCAATTCAATGTAGTGCTGTTCAGATTAGATTCAATGGCAATGGCAACCGAGATGGAGATGGTGGCCACAATGGTCAGCAGCAAAAAAAATGGTGGCCACCAGCAACAGAAACATCTCGAGTTGTCTAGTGCAAACGGTACATCAACAATTGAGCCAAACGGTTGAATGCCAAAGGGAAATATGCGCAAAAAGTGACCCACAAATAGTTGGCCATTTAAACCTGCGCAAACCGCTTCAAGGTCGTCGTCGTAACCATAAGGTCGTCGATGCAATGTCTGGCAATGTTTGCCCACTTGGAGGTCTGACAGACTGACTGACAGACAGTTTGACAGATCAACCGGTCAAGATCTTGACTCGGCGTGTATCTAAATTTAAACGTGATGACTTTTGCTGGAAAGTTAAAATTAAAATCAGAGTGCCCATTCTTTACCTGCATCCTGGTCTCAATTTGTCTTCAGTGTGTGGTTGCGTGTATTGCACCCACTTTTAATAGACCAATGACCTATATTTGTGTAGCAGTAGACAACGAAGACGACGACAACGACATTAAAGGCACCACTTTCAAGGGCAAGGCATCTTTTAATTGAAGGCCAAATGAAGGCATCAGCGAGCACCATCTTCTTCTTCTCAAAGTTTTCTTCTTTTAATTGAAAAGGAGGATTTGCTGCTGCTTTTCACTATGAGTGTGATGAATCACTTTGTACCTGTCTCAAGGCAGCACCGTCGCTGCAAAAGCTATGAAAAAGATGCAGATCAGCAGCAGCAGCAGCAGCAGCAACTACAGTCAGAGTCACAGTATTAGCAAAAGGTCAACAGTTAGCAGAGATCAACAGGTGGCAATGAGCAGCAGCAGCAGTGCTAATTGCTAGGGCGAGCACCAGCACTCAAACTCGTTTATAAATAGTAATAACCGGCAAATGAAGAAAAAGAAGACCACGACGACGACGACGTCGAGGTGGAATTCAACAGTGGAGATAATTTATACGGTTAGTGACCTATTACCTATTTACTTCCGCGAGCAGAGAGCATAGAGCAGAACACAACCTCCGTCATCGGCGTCGGTAGTCTGTGCAGCATGGATAATGCCACCGAAGGACGAATGGCCCCCAGCAACGAGGATGGCAGAAGAAGGAGCCTCAGCAGGACACCACCACCACCACAATCACCACCGCCATCACCACCTTGGTCTAAATTAAACGACCACGCAGACTATAGAGCAGCGTCCATAAAACTTCGACTTCTTCAACTTCTACTGGCTGCGCAAAGCTGACCTTGGCTTGGTGAGCTGGACTGGAAAACCCGTACTGGCCCGCTTAAGAGCACCACACACTGAATACCCTTTTCTCTGAAGAAGAGAAGAAAAAGTCGCCTTAAGCAGGTGGACAGCCATATTCACCACCAGCACGACCATCACCTTCGAAGGACAGCTGCACTGAGCTCGCTTCATTTGCACGGTGACCTGCGACCAAGATGGCCAAGTATCAAATGATGATGGTAAAGTTTTCAACATCCTCTCTATTTCTCCTCTCTGCCGTCGTCTTGGCCGCCTTTGTGGTGCGGCCAGCGGCGGCCACCGACGCCACTGCCCGGCAGTTCTGGACCCGGCCGGGCGGCATCTTCTCCGGCCTCCGCCTGGCGGGCACCACCTGCACCACTGATGACGGCGAGTCGGGCACCTGCTCCACGGAGGCGGACTGTCGGGATCGACAGGGCTTTCCCGGTGGCGCCTGCGGCCGCAGCGGAAGTGGCCTCGTCTGCTGCAACAACATTCGCCTCAGCTGCGGCGCTACGACGTCGAAGAATGAGGTAAGTTGTGGATGGGAGTGTTTTAAGAAGACTAAAAACTTATTTAAAAAAATCTTATCAACACAGAGCTTCTTCGTGAACCCGAACTACCCGAGCTACCTGAACAGCACCGCCACTTGTCAGATTACCGTCGCCAGCAATCCGGGCATCTGTCAGATCCGCCTCGACTTTGAAGATGTGAGTTGTGGTTGATTGATCGACTATTTTTTCAATTTTTTAACCTTTTGTTTAATTTTAAATTTAAAATTTTTTTAGTTTGAACTCGCTCAACCCGATGAGTTCGGTCGTTGCACCCAGGACAGCTTCATGGTGAGAACCACAGTCGGTGAGCGGCTGCCAATGCTCTGCGGCGAGAACAAGGGCCAGCACATGTACGTGGACATGGGCAGAGGATCGGCCAATCCGGTGGTCCTTTCGGTAATCACCAATGAACGGGATGGCATCAATCGCAAGTGGAAGATCAAGATCAGCTTTGTGAAGTGCGACAACTACGTGATGGCGCCGTCGGGCTGTTTGCAGTACTACCGATCGCCTTCGGATACGATTCGAACGTTTAACTATGGTGCAAAGGTAAACACAAAAAAACTTATAAATTGAAATATAACTTTATTACAACTTTTTTTTGTGTAGATCGACGGCAAATCGCGCTACCTCTCCAACCTTCGCTACAGTGCCTGCATTCGCGTGGAGGAGAACTTTTGCTCGATCAAGTGTAAGCCGTTTATTTAATACTTTTTTAAACTTGTTATATTAATTTATTCAATCTGTGCTTCTCAGGGACCACCGAGTCGGCGGACAGCTTCAGCTGGGGCGTGGCCAATGACCCGATGTACAATGCCCAAGGCAATAACACGAAGATCGGCCTGACGGGGGCACAGTGCAACGACGACGACTACGTCGGCATTGACCAGGGCTCGCAGGAGGGCAGCGGCGTCGGCGAGGATCGCTTCTGCGGCCAGAAGCTCTTCTACAACAATCTGGTCATCTGTGAGTTTTCATTTTAAATTTTTTGTAAAATCTGATAATCTAACTTTTCATTTTTTTTTATTTTTTGTAGCTCGAAGCAAACCCTTCATGCTGAAGGTTCGCTCCAACTCCGACCAGAGCGACAATAACCGCTTTTCACAGGCGGGCGCGGCGCTCACCTTCACCCAGCTTCCCTGTTCTGTTTGAGCTGAATTTTGAACGCAAAATTTAACTCAAATCACCACTCAATTTATTTATTATTGACAAATCATTACCACTTTTATTTATTTATTGCATTTCTTTTTACTGATCTTTCTCTTTTCTCCTCTACTTTCACCAACATTTGGTGTTCAATTTCTATGAAATAAGACTTTGTAATTTTTATTGGCTGGAGCGAACAACACACTGCCACCAGATGTCGCGAAGCGACATCTGGTGGCAGTGTGTTGGAGTGGAAGCCTAGGAT
>JAALOO010001294.1_pt1 | contig 17780 bp, 15 predicted proteins | sample 7257641 | NCBI WGS metagenome assembly JAALOO01 (sample SAMN14085613, study PRJNA598686) | mite metagenome | biome: ENVO:01001000; feature: ENVO:01001002; material: ENVO:01001226; isolation source: single female mite from University of Michigan culture on fish food culture... ...
TACAACACAGCTGGGATTTAAAAAATGCGGACTTAGTAACAGGATACCAATTAAGAAATGATCGTCAGAAGGGTAATTTTGAGTATCGTGATTCGCAAGATGGTATGAATACGCTTGAGTTAGTGCCGGAATTTACTGGAAAATTGGATGCGGTTAATACTACTCATGCTTTTTTTTCACAGTACGATCGTAAATTTAAGAATACACAGCTTTCCTTAGGGTTGCGTTATGAATATTATCAACGTGATCTGGTATTACTAAACACCGATGAGGAGTATCCGTATTCGATTCATCAATTATATCCCACTTTTAGTCTAATGCATGACCTTGGCTCGGGATGGTCATTAAAATTTGGCGCAGGACGAAGGGTGCAACGAAACAACAATTTTGAATTGAACCCTATTCCCGAAAGAGAACATTCGGAGACCCTTGAACAAGGAGATCCGGAGTTGATACCCGAATTCATTACAAATGCAGAAGCTGGTGTGGTGAAGAAATTAAAAAGAGGGAGTATCTTCTTGAACGCCTATTATCAATATAGTAAAAATCCAGTTCAACGGGTAAATTCCGTTTACGCCGATACGGTCCTTTACCGTGTTTTTACGAATGCGGATCATGCATCTCGTTATGGGATGGAAGTAGGAGGGGAAGGTAAGCCAATAACTTGGTTACGAGTGAACGGGGGGCTTAATTTGTATAATTATGAAGTTTCGGGAGAGGTCCTGGAATCTTCATGGAGAACAAATCGGGATTTAGTGTATTCCATCAATGCGGGTATCCAAGCTGATTTTCCAAAAAGTTGGAGTGCGGGATTACAGTTTAATTATCTTTCGGAAAAGCCGACGGTACAGGGCATGGATTCAAGATTTGTGACCCCTCATTTCAACATGAGCAAGTCTTTTTTAGATGGTTCCATCACTGCACAGCTACAATGGCAATTTATCGAACTCGGCGATTGGAATGTAAATGAACAGCGCATTACAACATTCTCTGATGATTTCTATACAAGCACAAATTATATTTATGAAAAGAATGTATTGCTGGTTAATCTAAATTTTAATCTGCACAAGTTAAGTCAAGTATTCAAACTTCCCAAAAGTGAGTTTGGTGAAAAAGAATTTTAAGATTATTTATTTTTAAACTCTGTTGGTGTGATGCTGGTATAGCGCTTAAAATATTTAGAGAAATTTGATTTGTCCGAGAAGCCTAATGCAAACGCCACCTCCGATACGGAACTGCCTGTATAAAAAAGTAAGCGTTTAGCTTCCTTTATGATATATCCAGCTAATATTTCGGATGCCGTTAGATTAACGCTTTTTTTACAAACAGCACTCAAATTCTGAGGACTTGTATTTAATTTCGAGGCATAATAGGCCACATGGTTAATTACCTTTTCATCTTGGTTGAGTAACTCACGGAATTTGTTATAAATGCTTTGTTGAACTGATTTATTACATTTTGAATTATCTGTATGATCTAGGGCCTTGGCCAAAATTACTTTAAACAATCCTTCCTGGCAGACTTTATTGTTTTCTGCTGCTAACATTTCGAAAAGACTCTTCATAGGTTTGGTTTTTTGAAAGTGTATCGTATCGAATTGGCTGATTCTATCGACTAATCTATTAATCTCAATATCGAGACTCTGGGTCACAAATAAGTTTTTTACTAGAAGAACGAACCCCTTAACGGGATTGGTAAGTTCCCAATGATGAACATTGTCTTTTCGGATAACCAGTAAACATGGAGCTCTTATTATCGTTTCCCTGCCGTCGATAAAATGTTTACCCGTAGTGGAAGATAAGAACACCAATTCCAGATAGCCATTGTGTTTATGCGGTTTGGTGATATTCTTGCTCATGTCAAAAGGAGCGACTTTGATAAGCCTCGGATTTTCCAGCTTGTCTTTCACTATGATGTCTTTTCTTTTCATCTTATTAAATTATCATTTACTAGTGAATAATGAGTTAAGCTTCGTCATATTAAGTTTAAGGATGCCTTTACATATAGAAAGACGATGTGTAAGTAATTTTTCTATTTTTTATTTAAATGATTCCTTTTCTATTTGCTAAGTAGTGTTACCCGTTTGTGTTTAAGTAAAGTATCTGTAAGATCCGCAGTTTGCTTAATGAATAATTAATGTTTCTCAATTTGAATCGAAAGTTCCAATATTGCTTCCTCACAGTATATGACATACTTTCGTTGCATGCTGTGAAGAAGCAATATAATAGAACAGGAGAGACATAGTGAAAATAAAGATTGTCACACAGGTTCTGACCAAATAATCAATTATCAGAATGTTTGAAGCAATGTGCTTTTTGCCTCTCTTGTGCGTTATTGCAAAAGCTGTGCGGCGTGATCATCGACCATGTATACAAGCTCCCCTTGAGCTGGATTAAGTAGTTGCGCTGGATAAAGTTGTGGATTATTTTCTCCTTGTAAAACCTCTCGCAAAGCTGGTGCCTTTTTTTCTCCAAATGTTATTACGATAATTTTTTCAGCCTTGTTTATAAAGGGAGCTGTTAAGGTGATCCTGTACATGTTTTGCGGTGCCAAAAAGTACGCCTCCACCCATTTATCCTTTTCATCAAGTACATCAGTTCCTGGAAAAAGTGAGGCAGTGTGTCCGTCGTCGCCCATTCCCAAGAAAATAAGGTCAATGTGTCCATCGTTGCCTAGTTTTTCCCGTAAAATCTGCTCGTATGTCTGCGCGTAATCTTTTGCATCCACAGCGTCTTTATACATAGGGAAAATATTGGATTTGGGTATAGATACATGGTCAAGAAGTGTTTCGAAAGCCATTTTAGCATTACTCAAATTATCTTCTAAGGGCACCCATCGTTCGTCGCCCCAAAACACAAATATTTTATCCCAATCCACCTGTGCACTGTATGGTTCTTGCGCTAACAATTTGTGTAAATCTGCGGGCGAGGATCCGCCAGTTAATGCCACGGAAAAAAAACCTTTTTCCGCTATATTTTTTTTCGCAGCTTCAATAAATAGTTCGGCTGCTGTTTCAAAAATCTGCTCTTTAGTTTTATACTGTTTTACCATTTTGTTGTTCATTTAAATCTTCCATTGTTGTAGAGAGCCATCGGTGTCCCTGTCTGGTGAGCAGTTTATCCGCAGCCTGTGGGCCCCAACTGCCTGCCGGGTAGGTGTGCATTGGAGAATATGTCCCATTTTCCCACTCTTTTTGAATCGTCTCGATGATATCCCAAGCCTCTTCTACTTGGTCCGAGCGCATAAACAACGTGGAGTCGCCACTTAATGCATCGATCAATAAGGTTTCGTAAGCTTCAGGACTATCTGGTGCGCATTCAAAATAATCAAAGATCATTTCAGCGGGTTGCAAGGCCATGTTCAATCCCGGCTTCTTGGTCATAAACGATAGGCGGATATCCATCTCCGGCTGAATATTGATTGTCAGCTGATTTGGATACATGTTGTATTTTCCGTTTGCAAAAGTTTTGTTTGGAACTTCTCTAAAATTGACGACCACAGCCGATTTTTTTTGTTGCATACTTTTTCCGGTGCGCATATAAAATGGTACGCCCTGCCATCTGGGATTGTCGATATAAAATTTCATCGCCACAAAGGTCTCTGTATTAGAATTGGGATCTACGCCCTGTTCCTTTTGATAGCCTTTTTTCGGTTCACCGTTTATGACGCCATCCGTATATTGTGCACGGACCGTATAATGATTAATGTCCTCAGGTTCGATCCTTCGTACAGCTTTTAATATTTCTGCTTTCTTATCACGAATTAATGAAGATTCAAATTCAACTGGAGCATCCATGGCGACCATGCATAGGATCTGTAGTAGGTGATTTTGGATCATATCGCGCAAAGCGCCCGCATGGTCATAATAAGGACCACGATCTTCCACGCCAACCTGCTCGGCTACCGTTATCTGGATCGATTCGATATGTCTGTTTGTCCATAAGGGCTCAAAAACGGTGTTGGCAAATCGAAAGGCCAGGATATTCTGAACGGTCTCTTTACCTAGATAATGATCTATACGAAAGATCTGTTCTTCCTCAAAGTTTTCGTTTAACAATCTGTTTAGGGCTATTGCAGAATCTTTATCATATCCGAAGGGTTTTTCGATGATAATTCGATCTTTCTCTAATTCGTCTGCTAAGCCAGCTTGTTTCAGGTTAGTCGATACTTGAGCGATAAAACTAGGTGCGACCGATAGGTAAAAAAGGCGGTTTGCACGGTCGCTGCAAGCGCCATCGAACGCGGTAAGTTTATCGTTAAGGTTCTGGAAGGAATCTGTATCCGTGATATCAAAACTTAAGAAGTGAATTTTTTCACTGAAATGAATCCACTGCTCTTCCGTATAGTTATTATTCCGCGAAAATTTTTTCAAATTTTCGCGGACGAACGTTCGAAATCCTAGCTGATCGTAGGGTTTGCGGCCCAAAGCAAGGATTTGGAAATCATCGGGCATCCATCCATCAATATATAAATTAAAGAACGCTGGCAACAACTTTCTTTTTGCTAAATCTCCCGTACCACCAAATACGACGATCGAAGTTGGTTTTGTTGTTCTGTCGTGCATCATTATTTCTTGCTTAGTCCCACTGGGTATGAAAGACACCTTCTTGGTCTATGCGTTCATAGGTATGTGCACCAAAATAATCGCGTTGCGCCTGAATAATATTCGTGGGAAGACTCTCCGATCTGAAGGCGTCAAAATACGCCAATGCATTCATCAACCCTGCTACCGGTACGCCCTGATCTATGGCATCTTTTAAGATGGTTCGGATACTCGACTGACAACTTACCAGTTTCTGAGCTATATTGTTATCCAGCATTACGTTACGCAAGTCCGGGTTCTTCGTATAGGCATCACGGAAATCTTCCAATAAAGTGGCTCTAATTATACATCCGCCGCGCCAAATTTTAGTTACCACCTCCAAATTTAAATCATAGCCATAGGTCTCAGAAGCAACGGTAAGCTGTGCCAAGCCTTGTGCATAAGTTGTGAGAATTGCAAAATATAAAGCTTGTTTAAGGTCTTGTAAACTTCTTCCCTTATCTGCAGTTAAATGCTCTGCATCCCAACGGAGTATTTTAGCGGCCTGGGAACGTTGAGGTTTGTATTTGGAGATATCCCTCATGTTTACGGCTGCATCGATTACCGGTACAGGCACCTGCAGGTCCATGGCATTTTGTGAGGTCCATTTACCTGTTCCTTTAGATCTTGCCAAATCCGATATTAAGTCAACTAAATAAGTTTCTCCCTCTTTTTTCTTTAAAACCTGAGCCGTAATCTCTACCAAGAAAGAATTCAATTCTTCTTTATTCCATTGCTCAAAAGCTTCTTGGATAGCAGAATTTTCCATACGATACAGTTTCCGCATCAAATGATAGGTTTCGGCTATGAGTTCCATGATACCGTACTCGATACCGTTGTGTACCATTTTTACATAGTTTCCTGCGGAACCATTTCCCAAGAATTCAACACAAGGTTCCCCATTTACTTTAGCAGCGACCGCTTCAAATATTGGGCGTAACCGCTCATATGCCTCCCGGTTCCCACCTGGCATTAGGCTAGGGCCTTTTCGCGCTCCGCTTTCTCCACCGGATATACCCATGCCAAAGAAATGTAAGCCTTTTTGCGATAACTCGTTAAAGCGCCTGTCCGTATCGGGGAAATAGGTGTTGCCGCCATCGATTATAATGTCACCTTGATCTAAAAACGGCATTAAACTCGAGATCGCTGCATCTACAGGTTTACCTGCTGGCACTAAAAGCATAATTGCTCTGGGAAGTTGCAACAAACGAACAAATTCTTCGACATCTGTTGTTGTTTTTATGTCTTGGCCAGTCTGTGCTTCAGCTTGTAAAGAGTTGGCTTTATCCGAATCTAGATCTAATCCAGCTACTGCAAAGCCATTATCGGCCATGTTAAGGAGCAAGTTGCGACCCATGACACCGAGACCAACGATCCCAAAATTGTATTTATTCATCTTTTTAATAATTTGTTAAGTTTAGAAAGGCGGTCCCCGCATGTTAACGAAAACCACTTTAAAGCAAATATATTAAATTGCTGAACCATTGAGGGGAATATGGTTTTTTTTTAACCCGGTGTGATATGGTTACTTATAGAAACACCATTTTGTGACTTATTTCTGATAATTTGAATGGCTAGAACGCACGGTTCTTTGTCGTGTTGATCCGAAAGATAGCGTCTTCACTATTGGGCAACGTGGTAACCAAGCTATTTTCTTATTTGTATCGGAACAGCACCTAGGGAAGGGCGAAGTACAAAATTGCAGGTTTCATAGTAGAGATTTACAGGAGATGAAGTTCGTGCTGGCGGTCATCACAGTTGTACTACCAAAGAAAAACACCATCTTGTTGTTCTTATGCTGTTATTCAGATGGTGAATCTGCTTAATGTTTCTCTAGAAACACCTAAATAAGCTGCTAGTTGCGACTTGGGTACACGCTGAGCTAGAGCAGGATATCGTTCGATCAATTGTCGATAGCGCTCTTTAGTATCAGAGGTCAGTGTTGAAATTATGCGTTTTTGGGCAGCTATAAACCCCAAATAAGCTTTCTCTAAAAAGAAGTGTTCAATCTTGGGTAGGGTCCGACATAGCTTGAGGTAGTTTTCAAAAGTAATATGTAGCACGTCAGTGTTTTCAAGACATACCAGGGCCATCGTTGTTTTTTTGTTCGCATAAAACGCCTCAAAATCACTTTCCCACCAATCTTCCATTGCAAAACCGATAATATATTCACGTGCATCAGAATCTGTATACACTAATTTTAATAACCCCTTACATATGAAATAATGCTTTGAACCCTTTTCCCCTTCACGAAAAAGGAACTGACCTTTTTTGTAGGACTCCGCGGTGAAAAAAGAAGCGATCAGATCGAACTCCCTGTCTGTGAGCGGTAGGATTTTTTGCAGGTGTTTTTTTAATATTTCATGCATTTTTTTGCTGATTCTAATTAAAAAAAAATGATTATAAAGAAACGAAATTACAGTATTGTGTTCATAGATACATACTGATAAAGACTTTAACGAAGGTGATACTAAATTATCTTTTCTGTATATTAAAACTGTTTTTATATCCCCAAGCAAAGCCTATTCCAGACGCTATAAAATTGATGACATCTTCTATAGAGTTCATCACGGTTTATTATAAAACCCCATAGAAGTGAAAAATTGTCTTTGGAATTTCCTTCCCATTGGTTGGAGGACAATCTTCCAAGTTTAAAATTCTTGAAACAGAAATTATTCCGAAATGGGGTAAAACGCCTGAAATTGAAACTGGTTTATTGCAAGATGAACGTGAAATTTTAAACGAGCAGTTTGTTGCTTCTCTTTTCAAAAAGAATAAAAATATTTTATATCTGAAAGACTTTATTGTTCTTAAAAAATTAGTTGGTAGAAACTTCTACTAATTTCAGCCAAATGACCCTTAGAGATATAGATGGTGAGTTTTTTTGGAAGTGAGTCCAAATATAAATCAAGAGTAAAAATAGACAAAAATCCATTTCAGAAAATTAATCACTTTTGTTCAAAAAAGGTAGAAGTTCATAATTATTTTGACAGTATCACCCTAGACTTTATGACCTTGAACATTATAATATGGTGTAACGACAAGATCATTGGGAATTTGAATTTCGGTAAAGAATCCAATAAATGAACCGATTTCATTTCAAGTATATTTTTAACTTCTCTAGCATCAAGTAAAGCTATCGTAAATAGTGATGTAGATCAACAACTAAATCAACCAGTGATGGTTAATTTTGTGCATAAATATTAAGAGCTATTAGCATGAAAAAGAGAATTTTTAGTCCTTGGAAATGGCAAGACGAACGCAGTTACGTTCAAGCTGTCGAAGTAACAAATAACGTAGGAACATTATATTGTTCTGGTCAGGCGGCTATCGATCCTAGCGGCAAATCAAGTAATGGAGATATGAAAATCCAGCTGCAGCAGGCTATCTCAAATTTAGAAGAGGTTATCATTGGAGCGGGATATGAATGTGAAAACATCGTCAGATTAAATGTGTATACAACCTCTACAAGAGAGCTATGGCCGCATTTCTCCATTCTTCAAGATTGGATAGCGAAATATAATATTAAGCAAGCCTTGACAATGTTGGAAGTGACCGGACTGTTTGAAACATTGAAAGTCGAGTTGGAAGCTACTGTTGTTAAATAGCTGCAAGACGTACTTTGCATATAAAACACTATAGCGGTTATAAAAATTGTAACCGTTATAATGTTTTATTATCTTGGTAAGGATTGGACATACAAAAGGATATTCAGGCAGATATATGTATGAGTAAAAATGATAAAATTATGCAAGACATATTGATAAAAGATATTGTACAACAGTTAAAAGATGTCGAAAACGGTGATTTATGGATTGACGAAAATTTTGCAAAGAAGCTGTCGCTAGCAAATGAGGATAATGCATTTAAGCGACCCCTGCCCGATATGCACAGCGTGGCCGAGTTAGTGTCTCATCTTATCGAATGGAGGAGGGAGGTTTTAAGTAGACTAAATGGAAATCCACGGGGACTTGAAATGAGTGATACCGCAAATTGGCGATCCAATGATGCACTAAAAACCAAAGGGTGGGAAGATTTGCTAAATGATTTTCGCAACACACAGCAACAGTTAATATCATTTTTGGAAGCTAAAGATGATGCCTTTCTTGATTCTCCTTATCCATCTGCAGATCCGTCCTTAACGCACAACTTTAGGTATCTGGTAACCGGGTTAATTCATCACGATATGTATCATATGGGGCAGCTGGGGATAACTATAAAATTTCTCAATAAAAGTAATTAAGATCGACAATATCATAATTATAACTACGGCGCAACATTCACAGTTAACTATGTATGCTGTAGAATTTTATAGAAACATAAGATTCCCAAATGGATTATATCATTTTTTTTGCAAAGTGATTACAGGCAAGTACATATCCCTTATTTAAATAAAGCCTGTGCGCATCATGTAACATATAGCCACTATCCAGATGTACTGACGATATGTGGGTTTGAATGGCTTCTTGGGCAACGTAATCAAGTAATGCGCCAGCGTAACCTTTTCCTCTATGCGCAGGATCGGTATAAAGGTCGTCAACATAAATTATGCGGCCTGTCCTCAGCATCGTCATATACCGATAACCTATAAATGCAGCAGCTTTTGTATTATCGTCATTAGGTATATAAACCAATTTAAAGTTCTCATAAGCCGTCATGTAAAGTATCTGTTCAGCATATGTTGATTCGTCAAGATTTGGTCTGAAAGCAACCAGAGCCTTTTTGCAAATAGCAATCTGTTTTTTTGTTTTAGCAATTATGAAATCCATGACATGATCTATTTTAAAAACGGGTGCATGATAATACATACCTTCTGGATATTTATTTTATAGTTGTCTATTCTTTTCATAAAGGAAAAACCGAGGACGGCCGCTAATAAAAATTTATTTATTAATTATAAGTCTAATTCTTTCTTCCACGGGTTCAAATGATTTTTGTCCGAATTCTGCGCCATTTATCGCAACTTGCTCAACATCAACGATACCCATAATGCGAAATACGGTCTTTAAATAGTTTGTCTGAAAATCCATGTGTTCGTAGAATTCCCCTGGCTCGTATCCAAAATTTCCCCTCACCATCAGTAGATAAGCTTTCTTGTTTTGCAGTAGTCCTTTATATGGATCTTTGGGATTATCATTACTGACCAGGATGGTCTCTTGTACTCTTAAGACTTGATCTATGTATGCTTTGAGTGCACTGGGTATCGACCAGTTGTACATGGGTGTTCCAATAACAATCACATCGGCATCTTTTAATTCACCAATCAATTCATCGCTTACCTCTAGTGCCTTTAAGTCTTCAGAAGTTCTTAATGCAGAAGGTTTAAAGGCTGCTGCGATCCATTTTTCCGTTATATGCGGAATATTCTCTTGACCAACCTCACGGTAAATAATACGATCGTTCGGAAATTTCGTTTCCCAAGTTTCAGCAAACATATTTGTCATATATCGGCTTAAAGATCTTTCTCGACGTGCGCTGGCGTTTATTATTAATACTTTGCTCATTTTTGTTGATAGATTTAAAATGGATGAAGCTGTGTTGCAACACCTATACGGTTTAGCGCATTAATATTGATTACTGCCATTATTACTTTTGCGGTCATTTCCTCACCCAAGAGCGTAATTGCTTGTTCATACGTCTGATCGCTCAGTCCATTGCCAGCAATTAAAGTAATCTCCTCGGTAAGTTTTAAAATTACCTGTTCTTCTTCACTGAACCAGTTTTTTGCTTCACGCCAGCCACTTAATACGAATAATCGTTTAGGATCTTCCCCATGTTTTAAAGCTTCTTTGCTATGCATATTCATACAAAAAGCGCAGCCGTTTATTTGTGAAGCTCTAATTTTGATTAGCTCCTGATGGATTTTGGCTATTCCCGCATCGGCTAAATAATTTGATAATTGCATTAACGTTTGATATGGATGTGGAATAAGTTCCTTTATATTTAATCTTTTGGACATAACTGTTAGTATATGTGTTTTAATATTATTTGTTATTTCTTTAGATGGATGATGAAGTCAATTATTTGATTTTAATCGTGTACTTAGATAAACGTCAATACTATAGGGGAAGTGTCGGCATGTCGCAAGATGTAAGCTTGCAAAGCTGACAACAAAAACAGAGTAGGAAAATGGTGCTCGCACGTGAAGAAAGAACATCATACTTAAGGCAAATATTAAGGTCAAAATGAAACTGCCTATGGCAACATATCTAACTTGATAACCAACCAATAATAGGATGCCAAACAGAACCTCCAGACTTGTGGCTATGAAGGCGAAAAATGACGCAAACTTTAAACTTAAATAAGGCATTAATTGGTGCGTGTAGGAAACAAAATAGGCCCAGTTACCCCACATGACGTTAGCCTCACCTGGGCCGCCGAAGTAGCCTAACCGATCCAGTACAGGTAATAAGAATCCGATACCGATAGAATAACGAAGCAATAATTGGACGTAAGAATCGAGCTTTTTCATTTTTCTCTATTATTAATAATACAAAGATATTTTACCAGGAATGGTATCTGATGGACCAGATAAATATATTTAGGTAGCCCAGATGTTTTTAGTAAAATTAATTAATATCGGCAATTTGGGATAGAATTATTCGTCGATGGCTGCTAGGAAAGCTGCCGAAATGCAGATCTAGTTAGCAAATTTTTGCGATTTGATTCCTTCCATATTATCGTTATTTTTGATTTCTGTTATCTCAAATTCGACTCCCAGATGCTTCCATATAAAAACCTTCTCCTTTTAGATAAGAAAAGTAACATTGCCATTTTTAGGCAGATTGCGATGCAGCTCATTCGTCTTATACAAGAGGGAAAGCTCTTACCAGGTACGGAATTACCTAGCACCCGAAAATTGGCCTTCGATTTAGACTTGCATCGCAAAACAATCATGGCAGCATACGAAATATTGGTTTCCGAAGATTGGGTTGATAATTTACCACGTAAAGGATTCATCGTTTCGCCAAATCTACCCGTCGTTAGGCCAAGGTCTTATAATAATGGTAGGTTGGCTGCATACGAGGCTGATCCGGAGTTCAGGTTCGATAACTTTGAAAGCTTTACGTATTCCCCCTCTTCATCCAAAAAAAGTCAAATTATTGTGGACGATGGTTTTCCCGACATCACGCTGGTTCCTGTATCTGCGATGCTTAAAGAATATAGAGGAGCATTAGATTATTCATCCCTTAAAACATTAAATTCAGGCTGGGAGCTGGCTGGAGCGACAGAATTTAGAGATGCCCTTTGCGATTTTTTAAATCAGACCAGAGGGATAGATATTAAAGTAGAGAACCTACTTAGCACTAGGGGGGCGCAGATGGCGATTTATGTAGCAGCCTCATTAATTGTTAAACCAGGAGATAAGGTTATCGTTAGTGAGCCAAGCTATTTCTTTGCAAATATGCTTTTTGAGAGTCTAGGTGCTGAATTGATTCGGGTTCCTGTTGACAACCACGGTATGGATACCGAAAAGGTTGAAGATGCCCTTAAAAAACATGCCATTAAATTACTTTACGTAATCCCGCACCATCATCATCCGACAACAGTCACAATGAGTTTAGCTCGCCGGAATCATTTATTACGTTTAATTAAAGAATATTCGCTTGCAGTAATCGAAGATGATTATGACTACGATTTCCAATTTCAGTACGATCCGTATTTACCCCTAGCCAGTGGTGACCACGCTGGAAACATTATTTACATTGGATCTTTAACTAAAGTTTTAGGAACACCATTTCGGTTGGGTTATCTTGTTGCCGCAGAAAAATTTGTACAAGCGGCGGCTAAGAAGCGGATGCTCATCGATTTGCGAGGCGATGTATTTACAGAAAAGGTCGTGTCAGCTTTAATCCAAAATGGTGAACTCTCTCGGTTGATACAAAAGGCGAATAAACTTTATCGTCATCGATGTTACTTTCTAGCAGAATTACTAAAAGCAGAAATTGGTGAAGTGGTTAAATTTACACGACCTAACGGAGGGATGGCGATATGGTTACAGTTTAGCAACGAGTTTCAGGTGAGCAAAATCATCGAGAGTGCATCAGATCGTGGGCTAAAGTTTAATGGCAGCGTATATAGTAAAGGAACAGATGCGCATTACAATGCTCTTAGATTCGGGTTTGCCTCACTCAATGATGATGAACTAATAAAGAGCGTAGAGATACTTAAGGCTTCTATCCATAAGCTGAGCAAATAAAAATATACCGTTACGCTCGTTATTCCCTCGATAATGGAATCAAAAATTAGGGTTACGATTTTTTATGTAGACCCCGAAATTAGGACGGTCATCCCTGTCCATCACCTAACGACATTGTGGCGCTGTACACATTTGCCTTAGCGTGAAAAAGGGTTTGTTATACCTGGATTGGATTTGAAGATGAAAAAACATTAATTTAGCGCGAGGCGCTATATAACTGCGATACTGACTATGAACGTACTTTACATATTCAACATCCTTGTCTTTATGGCACTTTCAGCTCTGCATTTTTATTGGGCCGCAGGCGGACGCTGGGGTTTCCGTGTAGGAATCCCAACGGATAGTAATGGACATAGTATTTTTAAACCTGGCGTACTGGCTACTGTCATAGTGGCACTTGGGTTGCTCATGTTTGCCCTGATTAATTTGTCGTTAGTTGGCGAGTGGTTTATACAATCCTCAAAAGTATATTTACGGTATATGTTACCGGTCATCGGTATGATTTTCGCCTTGCGCGCTATCGGAGATTTTAAATATATAGGTATTCTCAAACAATTCAGAAAATCGACCTTCACGTGGTGGGATAGCTGGTTATATACGCCTCTTTGTTTCGTATTAACCCTGACTCATCTGTTGTTGTATCTTTGTGACTAAACACTCGAGCTCCATAGCGTAGCACGTCATGGATAAGCAGAAAAGAAGAACAATTCTGTGGAATGACTAGCACGAATTCAGTAAAGGAATTCACAGGTTTTGAAATTGATCCCTGGAGATTCATTGTTTGATAAAGTAAGTAGGTGTAAAGATTATTTAGCTGGAGATTACCGGATTGTTGTTTCTCTATAAGAGATAGGAGCCAGGCTGTCTAATGTTCCAAAGTTCTTTTTTCATCCTCTACATTTTGTTAAGATCTTTCTCGCGATTATCTCCTGTCATGGTAGCCTGGTACATCTCAATTTACCAAAGCAATAGTGGTTTAAATCGCCTTGCTAGAAATCCGGTCGCTTTATCAAGATCGATGTCCACAACTAAAACGCCCGGCACACCATATGGTTGATGTTGAATACAAGAGCCATCCGGCGAAATTATGGCGGATGCGGATTCAGGAAATTTGGAGGCATAGTTTACGCTTGCAAAATAGATCGTGTTCTCTAAAGCCCGCATCATCATAGCCCGTTCGTAATACGGATTCTCAATCGAACCAAATCTTTTTAAGATTTGTCCTTTTTCGTTACTTCCTGCAAAATGTGGATGAAAAACTAGTTGAGCTCCGTGATAAGCGCACCAACGGACAGACTCAGGGTAGCGAAAGCCCTCATGACAAATCGTGATCCCAAATCTTAATCCATTTATCTCAAACAACTTTCGTTTGTCACCCGGTATCCAGAAATTGTCTTCGCTTGGGTCCAGTTGATTCTTTGTCTGTGATCCTAACAAGCGGCCATTTTTGTCAATTACACATGCCAAATTATAAACGCAACCATCGATATAACTATCCATAGGCAGTATTAGCGCTATTTTGTTCTTTTCTGCAATTCTGCTCGCTTGTGCCAAGGCTTTTTGCAAAGCTTCCTCCGTACGATCCTCCTCTGGATATCCCATTCCGGGATAGCCGGGGAGAAAAGATTCTGGAAAACAGACGATTTGCGCACCTTGCGAAGCAGCATCTGAAGATAGTGATTCTAGCAGATCCAAGCCATGATTGATCGATCTTGGAAATGGTGGTGAGGCGAGTGCGATTTTCATTCTTTATATTTTATACTTTGTGTTCCCTTATCCATTTTTAGTTGGTTCGACCTATTTCGTCAACGGTTAATAAAGAAATCTGTGACCTACTGTTGTCTTTAATTTGATTTCCTCGAAAGAAGTGATATAGTTATTCTTACGGATCAGCCTTGATAGCTATTCCCTTCCAGATTTTCGACGATTCTAATATAGATAAAATATGTTTATGAAATCTTAAGCTATTGTTTTGTTCTTTATAGTTATTATTTTCAGTATTGACCACACGCTTATTTAATAGAATATCCTTTGCTCTGCTGAGATAGTATAGTTTTTTTTAGAATTAGCAAACATTATAATTTGTCTGTTACGGAGAATAACGATTGTATTCACCGCTTTTATTGCGGAGAATAGCCGTTATATTTACCGCATATAATTTTAAAACCATGGCAGTTTATATACATGAACGGCATAACTGGACTGATTTTCATTGAGAAGAAGATAAGATCCTCAATTTATTAAGCGAGGTTAAACATCTCCAAGGGAGGCTAATTGGGAAAGTGGAGCTCTTAGGTTGCGAGTTAAATGACGAAGCAAACTTAGAAACACTTATACAAGATGCTGTTTAATTTTCAAAGATAGAGGGTGAAATATTAAACCCAGAACAAGTACGCTTTTCAATAGCTCGCCGACTGAGACTAGATAACTCTGTTTTGGCGAACTCTGATCGTCATATCGATGGTGTAGTTGAAATTATGATACAGTCGTAAAAAAATTAGTTGTAGCTGTGACCATACTAAATATGATTGGAAGAAATAAGAATATCCATAATAATTTATTAGCGCACTTTGCGCTTGAATTGCTCACAGGTAAGATGTATCATAAAATTGATGAATTCAAATGATACAACATATCTATACATTTTGGAGTTAATATCATTTAACTAATCAATAAGAAGCTGTTTGGTAGTTGTGAGGCATTCAAAATCTCTTTTTTTTGTTACTTAATGATCTACTTTCCCAACGTTTTCTAACGAAATATATAACAGACTTTTAACCTTCTTTACACGCCGTAAAAATAAAACCCTCGAATAACAGCATGTTATCAAGGGTCTGAAGTACCGATGACGAGCAATTATTTGAACTCTCTTATGAAGTTTTGCAACCTCCTTTTAGAGATAAAAAATAATAGCATTCAGGAAGAAGGCGCATTATTTGTGACAAGATGATACAGATTGTACTACCTTTTATAGAGGATGTACAAACAGAAGCCGTAAAAGTTGGATTAGAATCTCTTGTTCCAGGAACAGAAGGAGCTTTCCGTAAAAGAAACACAACAGGCTTTTAGAATTTATACACATTTCAAAAAGCGCAAATTAATTCTAATTATTTCTTTTTGTAGAAACTGTTCAATTTGACTTCAAAAACAGTCGGTTTGGCTACATCTGTTTTTTGAAAGCGGTGCACTTTTGTACTAACAAAAAGGGAGAAATATGAATATCGTAATTACAGGCTCATTGGGCAACATTAGTAAACCACTTGTAACAGCATTGATTACAAAAGGGCATTCGGTAACCGTTATCAGTAGCAATGCTGCAAAACAAAAGGAAATTGAAACCATTGGAGCAAAAGCAGCAATCGGTTCAATAGCGGACATTAATTTTCTAACAGCAACTTTTGCAGACGCTGACGCTGTGTATTGCATGATACCTTTCAATTTTATGGAAGAAGACCAGGCGGCTTATTTCAAGAAAATTGAAATCAATTATGTGAAAGCGATCAAGCAAAGCGGAATTGAGAAGGTTTTATTTCTAACCGGTTGGGCGGCTGATGTAGAAAATTCTGTCCTACTTAATCAGCTCTCAGATAGAACAGTTATCGAACTACGCCCCGGTTCTTTTTACACCAATTTTTACAATGATATTAAAACCATAAAAGAATATGGTGCACTAATGGCAGGCTATGGCGATAATGATAAAATCGCTTTTGTTTCACCTAATGATATTGCGGAGGCGGCTCTTGAAGAACTGACTACACCATTTCAAGGAAAAAAAGTACGCTATGTAGCAAGCGAAGAACTGACCTGTAATGAAGCGGCTAAAATTTTAGGGGAAGCCATTGGCAAGCCTGACCTGAAATGGGTAACGTTATCAGAAGAGCAATTACTAAACGGCTTAATTCAATCAGGCTTTCCGCATCAACTTGCACACAGTTTCGTAAGAATGCAGATGGAAACACACAGCGGAAAAACATTTGAGAATTATCTCAAAAACAGACCAATATTAGGCAAAACAAAATTGAAGGAATTTGCGAAAGAATTTGCAGAAGCATACAATCAACAATAGTTATCTTTATATATGCGCAATTCGAAACCTCATAGAATAAAATCAATTAGTGAATTTCATAGGTTAAGGGGCTTTTCCAAGCCTGAACATCCCTTGATTAGCGTAATAACAGTAGATGATTCTACCAGGTTGCCCGACCAAATCGCTATGAATGCGGTATTTGATTTTTATTTTATTGCTTTGAAACGTATGAAAGGTGTTAAGTATAAATATGGACAACTGCAATACGATTTTGAGGATGACGGTATACTGTTCTTCATGTCGCCCAAGCAAGTGCTCGAACTTGAAATTCATACACAGGTAAATTTCGAAAAACAATCAGGTTGGATGTTGCTCATTCACCCTGATTTTATTTGGAATACTTCACTTGCAAAAACAATTAAGCAATATGAGTTTTTTGATTATTCAGTAAATGAAGCGTTACTATTATCAGAAAAAGAAGAAATAACACTAAACAGTATTATACAAAATATCAGGCAAGAATATCATTCCAACATTGATCGATTCAGTAAACAGATCATCATTACACATATTGAAAACTTGCTTAGCTATTCCGAACGATTTTACAACCGGCAGTTTATTACAAGGGAAAAAGCCAATCATCAAATTTTGGGACGTTTGGAAAAACTGTTGACAGATTACTTTAACAATGATGATCTGGTAACAAGAGGGTTGCCATCTGTTCAATATGTTTCGGAAGAACTGAATGTTTCGCCAGGTTATTTAGGAAGTTTGCTGCGAGAGGTAACCGGTCAAAACACACAGCAACATATTCACGACAAACTGATAGAAAAAGCCAAGGAGAAATTATCTACTACAAACCTTTCAGTAAGCGAAATTGCCTACGAATTGGGATTTGAACATGCACAATCGTTCAGTAAACTGTTTAAGTCAAAGACCAATGTTTCGCCTTTAAAGTTTCGGCAATCGTT
>JAALOO010001296.1_pt1 | contig 17768 bp, 12 predicted proteins | sample 7257641 | NCBI WGS metagenome assembly JAALOO01 (sample SAMN14085613, study PRJNA598686) | mite metagenome | biome: ENVO:01001000; feature: ENVO:01001002; material: ENVO:01001226; isolation source: single female mite from University of Michigan culture on fish food culture... ...
AGTATGAGAATATTAGTCATTCTCATAAGCTTATGAGGCATATTTCTGTGTGTGCATGGAAAACCAAAAATTGTGGAATCATCCGCTTTTGTGCATACGTACCAGCATTATAATCAACAATTTTTACCATTTGTTTAACAACAATTCAACTACATTTTCCACAAACATATATTTTAAAGCAAAAACCCGTTTTTGGATTGTTAAACTATTGTGCTACAGTTTAGTTTTTCAACAAGGTACTAAAAGCTTTGATATTCATATTTACTGTTAAAATAGAAAACAAGTCTGTTTTAAGAGCTTATATCCCATTCAATCCTCTTGCAGCCATAGCATTGGGTCAATTTCCTTTGTTCACCTTTTCTCTTGCCATTTCCATAAACATAATTTTTTTTGGAATGTTTATTTTGACTATATTTTTACTTATAAAATGGGCAATGTTTTTTAAGCAGTGCCTACGTTATGCTAGTTGCCATCAAAAAAAATTTTGAGAACTCAATGGTCGCCAACTAAATTGGCCAAACCTGACAACTCCTTGGTGGCGTTTTCTATCTAAATACATTGCTCTGAACATGCAATTTTTTTAAAAACAACCTTTTCAATTTCAAATTCTGTATTAAAATTTCACAAATTGTTTTGGTCAGTCCATCTCTCTATACAAACTCATTCTCGTTTGTGCTTTTTTTCTACTTTGAACTAAAGATTGCGTTCTTTACCGTTGTTGCACGTAAGATTGATTCTTTTTTATTTTTGTATTAAAAAATATTAAACCGTTGCTATACACGAAACAACTTTAACATACTCTATTTTTTGTTTTTTAGTTTTTGTTGCAACTGTTATTTATTTTTATTCAATTATTTTCTGTTTTTATGGAACTTTTTTTGCTTTGGAAACACAATATTTTACTTGGGATAGTCCTACCACATCAGCGATTTTGATTGTTTGGGTTCTTTGGGACATGCTGATTATAGCCTACTACGACATGAACGTAGATCGAATTTTTTTTGTGCACATCCTTTTCGATTGAAGGTTAGTTTTTAACCGGCACATTGAAGAGCTGAACCAGAAACTTAATTGGCAGTTGTCAGCAGCATCTGTTTTTGTCAAACAAAAGTCTAATCAGGTAACAAATAGTTCGCACTGTGTTAACTCAATCAATAACATTTATTTGAAATACGCAAAACAGCATCCACAATGTCCGCAAAAACTGTTGCATCTTCTAAACCGTTTTTACCAAGACTATCGCTGTCTGCTCTCACTGGCCACAACTGCCAACAATCAACTGATCAGCCGCCTTTTATTTACCACACTCCCCGCCAACTTGCCTCTGATTTTGGTCATTGTTGGAAACCTTCTTTTGCGGTCGTTGCCACTTGTGGCCATATTAATGATTGTCATGTGTTCACTTGCTCAAACGACAAGAGCGGTGAGCATTACCGTTTTTCTGACGTCCATTTACAGTGATTTTTACCGGTCTGACCGTTTGCTTTACCGAATTCAGCTGACGCTTGCAAATTATCGATTTGAATATTCAACAAACAAAACGGAAAACCAAAACAGTAAACTACAGCATCAACAACAGTGGAGACATTTCCGCCAGAGTTCAGCATTGCTGCTGGACAAGCTGCATTTGGCCGTTTTTTACGAGACAGTTTGCACCGAAAAAAAGTTCCGTTTCACCTTAGGCCCTCACACTAAAATAAGCTACCGCAGCATGTTTGAATTCCTTCTTATTTACAGTGGCTCTATACTGTACGTTGCAAAAATGTTTAAAAGCGGACGATTGTAAAAAATTTATGTAAACACAAAGCTTAAGTTTCCACAGTGCGGAACCCACATTAATCAAATTAATTTCCGTATCACATAATAAAAAAACAATACAAAAATGACTACGCAGTAGAGTTGGTTCACCACTTTATGATGGCATTTAGTTTTTCTTCAAAGGCGAACGCTGTCCTCTTTCCCTGGAAACTGCTCTCGAGCCATAAAGCGAACCATGGCGGCGTTGATGTGAACCACCGGGCAGAGGGCGTAGTGAGCTCGCACTGTCTGCCCACCGGAGAACTTCAACTTCAGTTGGCCCGTTTTGTGGCCCAAACGTGCGGTGCGCAGCAGATCAGCGCTCACGTCGAGAACGAGTGAGTAGTGGGCGAAGGAGATGTTTCCACCGTCATCATCATCATCATCTTCATCTTCATCCTCACCATCATCATCTTCGTCTTCAACGGCGACGATGTTCTCCGCCTGGCGCTTGCTGATGAACATTCGCGTCTCATGGCTGAGGAAGCCACTGACCTGTTGAATGTCATCTCGGGGCACTTCGAGTAGCGTTCGGCGGCGGAGCTGCCCGTCAATATGGGCCATCAGTTTGTGCAGCCAGTTGACGTAGACGCGCAGAAGAGGCGGCGGCCGGGCCTCGCCCTTGCCCTTGCCCTCCTTTTCCTCTCCTGAACCGACCTCAGTGCTGATGTAGAAGCCGAGCGGGCGTTGTGAGGGCTGGAAGGCGGCGATGATGCGCCGAACTAGGTCGGCGATGCAGAGGTCATCCTCACGGGCGAAGACTGCCTTGAAGAGCGCCCTCTCCTCCGCCTGACTCAGCAGCGGTCCGGTGGCGGTGGCGAAGTAGGTGGAAGCAATGCTGGCTTCGTTGAGGCTCATTTTCAGTGTGGAGATTACCGAGGTGAGTTTGAGAAAAGAAGGCACTGATTTTGATGCCAAGTACAGTCAAGAAATTAAGTGAAAGATGAGCCAAAGCAAAATCTCTTCTTTACACTAGATAAAAAAGTAGGTTTTAAAAAAGTTGTAATTGCCACAAACTCACTGAACAAAAAACTCACCTGCAAGCTGCTTGACTGTGGTACGACAAAAGCGGTAGCTCAGAAGATGTAACCAGATAAGAAATCAAAACAGTCTGGCAAAAATTTTTGTAGTGTAGTGCCTCTGCGCTTAGTCACCACAGTGAACTCTCCTTGACTCATCTTTCACTTACACACACACTCATGTTCACCTCTCATTTACCCTTACTCACCTACTCATTCAGACAGACATCTCTGTGTAAAGTTACAATCAAGTAGATAATGGCCTAAACTTCGGCTCTTCAATCATGCCAGTTTGTCAAGTTCAAGTAAGTTAGACAAGTCCTACTGTCCTGTAGATGACAATAAGTCATGCCGACCTATAAACTTAGAATGGTTAGCAATGACTGTTGCAACACTTGGGGGCTTCTGATATGTCAATATTCAAAAGCTCTTCAGAAATGCACTGCGGCAATCTGGTCATCTTCAAATGAACGGGTGAATGTCACTTGTCACTCCACTGGTGCCAGTGCTGCTCTGCAGATGGCAACCTCACTACTGCAGCTAACACTGTCTCACTTCACAAACACACACACTGTGACTTCCACAGCCTCAATGAATGTACGGCCACCAAGTGGGGAACTGGTGCGCGGCAAACAAAGAAAATGAAGGGCAAAAATGAAAGGAGGCAAGAAGAAGTATTATGTGACAAGTTTATTATGAATGGGTGAAGGTTCAGTTAGCAATACAATTGAGGGGTGACTGGTCAGTCTAAACCAGCAGTGGCCTGCTACTGCTGCTGAAGAGATGACGGCTTCAGTTCTCCGCTTTTGCTAGCTTGAAGAAGGAGAAGTTGAGATGAAAATGTCGACTGACAATGACGATGGTGGCACTTGGTAGACAAAGTGCGATTCGGGCAAATAAATCTTACTAGCTCCGGCAGACCCCGTTCTCCTCTTTGACGAGCCTTTTTATACCACTTGGTGACGTCTTCCAAGCAATAGAGAAAAGCAAATTGACACTGCTGTACAGCAACTTTCAATAGCCCAGGGAAGTTCAGCTACAAGAGGCAGGGGGCAAGTTTAATGGCGTTGTGGTTGTGTCAGTGTTTGTGTCTAGTTGGTCGTGATTTGGCTGTCTAGAAACCTTGTCAACCACTCAAAAGATGAATGGCAAAGACTCCGCTACTTAAAAGATGAATCGGCTAATATCATTAGTCCAAGTGTTTGGACAAGCGTGTCTGTGAGCGGCTGTGACTAGTAGTGAGTGCTAGTTCATGGCCACAGCCATCTAAACTCAAGACGTACAACGAACGAATAGGGGCTTCCGTCTGTGCATCGATTCGTCTCTTGGCAGGCGTCCAAACAGATCGGTCAGACAGTTGTCTGGAAATCAGCCAAGCACCAGTCGCAACAGTGTAATGGGTAAATAGAGAAAGGGGAGAAGGGGAAGATGGAAAGAAGGGAATTTCAGATCTAAAGAGCTCAATCTATCTAAGTGCTTTCCACTTCGCTGCTATGTGCGTCGCAAAGTGCAGCTAGCACCAGACGACGGTTGAAACATCCCCCAAACACTTTAGCCGTACAACTATGTTCCAGTTCACACCAACTAAGTGATGCTGAAATTGGACCACTCCACTGCAATCTCATTCTGACCCTATAGTGGAGATATTCCCACCAATCAATTAGCCCGTCAAAAGAGGGAATCGATTTCAACTTCTCATCTGTATATAAACACATCACATGTAAGCACACTTTACCAAGTCCCTACCAAGTCCTAACCAATCCTCACTTGGTCACCACACTCTCTCTCTCTCTCTCTGTCTGCTTGTCTCTTTCCCCATCTCATCACCAGTATATTCCCCAATAAACCAGCCTCAACATCGGCACCACAGTAGAATAATAAGCTGTACAACTGCAATCTGTGATGCACGCTATCTTTTTTTCTGCTGTAAAGACTCTCTGCAAAGACAGTACGGCAGCAGCAGCAAAATTTGTAGATTCTTTTCAAATGCCCCCAAAATGTACACTGAATGATAGCAACAAATGATCAAATCTGACAGTCAAACTGGCAAACAGCGTTTATATCTCTATCTCACAGTTGACCGGTGAATTAGGGTTCATGCATATTCACAATTTTCAAACGCCGCCAAGCACACCAGTTCAACTCTAAAGTTCACAATTAATGAATGTTTCTGCTAAATGCCAGCAATTTGTAATTACAATTGTAAGTAACCTCGGTGAGCACTAAATGGCATGTGCTTTGAAGTCGCCGCCCTTTGAAGCTCAGCATCCGATGACGAACCATAGACGTAAAGTGTTTTGCACAGACAGAGAAAGTAGAGACCCCAGTAACAGATTCAGTCGCTCAGTGTTCACTGACTAGTCAATGTGGACGGTTGTGCACAGGCAATCCAGCGGTGTTCTCTCCTATTCCAATTTCCCGATTCCTCTAATTTATTGACAACTTCTGCTTTGTGATACTTTGATCTGGATCATCATCCTCATCAGTATCATGAGCATTGTTTGCAAGGACTACTGGTTCACTTCGGACATGTTTGGTCTGAAGCTGGCCGCCACCGACTATGTTCGTCTCAGCTTTCTCTGCAGCAAAGGCCATTTTCTAGTTAACGTGGTCATGCCCAGCGTGATTACCTTTCACCAGGCAATGGCTTTCATCGGCGAAGACTACCTGAAGACAGTGGACGGCAAGGCTGATCTGGCCAAATGGAAGTTCTACTTCTTTGGATCTAAAGAAGAGGTCAATATGCAGCACACTCCTCAAGTGGTCGCCAAACAGCTAAAACAGAGTGGCTATTACATCATCGTCACTTGCGATCACATTGAAACCGATGAATGAAAATCAGACATAAGGATGACTATGGTCAACAAACAAACTATATTTACTATTTCAAAGTCAACAAAATTACCAAACAATTTCCTTTTTTTGTCACAAATCCTCAATTTTTGGACTTTCCATTTAAATTACTTGTCTTCAAAATTGTCACAGTTTTCCATTTCGTCTCATACATGCCTTTATTCCGATTATTAAAAGATACTATTATTACCAAAATGCAGTTAATAAATTGTGATTTTGATGTTTTTTATTTCAGTAAAAATGGTAAAAAATGCCTATTAGCACAGTTTCTAAAGCAGACCTCTGTTTTTTTCAAGTGGCTTCTATTTCATGCAACCACTTGCTGAACTAAAGTAAACATAGGGCCACAAATAGTGAAAGTGCTGGCAGAAAAACCGTGTACTCTAGTGAGACTTGCACTGACATGGCTATCAATCACCAAATGTTTGTAAGCTCTAGCTCTAGAGTTGAGAAAGAAAGAGGAACACAAGGGCAAGCACACACTTGTCACTGGGTGATTTGTGAGGTTTGTTGGTAGTATGGCTCAGCCAGTCAGTCAGTGCTGATGCCGTTACATTAGTCATCAGCGTTTGCCGGCAAAAGCATCAGCAGCCTGATGAATCATCACCGACATGACGCAACAGTATGCATCAAAGTACTTTAAAAGGTCATAATATTATTCAAACTGAAAAGAGCTTAATTTGACATTTAAATTGAACCAATAGTGCAATGCTTTATTAAACAAAATCTTTATGTAGTGTCGACAATATTTACAAGCACATATTCTGACTTTCTTCTCCTTCTTCTTCAGTCTTCATCACTGCCATCTTGGGTTCTAGCGAAGATGGGCATCGTTTGTTTGTTGTAGTTGAAGGTGATGGGCAGCAGTGAAAGGGGTTTCTGGCTAGATGGGTGAGCCTGATCAGGCACGAGGGTCAGCATGAGTGGGTTGCTGCAGCCTGCACTGTCCAATGGCTGCACCATACAACCGTTTGGCAGCTTAAGAGGACGTCCATTGGCGAGCAGTACCCGTCGGTGGGCATTGCACTGGACGGGTGATGGCCTACTTCCACTGAGCAGTACGCCCAGGCCCAGTTCAATGTGCACCTGGCGTTGGTCGTAGGCGATGACTGCGGCGTCATGTTCACTTCGGCGCCTGTTCAGGTAGAACAGATGGCGGGTGGGCAGACTGGCCGCCGACAGCCAGTAGTTGAATGCTTTAACCAGCTGGAAACTTCTGCCTGTTGAATCAAAGTTGGACCTTGGTCCGAGAATCGACCGACGCATGAGGCGCACCTCCAGTCGGCTCTCCTTGACGGTGATGTAGAAGGCCAGAAGAAGAGAAGGAGAAGGAGGAGGGTCAGCGGAAGAAGAGCTATTTGAACCGAAATCAAAGCGAACCAGGCGACGAAGAGTGAGGCTGAGCGGATTGCGGCTTTGAAAGAGGGCGGTGTAGATGTTTTTCACCTCGAGCTTGCAAAAGTGAAGCGAAAGTAGGTTTACGTAGGTGCGAATCATCCTGGTGGCTACTGAAGATGATGATGGTGATGATGATAATGATGAGCCATAGATAGGATCAGCAGTAGCAGCAGTAACGGAGAGTGGCAGTTGTTGAGCGAAGAAGTACTGACTGGGGAGCACTGCTGCTCTAGGGCTGCAAAAAGCCTCCAACTTTAGAAAACCTGAACCACAACTACCCGGATCAGTGAGCCAGGGTGCCACCAGCTCTGAGTTGAACTCAAACTGCATCCCTCGATGGATGAAGAGCGTGTCCAGTCGGACTGGACCTTTGAGTGAGTAGCAGTAGACAACGGCGTTGGTGACCGCCCTGCTTTGGTGGTGCACAAATGGGCGTAAATAGGAGACGTATGGATGCGATGAGTGGGAAGGCGGTGTCTCGTTCAGCTGCCTGACCAGCAGCCAAATTCGCTCCAGACGGTCCATGATGATCTGCAGGTGGCGGTTGTTGATGTTGGTGCGAATGATGAAGCCCACAACGGCCGTCTTTTCATTGTCACCTTCGCTGTAGTGATGAACGACGTTGTTGATCAGTTTAATAAGTGGATTGCTGGCGTGAAAAACGGCATCGCACAGGTCTTCGTGGTCACGCTCGTTCATCTGACGTTCACCGGCCATAATCAAGTTTTTTTGTTGTGATTTTATTTTAGATGAGTTTGGGAAAAATGTACAAACTAAATCAAGCGCACAGCTGCAGCTAAACACGATGGTAGACAAATCAGCAATGAGCAGAGAGAGAGAGAGAAAGAAAGAGGGGGAGAGAGAGAAAGAGAAAAAACGAAAGAGGAGCAACAAAAGTAGGCGGTATCATACTGAAAACGTTGTCTATGAGCAAAGCTTATTTCGCGCTTTCAAATCAACAGCTGAAACAATTTCAGATCAAATCAACTTAATAACTTAATAAAAAAAGGATAAAAGTTTACAACTAAAGCTGATACTGTTGCTGCAGCCCAAAGTGAATCTGAACAAAGTGGTCACTGTCTGAAACGTGCTCAAGAGTGGTGTTCGGCGGCAGGTACAAGTGGGTGCCATTTGCGAGCGCCAGCAGGCCATGAAGAGGTCGACTCTGGTGAGGCGGTCGGACGCCACTGGGGAGCAGCACTCCCACCGACAACTCCAATCGCAGTGGGCGACTGCGCAGGGGAACGGTGCCAAAGTCGAGAGCGCCTCGGCGTCGGCTGACGAGGAAGAGGTGCTCCGCTCCGGGGTGGTGGCGGTTGAAGTCATCTCGGAGGAGAAAGTGGTGCACGGGGCGGTTGTTGTTGTCGTCTTCCTCGCCGTCGATCAGCATCTCTGCCAGTGCCTCGTCTCGGGTGCAGATGCGAACCAGCAGATCGGTGCCCAGCTCACCCTGGAAGATCAACAGGCCAAAGCGACACACCGCCGTGGTCTGCACCGGGAGGGCGGTAATGCTGGCGAGGAGGCGGTTCAGCTGCTGCTGAGCAGCGGCGGTGCTCTCGCTTCGGTTGCTTGCTGGGAAGGAGAAGAGCGCCTCGCCCACCTGGTCCACCTCCGCCTCGCTGAGCAGTGAGCACTGCTGCTGGTGAGCACTGAGCCAGATCACCGGGTACCCACCTGAGGAATCATCAACATCACTTGTTGATCCACATCGACCGTTGGTTCTTTGAAAGATCAGCTGCGGCGGCAGTGTAGTGGGAAAGATCAGCGCCTCTCGGTTGGCGGCGTCTCTGGCGAGCAGAGCAGGACTGAACTGAAGGCGCATCAGCCGTCGGACAAAGGGCAGGACGCCGGTGTCTCGGCTGCCTCGCAACGCTGAAACGTACAAGGGAAACGATTGGCGAGCTGTTTGGTCACCAGCACTGGCCATCAGTACGTTTTGGCTGGTGAAGAGAAGATGAAGTCTCTGGTGGTGGTTTGGAGTGGTTGGAGGTAGCTCAATTAGGTGGCGAGGGGCCACGGTGACGGTCAGCTCGAGGCCGTCTTCATCGGTTTGCACCACTAGGCCCACTGGAGGGCTTTGAAGTGAGAGGCTCTCAATGTTATCAAATGCATTTACGATGATAATTTTGAGCAGTCTACCAATGGGATTGTGGTTGATGACCGCATCGAAAATTTCTGCAATTTCAGCGTTAGTAAAGAACTGTCGGATAACTAAATCGGACATTGTTGAAGGAAAAAGAACGTCAACAGGAGATTTTTAATGGTGATTCTTCTGAGTAAGCAGAGTGTTGTGTGCAAGTTAAGTGAATGGTAGTTTTCAGGAAAAAACACACGAACAAAATAAACTGATGTGGTACAAGGCAAAGAGCATGTGAGTCTCAAACTAAATTTATTTTAGTTTTATTTTTTAATCATCATAAAATGCCTTCAACTCTCGTCGCCTCTCTGCACATAAATGCACTGATGAGTTGATAGAAAAATAGTTGAAAATACAGTCTGGTTGTTGGGCTGAGCACGACCAAATGTAAAAAAAGAACATTTATGATGAGCTTGACCAGAACTAGTCAGCTTATTCAAGTTGTAAAGTTATGACTTTTTATAGTTTAGCTTGTAAATCGTCCGTGTCTGTGTTGCCGCATCACCTTTGAACACTAAATGGTCCACCTGTGTGTGTTGGCCAATGTGCGAATGTGCGTTTACCAGGAGACACAAAACTGAATAATGTTTGGAGTAGTTGTACGAATACCGGAAGCAAAGAGAGGCACAAAGACGCCGATTCTTTTTTGCCGAATTATTGCAAAGAGCAATAACTTTTGATTATACTAAAAAACTAAATCGTTTATGCTTTCAATTTTACAAATTTTACTTTATTGTATTAAGTTGGTTTTTAAAAATCAATTGATTAAAAAAATTTAGTTGTAGAGGCCTTGACCAAACCGCTACCTTACTCAATGACTGCCACTACATATCAATTTGAACAAATGTAATTGATTTAAAAAACATTTATTAGAATAACTGTTTTAGTACTGTAAATTTAAATTTAAACTTCAGTATATGCTTGCCCAAAAACTGCTTCTAAAATTCCATCAGAAACTAATTCTTCTGTAATATCTTCAGCCATTTTGGCGACAGTGACTATAAAGCGGCTATTCAGTTTTTCATTAGCTGCCTTTTCAATGACGTCCCACATGTTTTCTAGTGCTGAATTAAGAATTGTTCGGTTGCCCAGCTTTACTTGTGTTTTCATGTCTAGCATCGGTTTCAAGCCAAAAGTCAAAGGAAACATTTTTTCTGCATCGTATGCTACCAGCAGCTGAGAACCGACTATGTCATAGACTTTGCACATGTGTTTTAAAAACGCAACTTTAGCTGGTGATTTGCTAGTTTCAACTGGCGGCCCAATGACAACTGAAACCCAGTAAGGTTTTTCTTTTAAATCAAGATAATCAAGAGTGTAGTACTTCACGATAAAAATTGCAAATTCAGAAAAATTTAAATTTTCATCTACGAACAAGTTGAAAACATCTTTGCATTTTGGCATTTCTAATTTATAACGTTGCGCTAAATTGATTGTTAGCTCATGAAGAACCACGCCATTGCCGATGTCAAAAGTATGACTTAGAGAGTCAAAAACTATTTTAAGAGCAATCAATCCGTTATTTGCTTTTTGCGTTAATTTGAGATACTTTTGCGCTTTTAGAGAAATCATCAGTTGGGCTGATTCTAAAAATTTTACATTTTTAACTGCCGTTAAATTGTTGTCAGTTATATCAAAATTGTTCATTTTTGACGTTTTGTTTTCAAAAAAATTTTTGATAATTGACTTCGTGCGAGTGCAGTCAATGGATTCCGTTTTCACAACAACGATTTCTTTCACTTTTTCTTTAACCACGACATTTGAAAGTGTTTGCAGAACGTCCAAAAGTAGAATATTGCTTTCTTTGTATGCACTAAAGCACACACTGGCTAGAACTGACTCAAACTTTTGCATTATGTCAAGATAAGAAATCACTTTTGGAAATGATGGATACATGGCGTGAACTAGTGAAGCGCCAAAAAGATCCCAAATTGAATACAAGTTGCCGAGGAAAATGTTGTTGACAATTTGAACTTTAGGGTTAGAGTTTACAGCAGGCCAGCAAACAAATGCAAGCCATAATGGTCGAGTTTTGTTGCCACGTCCTTTTGAACTAAGTTGCAGCGGTCGGTTGATTTTTAAGCAAAACAGCGACCAGTCGTTGGCGTTGTAGTGTGCCTTGGTAAACTCATAGCACATCATAATCCAGCTGCTGAACGATTGCGCAAACTCGGCACTAATCTCAAACATGCATTGCTTTTCATTGAATCCAATTTGCATGGCCCAAATGTCGGTGTGTTCACTTGAGAGACTCATTAGTGTTTCCATTGTCTCCACTTTAATGTGCGTTTCATTAAAAGCTTTGCTGCGACGGCATTGACGATCCATGCTGGTGTGCTTCTGTGTATGCACAATAACGTAGTAATGTGCTTGACAAAATGTGTTACTGTAAACCCTTCTCAATAAAAAGCGTTAGGTGTTTGTTGTTTTTGATGCGCTGCAGTACTTACTTCAATTGCTGAGCGATGCGGCAAAGTTGAACTGTTTGCATGCAAAGCCAGAAAAGTTGTGGCTAGTAAAAAGTTGTATTTTTATTTTTGGGTAGTAGGCACTGAAAAGTGTCACCTGTGCCAGCGCATCCTTTCACTGACAACGTGTGTGTGTGTGTGTTTAAGGCATCAACAGGTAAGCAGTGGTCATGCTCCAGTGGACGCCTGCCAAGTGCTAATTAGAGCATTCAGTGCAGAACCTCTACCTCTACATTCATCCAAACAGTTAACAAATAAAAGCAAATTTAGGCATTTTATTTAATTTACAAGCAATTAGTACATTTTGGTGAAACATCTTTATGATTGAATCATAATTAAAAAAACTTATACAGTCAAACAATCAAGAACCAAGTTTAATCGTGTGATAATTTTGTCTTGAACTCGGTGAATCATTTCATCGCAGATGTTAAATAAATGAATGCTTTTGATCCATTCATTGTACAGGTTTTCCTTTTTTGTTTCTAATTGAGCAGTTACGTCTGCCAAATCATTAGACAAATCAGCATTGTTTTCCGTATCAGTACAGTTCTTCATTTGTTTTAGCTCCTTAAGACCAGTTTCAACTGTCTTGCGTTTTTTAAAAAGAAACTTTTGATGAACCACGAGCAGATGCAATATTCCAGACAGTTTTTCCATTAAGATTTCTAATTTTTCAAAGTTTTGCATAAACAATTTTGGTTGTTTTTCAATGGAAACAACATCGTCAAGCAAAATATCTGGAAACTCGAGTTCAACGTCTGTGGAAAGCTTTTCAAAATAAGATGAAATAATTTTGAAAAAACTGATGCTTTCAGCGATGGTTGACGTTGAAGCAGTTGACGCCGTGCCCAAGAGGTTTTGACCTCTGTTTTCACAAATAAAATAATCTCCACATTGACTTTGAGGTGTACTGGGACGTGCTGGAATAACTCGAAAATTTCGACGTCGGCGGTTAAATGGCACCTCTTTACGAAACGGATCGTTACGATTAAACTTCATTTGAGGTACAATGGTCTCATTGCTGGAAGCCAAAAACAGATCGGACAAAGATGATTTTGAAGTCTGATTGGGAGTAGATTCCAAAGCTTTGCAAACATCAATTTTGTCATCTTCGCCATCTTTGACTTTGTAATTCAGTGATTGACAGTGTGCCATTGTGTTGTGTGATAGTGAATTTCGGTAATAAATTGGATTTATGAATTCACTGCAGCTCACCACTTTTAGTGATTTGTCGAACTGAGCAGTTTTGTGGGTGAGCTAAAGATTATATAAACTTAAAAGCAGCATATGAAAGCAGTTTTGCAGAGAAAATGTAACCAATTCACCACAATGAAGTTCTGTCTGCAGCTTATGCCTATTGTTGAGCGGGGGTGAGCGACTGTGATTTACTTGCAACCGCTCATTGGTGTTACCATAGAGTAAACTGAACTGCTCAAATGAAGCCAATCAATCAGCGCCTAACAAGCAGGGGAGCTCAGGCACTGCTTAGAGCGAAGTGCCTCATAACGCCTATTAATTTGTGGAAATGGCCCGCAACCGTCTTCTACATTCTTATTTGCCGTGGCTGTTGTCTAGGTACCATTTCTGCTGCCTGGAAAGTCAAAGTGGAAAGTGAACAAAGTTCAGGCGAGGGAGTTAGCTAGAAGGGGAAAGAGAACGGAAAAGGGCAAAAGGGCAAAAGGGCACCCACCAGCCAACAGTTTCCGGCCAATTGATTCTCAGTCAGGCACACTGTGCTGAAGTACACTGTGCACCCCTCACTTTAGACCTCTCAGACGGTTCACTGCCGTTGTTGTACTGCTTGAGTTGCCCAACAAACTCGCGCCAAAAACTTTGCGCGATCTGAGCTGCCTGAGAAAGTGCCTGTTGCCATGGTTTTCCGCCCAGTGCGCCCGCTCAACCTCTTGGCCAGGTCTCCTTCGCTGCGACTGTCGACGAAGACTGTGCATCTACACTGCATAGAGGATTACTTTCACTTCTTTCCCTCTTCCTCCCTCCTTCTCACCGAGAATGCACTTCCGACTGTGCTTTCTGAGCTTGCTGCTCCTTCTCCTCTTGGCCTTCACTGCCATGACAACCGCTCAGTCAAATGCGGCTGCGGCGGCGGAAAGAGGTAAAACTCTTACCTTGTACTAATATCTCTTAATTAGTGAAACACTGTGCTCCTTCTAGATGGCCCTAAAGAGAGACTGGTGCCGCCTGACCTGTTTCTCAAGCATGCTGGCGCTTTTTCCAAGGAAGTTTGCAAGCGCCTCTTTGATGGAAGCCCAAATGGTGAAGCTGGACAGTATGATGGTCAAGCCAATGGTTGATGGTCAAAATGTGGCTGAGCACTCGTCGGTGACCGAATTTGACCGTGCTGCAATTGAAGAGAACTTGATTGTAGTAAATTTCATTCTCATAATCTCTACTTTGCTTTCATCCGCTCTACTTTTGATTAATTTGAGCCTCTTGATCAAACGCATTTAACAATATCAATGCAACGCTCGTATCCATTTGAAATAAAAAACTAAAAATATTTTATTTTTAATTTGTGCTTTTTTTCTTGTTCACTAATCAACAGTATAAGATATATCACAGGTGTCATGAACCCCTGCCATTTTATTCTCTTTCTGACAGTGTCTAGACCTGTCTAGGCCTGATCTGAAGAGCACACTTTTTTACTAGTGATGACTGTCAGCTCAAAGTCTCTTTAGCTCTCTTTTTCACTGCTTCAATGGCATTTAGTGCAGTATAAACAACCGGTGCTGTGCCGCAGTAACAAGAGACAGTGAAGAGAAAACAGAAAGTGTCTGCCTTTTTTTAATAGCCGTAACCCCTTTTCTCGGAATAGTGAGTTTTTCGTTTGGCGAATCAGTCTGCTCTGCAGGCGGGGGTCTCTACCAACTGTGACTGCTCAGGTGTTCATAAACTGACGAAGCTATGCTCACTCAGCTCACTCTCTACCTGACTGTGGACAGAGCAACAACGACAACAACCACTGACTAGCAAACAGTTCGTAGTCTCTGCAATCTCAACGAAAATGCCTACAAACTCCAAAGTCATCGTGTCGGAAAAGACTTTTTTCCGCCTGGACATCTTCACTGCAGTGAAGGTGATGCTAACGGCAATGGCGATTGTCATCTTAATTGCTGCAGCAATCAAACTCTACAAGTACTTGATCAAGAAGTACCTAAGCGTTGAATGGGTCGTGCCACACACTGAGCCGGAATCCGACAATCAATCTGACGAGGACGAGAACGAAGACGAGGACGAGGACGAGGTCGAGGTCGAAAACGATAAAGAAGAGCAAGATGAAAAAGTAGAAGAAGATGCAGTTTGAAACAGCTGTATTTAACATTCAGTCGTTCTCTTGTATTGATTTGCCTTAAATTGATTTGCCTAATTCAAATAAAATACAATAAACACCAAAAAATGTTGTTTTAATTCTTTGTACAGTATTGTCAGCAAAAATAAAAAATCAGTTTTCAACTTTAGAAAAGCTAAAACCTTCTGCTAATTAGCATCTAATGATGATGATGACCGGTGAATGTCACTGTCCATCGGACAAACTGCCGATATAAACGGGCGCCGTTCATCACCGATAACCACTGTCAGTCAGAGTTCAGCTCACACCATTTTTCAACCCATTTTCAACAAAGAAACACCTGTTGGTTTCAATATGGCCCCACTCACCAACACCCTCATTGCAGTGTTGTGTGAAACCAACTAATTCTATCTTATTGGTAAAGTGTGATTTTTTCTGTTTTCTTTCGAGTATAGCCTTTTCATTTTTTCTCATTCAGATCATTTAACATGCCAGGGCGCATTTCAAAAGTTCACCACCGTTCAACACTGTTCAAGTTTGATGGTTTTCTCATCAAACGCACCCTCGTTGTACTCTCTGCACTTTGGACAGTCCAGCTCTATTGGGCTGTTCCCAACGTAGAGCACTATTTTTTTTGGCCAGGCGGCACTTTTCAAAGACGCTAAGAAGAATCATGCCATCTGTGCCGGTTGCCCAGAGAGCAGTACACTTCTTTTAGGAATGTGAAACAACGTAATGACCGCCACTTCGTCAATAAATACTGCGAACTGTGCTCGGAAAAGCTGATTCATTTTGCTTGCAACATGAGTCACATCATTCTGCTCTACGGTGCAAGATCCAATCCTTTCTCTTGCTAGCTTTTACCACTTGATTTGGCTGCTCATCATCGCAACTTCTATCCATTCATCTCCTCCAACACTACTACATCTCAAAGTCTGTAAAAGGACAAATGCAGCCATCACACCCATTAATTAACTGTGAGCAAGCCCAATCAGCAAACAAATGCCAAACAGCTAGGCGCACCGGAAAAAAATATATCACTTCACCCAGAGTCGACCAGTGAGCAGCGACGCAGTTTATCCTGAGCCGTGTTAGCACTTGTATTCACTGGTCTGCATGGGTCATCACCATCACCAGGCAGCTAAAACCAATGGGCCGACCATTCATCAGTGCTGACTGCTAGCAGCACTGCAAAAAAACGATAAATAGCGCAAAGTTTCAGCCGTGCTTTACAGTTTTGCAGTTGTGGCTTGTAGGCGGCTTTGATGCGCCTCACTGCATCCGTTGCGCGCTCGGATATTGATCATCGACTGCGATGAGCTGCGTTCACTGCGGCTGCCACTGACGCTCACCGCTACTACTGACTTTCACTCTTTTTTCATTTTGCACCGTTTCTCGGCACTGTTCAGTACCGCAGTCAGCAATCCAGTTGGGTTGTTGTTGTTGTTGTTGTGGTCGTGATACTCTGTTTGTTCTCTCAACCGATTACCTCCGTCTCACTTGTTGCTGCTGTTTTTTTGTTTTCAATTGTACTGATTGATTTTCCTGTGAAAGAGTTTTGTCGACTACATTTAGAAGAACGCCAAGTTAGTCTTGATAAAAAGAAGGTGATAGTAAGTTTAATAGTGTATAGCTATGATAAATCGTATTAACAAGTGGTTTTACATTTTTAGGCAAAGAACTTCATTTTCAAATAACTGCATCATTTATCTCCAATCTTTCTCCTCAAGCATGTCTTCACCGTCTTCGAGTAGCAGCACCGGTGAACAGTTTCGTCCCCCTCTCACCATGTATCAGTTTGATCAGCTGTACAGCCTCGAGAACGGTGAACTGATTCAATCGGGTGGCTACGCCTCGGTCGTCTGTGGCGTCCGACGAGCCGACCGAACTCCGGTAAGTGATAAGCACGCATATATATCTTCCAATGAATTTGGCTACAGTTGCACTGTTTTCGCTTGGTACAGGTGGCCATCAAGACGATATTTTTGGGGAAAAGGACCGAATGGGACGTGGGCGCCAACGGTCGGCCCATTCCCCGAGAGGTGGCCTGTCTGCAGAAGGCGGCCCAGGTGCCAGGCGTCATTCGAATGCTCGACTGGGTGGCGGTGAACAACGGGCCGCAGTACGTGATCGTCATGGAGCGACCGGAGCACGCTGAAGATCTGATGGAGTTCTACAATCGAGCGCCGGGAGAGTTTGACCCGCAGCTGGCGCAAAGTCTGCTCCGTCAGCTGGCGACCACACTGCTCGGCTGTCACCAGGCGGGCGTCCTCCACTGCGACCTGAAGGAGGAGAACCTCCTCATCGACCGCGAGACGAAGTCGCTGAAGCTGATCGACTTCAACCTGGCCCACTACCTGCAGCCGGGCAAAGTGTACAGCAAGTTTGTCGGCACGGAAAACTGCGTACCGCCTGAGGTGATCACCTCAGGGCAGTACGACGGACAGCAGGCGGAGATCTGGGCCATCGGCGTGCTCTTCTACCGTCTGGTCACCGGCAATGAGCACCCATTTGGCGGCGTGGAGAAGATTACCAGTGGGCAGCTGGTGCTAGGTGGAAAGCAGCTGTCGCCGCAGTTTGAAGATCTGCTTCGCAAGTGCCTGGCGATTAACCCGCGTGATCGCATCTCTCTGCAGGACATCCTTCAGCATCCGTGGGTTAGTCAGTTGAGTTCAGCGGTTGAGAGCGCAACTGAAGGCGGTGATAATCTTCAGGGCTGAATGTGTTGTTATTATATAAGGCTAAAATATAAATAAAGATCAAGCATAGCGAGTTTTGTCGGATGGTTG
>JAALOO010001297.1_pt1 | contig 17763 bp, 9 predicted proteins | sample 7257641 | NCBI WGS metagenome assembly JAALOO01 (sample SAMN14085613, study PRJNA598686) | mite metagenome | biome: ENVO:01001000; feature: ENVO:01001002; material: ENVO:01001226; isolation source: single female mite from University of Michigan culture on fish food culture... ...
AGGTGGGGGCAGGTGGCGGTTCATCGCTGCTGATTTGGGTCTTGCTGAGGAAGCTGAGGAAGCTGAGGAAGCTGTTGCGGTTAAGGTTGAGGTTGAGGTTGTTGCTGCTCGGTGCTGCTGTGCAGGACTGTCCGGTGGCGGTGGTGGCGATGCTTCTGCTGCTGCTTCTGCTACTGCTCCTGCTCCTGCTCCTGCTCCTGTTTCTGCTACTGGTGAGCTGTCCTTCTTGTACGTAATCTGAGCCTGCTTCCACTGTCTTTCTGTCTGTCTGACAGACTGCTGCCTTTTGCCTTTCTTAGCAGGATTGTTTCGCCCCCCTCTCTCTCTCTCTCTCTCTCTCTCTCTCTCTTGTTGCCTAGCACTGCAGCGAACACTGCTGAATGTACGACAGGCATGCGCACCAGTTGCGCGTCACTCCTTCGGCGCCTTTTTCAACAAGTGTCGTCCACTCTGCCACTGTTGTGGCTTCTGCACTGTGCTAGAGAGTACAGTTCACGGTGAGCGGCTCACTCGGTGGCAGGTCAGGAGAGGGTGCAACAGTTTTCACAGCTGCACAGTGGCAGTAACGGAAGAAAAGTTGCACTTTTTTTGTGTTGACGTCACAAAAACAGTCTCCACCTTGAAATCAGTTTGAAGTACTAAGTAAAGTGAATGTTTGCTTGGCGGGGTAGAAACTCAATTGTTACGCCAGCACAGCCAAAGTGAAGATTTTTTGTCGTTACTGTCACTGTGCAGTTGTGAAAAATTGCACGTTTCAAACCTGCAACCGATTGAACCGCTTACAAATCGTACTTGCTTGTATTTTCACTCCTTTTTGACTTTTTGCAGTTAGGTCGGAAGTGACTTGTCATATTTTTGTTTCAAAATTTGCAGCATAATATATGCAACAGTATGTGACTGAATGAGCGCATGTAAATCAGGCGGAACTGACATGAAAATGCGTGCAATGGCGATCAAATTTTTATGGTCATTTTTGTCCAGTTCTGACTCGATTGCTTCTTCTGCGTCGTCTTCTAAAAGTCTCATTTTTAGGCATTTTAGCCAAGGTTTAAAATAACCAGTGTTAAGTTTGATAATGTTACTTTGGTTACTATTGTGTTCTAAAGTTGACAATATTGATCGGTTTGATAAAAACAAGTTTTGATGTTGAGCTTTTTCTAAAATTTTTTGTATGTAGTTTATTTTGTTAATGTATTTTTCTGCTTCAGAATGATCATCAAGCTGTTCAACATAACTAACCATGCGGTCGCACCATTGTTCGCACACTGAGAGGTTTATTGAGGGATCATCTTTAAAACGCTTTAAGAGAACTTTACAGTTGGCAGTGTCAATTTCATTGATAAGAGCACGATATGTTGGCGATAACATAACTGTGGCCTTTTCATTTATTTTTAGACCATTTTGATCTAAAAATAATATGTTTATATTCATTATGTTTTTTTGGTAAAATGTTTTCAATTTATACTTACTTTTAAAATCAATTTTATTGTTTGGCGAGTCTTTTAAATCTGAAATTAAAATTGGTATGATTAGTGTAGTTTCACAAAAGTACCTGCTACACTTACAAACAGCGTTGAAGTTACCAATTTCATTGACTGAGTTTAAAAGGACCACCGAGTTTTTGTAAACATTTCCTCCTTGCCAAGCATTTGAATCCGCAAGTCTACCTAATTTATGCAAAAACTTTAACGGAGCGGGACGGGTGAACTCAAAACTGCACTGTTGCAGCATTTCCAGGCTGACAGCCACATGACATGGCAGGGAAAAGATACTGCGCCGATCTAACTTGATTTTATCGACAACTTCAGCATTAGTTTTTTGTGATTCGATTTTAGTCTCCTCAAATGGATCGACATCTAGCTCGATGATTTTGGTGTTGACTCCAAAAATAATTTTACTTGAGTGAGAATCAAAAAGAGCGCCTACCACATCACCAACTGACCAGCGAGGAAGGGTAAGGTTTTTAAAAGGGTAAGCCTTATCACCCATCCACACACACCGGTGGTGGCCGTCAATGCCAATGGAGAGGATATTATCGCCAACTACCGCATTAATGCTCATTAACTGGGCAGCAAAACCGATGCGCATTGGGCCAGAGGTGAGGAGGGTCACCTCAAAATAAAACAGGCCTGGGTTTATGGGAAACTTTGAGCGGATTGTTTTTAAACCTTTCTCATCATTTCGCACCATCATGTTAGATGGTGAAAGCTCAATGCTAATACTTTTATCTTCTGGGTTCATTTGAATAAAGCTTTCTTCCGTTTCTATTGTTTTAACTAAATTGAATTTTTTGTCAATTTTCATCTGTTCTTTAATAAATTGGTGAAACGATTCTTGAGTTTCAGAAAAATTGCAAAGATATAGCTGAAGAAGAGCGGTGTTTGGGTTTTCTTTGTCTATTTTTTCAAGTTCAGTTTTCTCAACTACACTGTTGAGCAATTTAATTAAACTTTGAATTTTTTCTTTTACACAGTCAATTGTAGACAATGTTAGTAGTAGAGGATACACTTGATTATCAGCACTAAGCTTTTTTAACGCAATAAATGAGTAGAGTTTAATATTGTAATCATTTGACTGAAGAAAAATATTGCATAAAAATGAAGTCAGTTTTTTTTGTAAAATGTTGCATCCGTTACAATTAAACTTTTGTTTTATTTTGTTTATATTTAAATAAATAACAAAATAACACATGTTTATGCATTTTATTTTGCAAATCTCAACATTTTCTTGTAAATATGTAAAATAGTGCATTAATATTGAATGCCAGTTATTTTCATAAAGTAAAGATTTAGGTTGATTTAAAAAATTATCAAAAATTGCAGAAACACAAATAAAAGTTTGATTTCTTTTTGTATCGTTTTCTGAAAAACTTATAAGCTCAATTATTGATTGAAATAGACGGACTATTTTGTTATTCATTTTTTTATTTGGCATAATTGCAATAATATTGTTGATTACTAATTTGCAGTCAACCTCTTCTTTAATGATTTTTTCTAATTTATACACTATGTTATCAAAATTTGTTTGTATTGAATCTCGAAAACAAACTGATGGTATCATTATAGAGTTTTTATTTTGTTTTTGAGTAAACTCAAACAAATAAAACATTCTTGAAACAGGCGAATCAGACCAAGAATAGTCGCGCAACCAATATGGATAAACATTCTCTTTTATCTCAACACTCCATTCGTTATTTAAAAGTGAGTTGTGTGGTTGTTTAGGTTTGCGCTGGAACGGTTTGTGACCAAAATTTAAAATAATTTGTTGTTTAAAAGGTATCGATGCGACGGCAAAAATCGGAGTGCAATCGAAAAAATTTTTAGTGTCGCCAATAACGTTTCTTTCAGCTTCTACTCCATTAAGATAAAACTTGGCTAAGTTTTCCTCAACGTTAACAAAGCAGCCAATAATGTCTCCCGATTTCAAATTATTCTTTTTTTTCCACACCAATGTTTGTTCGTTGTTGTGCAGCCCATAAAAAATGTCCGCCATTCGAGTAGTCCATCCGACGGTGATGCCGGAAGATGCTGTGGCGTTTGGTAGTTCCACCTCGTAGTAAAAAGCACCTTTGTTGATCGCAAATGAAGACAATGTGTAAAAGTACTCGCAACTATAATCATTGTTCCACAAAAACCACGGGTGGTGAAGCTCTGCAACTTTTCTCCATTCGCGTTCTTTTTCTAGTTGTGTGCGAATCACGCCAATTTTTTCCATATAATTTTTTGCGTAGTTGTCGTAAACAACATTATTTTCAGAGTGATTTAAAATTTTCCAGTCCCATTCGTCTAATGTTGCTAAAGTGATAGAGGAATCAGCAATTTTGTAGTAGCCATGTTTGACGATGTTTTTGTGAATATATGTAATTTTTTCCGTCATGTCGTTATGTTGTTTAGTTGCGGATTGATTTAGTTTGTCTAACTCCTCAGAAGTTACTGGTGGTGGGACTAATAAAATAATAAATGTGTGCATGAATAAATGTAAAGAAAACACAACTTTGACTAAATAGTACAAAAACTTACTAGTTTCCATTGACCCAGGTTTTATCCGGCCGTCAGGTTGTGTGATAAAACTCACACCCGGTCCTCGGATTCTCTTTGGTTTGCGGCTGCGTTCAAAATCCAGAACCTGTTTAATCTCAACGGGAACTGTTAAGTGGCTATCAAAGTGCAGGTAGCACTGTTGCAGCATTCCCAAACTGACCGCCACGTGACAAGGTAGCACAAAGAGCAAAAACGGATCAAAGAACGAAAATTTGTCAAGTGAAAAGTGACAGTCCTTGCCAGTGTCATTTGTGCCATCGGCTTGTGTTTGTTTATCACTTTCACTAAGAAAAGGGTCTTCTGCAAGCTCAATCAGTTGTTTATTGATAGAGAACATCACCCGACGGACGCCTGAATCAAAGTACACTCCAATGACGTCGCCCACTGTCCACGGAAGGGAATGATGATGATCTTTGAAAGGAAAAGGCTTGCCGTTCATCCACACACACCGGTGGAAACCGTCTAGTCCAATAGATAGGGAATCACCTCCCACAATGCTGTGGGTGACGTCGCTGGCGGTCAAACCAATGATCAGCTGGCCGTCAGTGATAATGGTCGCCTCAAAGTAGAAGGTGCGTGATTTGATGGTAAAGTTTGACCGCACTGTCTGAAGTTCATGCCAGTCATTTCGAGCCATTAACTGAGTAGGAGACAGCTCAACGTAATTACTTTCATCGTTTAATTTCATTTGAAACTTTGTAATTGACAGTTGAGAGTTTTGTTCGATGGATCTGTTGTTAGTTAAATTCGGGCTAGCGCCAACAATGCTGCTAGAGTGAAGGCAAAGATAAATTTGAAGTATCAAAGCATTATTTTTTAACTTTATGTTTTCAACTTCGGATTTTTCATCAAAATCTTTTAACCAATCGTTAATTTGTTTAATTTTTTTGTTTAATAATTTAGCATTAAAGTTTTCAAATACTTGGTAAAGCTTTTTGTAGTTTGTAACTTTTTTTAATGCAATCAATGAGAAAAGTTGAGTGGTATAGTCTGTTGATCGAAAAAATACATTACATAAAAACAATATGCATCTTTTGTATAAAGTTTGACAATAAGTATTTTTGCCGCAATAAAAATTCAATAAAATTTTGTTTGTGTGAATTAAAAAATAACACAACTTTGTAATTTTAAAATTAATATTTGTTAAATTTAATTGCATGTTATCAAAATAATGCACTAAAACAACATGAAGTTTACTTTTGTTAAAATATTTGTAAAAAATTTTCGAATTTAAAATTATGGTTAAATTATTGTATATTGCAGTTATTTTGTTGTCTTTAGTTTGCAAACCAAACATTTCAATATATGCTTGGAAAAATTGACAAAAAACATGTTTGTTTTTTTCATTTTTTAATTTTTTTGAAATAAAAAGAATAATTTTTGTATAATCTTTGTTTTCATTTATCATTTTTTCTGTTTCAGAAACAATTAAATTAATTTTTGTTTGTTCTGAATCATTATAGCAAACTAATGGCATTAATAAACTGTTTTTTTCGTATTCATAAAAATAAAATTTTAAATTGTTTGGTTTACTATCACAAAACCAACTTGGAAAAACGTTCATTTTAAATTGAAATGATAAATCATGCTTTTTTTCAAGAAAATGAAATTTATAATAAATACTTTTGGGAGGGAATTTAAATTTTTTATGTCCAAAGTTTATAATAATTTGTGTATTTTTTTCTAGTTTTGCAACTGCAAAAACTGGTAAATTTTCAAAAAAATTATATTTAGAAATTTCTAATTTTAGCTCCCCGTTGTAAAAACAAGAAACAGATTTGTGTTCAACATTCACCAAACAACCGTACACATCTTTAGAGTTAAATTGCTCAGATGTACGACAAAATGTTAATGCATGATCGTTGTTGCTCAAGTTGTTATTTAAAAAATCAGAAATTTTTGAAGTCCATCCAAACTCAATTTTTCCAGTTGTCAACATTTCAATTTCATAAAAATATGAGTTTTTTAAAACAGCAAATGAAGAAAACATGTAACAAAAAGCATTTTCTGATGTGTTTTCTAAAAACCACGGAAAATTATCGTTTTCAATTAAAGAAATCATTTTAAGTATAAATTTTATTTAAATAAAAAACTTTTAAATTAACGTAAATTAAAAAATTTGTTTTAAGTTTGTTGTACAAAAATTATAAATTGTACACAAAACAAAATGTTGTTAAACAACTATTTTTCTAATAAAATTTATCTTTTTACCAAGGTTACTGTTTTTTTGTTGCAATAGCTGCTTTAGTGTATAAATTAAGTTTAATCTTGTTTGCTAAATCTGACGATAAAATAAGATTTTTGTGCATTCTAATAGTTTTAATACAAATGAAAAGTTAGCATTGTTTACTGCAGTTATTTAAAATTTTAAAAATTTTTGCTAAATTTTTGTTTTGCACACATTAATAAAATACAATTTTATTGTATTGTGAAACGTATTGTAAAATTTAAAAATGAAAATGTTAATTATTTTAAAAAATGAAAATGATAACGAAATTAAACAAAATTATGAATTGGAATATGATATCGAAGACAAGAAATATTTGGATTTTAAAAAAGAATCTATGACAAAAGAGTTTTGTGAAATGTATCAATCTTGGAGAACTTTTAAAGAAAAAAACTATCCATGGTGTTTGTGGAACAACTGTATGAACTATCATCTTTATATTATGCTTTCTTCATTTCCAGTTTTTAATGGTACATATTATTATGAATATGAAGTGTTTTCTCTTGGTTTTGGCGAGTCCATTGTTTTTGGATGGACTTCTAAAATGTCTCATTTAAATTGTTCTGAAACTAGTTTTTTAAAAAATGATCAAACGCTAGTGTATAAAGAAAGCTATTTTGGCAAAAACTACGTTTTTGGCTGTTTAGTTAAAACTGATGAAAAAACTGTTGTTTTCTTTAAAAACGGAGAAAAAGTTTTAGAAACAATTAATGAAAATTTTTTTAATTGCACTCCAATATTTGCTTTTGCAATTGTAAGTCAATTTCAGCGTGTTTTTATAAATTTTGGACAAAGCAGTTTTAAACATTTACCAAATGAACAATTTGAAACATTTCACTTAATGACAATCAAAAATAATCAATCATTTTTATTTAAAAAAGATTCAAATTTTGAATGGATGTGTAAATATGACAAACCTGACAGAATAGTATATTTATATGAATATACTCAAAACAAATTAGTTTTTCCTATATGTTTTCGTGATTTTATTCAATTAAATTTTGATTTAATTGTGCAACAAATTGAAAACATGATAAATACTAATGAAAACTTTTTGTTTATCACAAATACTGTAATAACAAAATTAAATAAAGAAAAAAATACAAATATTTTAAGTAGGCTTGTTCAATCATTAGTTGAAAATACTGGTCGAAATATAAAATCAAACAAAAAGTTAGTATTTTACTACTTTGTTGCTTTTGTTTTTAAAAAGTTATTTTTATATCATGCATTTCGTACAAGTTTTCACTCAATTTTGCTTCATTATTTAAAAGCTTTGCAATTTACTAAAAATAATAATTGGTTAGAAAATAACAAAAAAATTGAAACATTTTGTTTTATTTTGTTAGTAATTTTTGTTAAATCTCCAGAACACATTTGTCGTCCATTTTCTTGTGAAAATTTAAAAAAAGAATGTGTTAATTTTTTATGCAATGTGTTTCTTTGTATTTCAGAACGTTATACTGAAATGTATGCATATGTTGCATTAAAAACATTATTTTATAAAAACGACAAAAAAATCAACAACCAATTGCAATTTTTTTCTGCCAATTTGTTCCACAAAAAAATACAAATTGTTGAAAGTTGGGCAATTAACAAAACAAACGAATTTGAAATTGTTAAAAATGCTAGAAAAAACACTCTACGACTTCAACTGTATCTCTGTACTTATGCTGCATTTCACAACCGTCTAAATACAACCGACAGTACATTAGAATCAGTAGAAACCGATTTTAATGTGGTTACTTTTTCTGACTTGGCAACCAACGATTCCCCTGTGTTGGACCACGAAAACGCTCCTTACCTAAATCTAAAAGTTAAACACCGACACATCGAGCTATCACCCTCCCGTCGAATGGCTCGAAACGACTACGAAAGCCTGGCAACTGTCCGGTCAGCGTTTACCATTGAAACGAACCGTTTTTACTTTGAAGTGACCATTCTAACCATAGGCGAGATGCGGATCGGCCTGGCAGCTGAGAAGATGGACATTGATGCGGTGGCAGTGGGCGAAAATGACCTTTCAATTGGATTTGACGGCTTTAATCAGTGCGTGTGGATGAACAAAAGGCAATACTGGTTTAAAACTGTTTGTCCACCTTGGGAGGCAGGTGACGTGATTGGCGTTTTTATTGACGTTTTTTCACGGTCTGTTGTTTTTGGGATAAATGGCCAGCCAGTTGAGCTGTTGGAAAATCCATTCGATTTAAGTGAAAATACAAAAGACGATTTAGCCAAGTATGAAAGGGACCTTATTAGGCATCAAGGTCAGTATGATTCGTTTATTTTTTCTGAAGTGTCTTTTTGCGCAGCTGTCAGTTTAGGTTTTCTCCAGCAATGTTACTGCAATTTTGAATGTACTGAAATTCCGTCCAAATTTTTAGATTAAATGTAAATAATTTGTTGTATTTTAATGTTCGTGTTACAATAAAAACATCTTAACTGTAACAGCAACAGTTGCTCACTTTTTTCTTATTTTTTACCCAGTTAAAAACAATAGAGTATTTTGTTCATTTAATAAAGTGTTATCCCGAGCTTTACATATTCAGTTTTTTGCACTTGGTCATTTCATCGCTGTAGTCGACAATATTCAGGTAAAAAACTGCCCAGCTTTCAATTCATGACTTTCCTGACCATTGCACTGTACCATGAGTAAAACTTTGCCGAGTAAAACTACATGTTGCAAACCTAGTATGATGAATGATGATGTGTTTAAGTAATCAATCCTAGTAATGATGCATAAAAACTGCAAATTGTTTTAAGGCTACACTCCAAAAAAATGAGGTTTTTCTTGCAATCTTCCACAAAACATGCGTCTCAATGGGGTTTGTTATGATTCTTTTGGTACATTTATCTCAAAAACTACACATTAGATTAAGGTAATGTAAAAAACAAAAATGAAGTTAAAAACTTAATCTAACTTTCTGTAGTTAAATATCTTGATAAAATGTGATAAGTATATACAAAACAGTTGTTGAAATGTTTATTTTGTCATTTGTGGTGGTATTTAATGACGTGTTTTAAAACATTACAAACTCTTGCCCCCTGCATATAAGCAGAGTTTTGACGTGGCCTAGGTAACTCTTAACTAGTTTTAGCAAATGTTAGTTAGTGTTTTGTCTATTTGTATCTTTTTCGCACCCCTTAACTCATTACGCATTCTAATAATTTTAACCAATTTTAAACCAAATATTTAACTACAGAAAGTTAGATTAAGTTTTTTATTTTATTTTTGTTTTTACATCACCTTAATCTGATGTGTAGTTCCTGAAATAAATGTATCTAAAGAATCATAAAAAGTCCCATTAAAACTTATGCTTTGTGGAAAGGCGCAGGGAAGTCCTTATTTCTTTCTAGAGTGTGGCCTTAACATTTTTGGTTTTTGCCTGGTATCAGATGTGTTTGAAACTGAGCATATAAAGTGTGTTGTTTTTGGCAGTAATAGTGTCTTGCTTGTTGACTCCACTTTAGAGAGAGTTTTGCTGACTCTGGTAAATGGAAAATTATTGAAGTGGAAGATAGAATATGCTAAAACTGACAGGATTGAGAGTCAACTCTTTTGGCTGATAAGCTTTAGTGTGAACACCACATCAACACACAACTGTGCAGACACTTTGGAGTGACCTTTGAGTAGATGCACCCGATTCCATTAATAAAGGCTGACTAATGACTGTCGTTGAAGCGAAGATGTCACTGGTTGGATAACATAACGTATGCAAAAGAGAACAAGAAAGCTAGTAGTAGTAGTAGTAGTAGTAGTAGTAATTGACTTTTGTTCGCAGAACTCATTCGCTCTAGTCAACCGTCCCAGACTCTTTCTCACTCTCTTGTTGGTTTTCTAAAAAGAGAAAGAGCAGTGAGCCATTAAACTAGTGTGTTTACCAGAGAGAAAGTGCAAAACACTAGAAGTCTCTTGCACTTTCTCTTCCTTTTTTCCAAAAACAGACAGCTACTGAATTTTAAATCAAAATTCGAGTATAAACCATCTCAACTAGATCATACTTTCAGACATCAGCCAACTGGCTAGCCAACACACAACATGTCTCCTGACTCAAACTCAAATTTATCTCAACAGCAGCAGCTCATACCACCAAGCGACCATCTGCAGGCCCTTCCAGTCACTCTGCAGGACAAATTCTATCGTCCGTTTTCATCTGCTCTGGCCACGCTAGACCAACTCCCCTTTATCTCCAAAGTGGCAAGCGCAAACTGGGATGTCCAGAAGGGCAGCAGCTCTCTGCGAGCCAACCTAATTGACTACCATATGCTGATTTGCGGGCTGTTTCTCTCCCTGAAGGAGAAAAAATATGCCATCCAAAAGTGCTCATCCCAAGAAGAGGACATGAGACAGCAGCTTTGGATGCAGCTCACGGAGAGGTGCTCTGAACTGGTGGCGCAGATGTGCCGTCTAGTCCGCCTGGCCATCGCCGCTGTGAGGACCGAGTGGCAGTGGTCGCCGCCGGCCACCTTCTCCGGTGCTGTCGCCCTCGCCGCGGAGATGCTCGCCCTGAGGGCCACCATCGACGACTTTCAAGTGGCAGTCCAGCAGATGATGACCACCTTTTGGCATCACACCGCTTCCATATGAACCGGTCAGCTTGCACGTTTCTGATTAGACGGAGCTTTTATCAACCAAGAAAGAGTTTGACGGTTTTTTCTGAATGACCCCGGTGAGAAACAAACAGACAACGTTGCAAAACAAACCCAAATAACATTGGTATCATTTCATTATCATCATCATCGTGTTGACCACACTTTTTTCGTTTGTAAACTTTTTTTCAACAAAAAAAAGTGTGTACGTAGTTTATTGTAAAAAAGAGATACAAATAACAGAACACAATAAAGCTCTGGAACACAGTGGCAGTGGCAGTAACATATTGGAGCGGTTTTTTGAGTTTGCCGCCAATTTTTTGTAGTATTGAACTAGTGCTGGGGAAGGTGTATTTGTGTGTGTGTGTGTGTGTATGTGCAAAGTAAAAAGTGAAAGTGAAAGATATCCAAAAAGGGCAAAGATCAGCTAGTCCACCACCTTCTCACACTTCTTCTTCTTCTTCTGCAGATGCGCCTGGAGGATGCTGCGCTTCTTGAAGGCCAGTCCACAGCGGTCACAGCGATGAGGCCGGTCGTCCTTGTGGACGACCTGGTGCTGGCCGAGGTCCTCCTTCGTCTTGAAGGCCTTCTCGCAGGACTCCACCGGACAGCGGTGAGGCCGCCGGTCGGTGTGCACGGTCAGTTCGTGGCGGCGGAGGTCGCCGGCGGTTTTGAAGGCGCCCGGACAGCGGCTGCAGGCAAAACGGCGCTCCTCGGTGTGCACCCGCTGGTGCTGGCGCACCTCCGCGGGCAGCTTGAAGGACATCGGACAGCCGGCCACCGGACACGGGTGGCGGCGCACCTCGGTGTGCACTCGCTGGTGATTGTGCAGGTGGCGCCGCTGCTTGAAGGCCTTTCCGCAGGTCGGGCACCGGTGGCCCTCCCCCTCCGGCCCGTCCCCGCCCTCGGCGACGCTGTGCGTCTTCCGGTGCTCCTTCAGGTAGGCGACCGTCTTGAAGTGCTTGCCGCAGACGGTGCACCGGAAGTCTCGCGTGGTGGCGTGCGTCGCCTGGTGCGAGTAGAGGTTGCTGGTGTGGGGAAAGGTCTTGCCGCACTGCTCGCACCGGTGAATGCGCATGCCGTTGTGCACCGTCTGGTGCTTGCCCAGCGCACAGGACGTCTTGAAGGCCTTCGGGCAGAGGGCGCACTGGTACTTCCGCTCGGTGCTGTGGTTCACCTCGATGTGCCGTTTCAGCTTGGAGGGCCACTGAAAGGTCTGCTCACAATGCTCGCATTTGTGCTGGAAGACGACTGATTTTTCGGCAGCTTTTTTGGTGTTATTTTTAGTTGCTGGTGTCGACATTTTCCTGTTTGTCGATCTTTTTGTTGTTTTCGGTTTTTTCCTTTTATTCTCTTCCCAATCTGTAAAAAGAAAAGTGTTTAGCATTTGAAAACCCAAAAAAACCAAAACTGTACAACAAAATGGGCAACTCACCACTGTCTGCAGACTCATCATCTTCAACCTCACCGTCACTGTAATCGGGATCGGTGTTGTCTTCTAGCTTTTCTGTTTCATCTTCCTCTTTTTTCACATCACATTGTTCATTTGCATCATTCTTCAGATTCTTTTTTGCAGGCAACGCCGTTTTCATGAACTGAAGAAACTCCTTATCGTTTATGTCAATAGTAATGATAGTCGGTTTTTGAGGTTTGATTTCAGATTTATTTGGTTCTATAAGGAAATGAACATGCGAGATTAATTAAAAATATTCATTATTAGCTGGTTTCTTACCATAAACCGGTGGACAAACGTCAATATCTTTAGATCTGAAATCAATCTTCATTTGCTTTTTGTCTTTCATCTCCTCTTCTTCGTCACTTTCTTCATCGTAATCTTCCGAACTTTCGCTTTCAACTTTGTAGTCACAATCAAACTTATCTTCGTATTCGTCTATATCAGACTCAGGATCAAACATTTTAGATTTACAGTTGTTCAGAAAAAAACACCAAAATATTGAATAGAACCGCTTCAACGGCTGAAAACAACGTGAGCGAAAAGTAGCAATCAAAACAAAAACGGTTGTAGGTGGCTCCTGCCCCATTGCCCAGACTGACTTTTCTCTCTGCACAATTCAGTCACTGATTTACTGGAGAGCCCTTTTGAGGTTGCTCCTTTTCCCGCTGAAAAGCAATTGCTTCAGCAGCTGCTGCCGCCACAGTAAAGGTAAAACAACTTTTTCAAAAACACGACGCGCTCAGATATTTAGTGTTTCCATAAACAATGTTTTCATAAAAAGTCTTCCCGTAAGTAGTTTTTCAATAAAATTTATATTTTATTGTTATTTTTGCAAAAAAAACATAAAAGAAAATTTTCATATTTATAAATTATAATGATAATAATTTTGTTGTTAAAATTCAAATTAATTGGTTTTAAAAGTTTGAAAATGTGTAGTGCACGAGTTATAAAAATTCATATTTTTATAAATAATTAAAAAAATTTTATTTAAAAGTTTAACTTGTTTTGATGTTAAAAACAAAAAAATTTACAACTTTTGTCAAACAGTTAGATTTATTTGTGTTCTAAAAAAATAAAACAATAAAATATTTAAGTAATTAAATTGTAGTTTGATTAGATTGTTGTCCTGTATTTGAACTTGAAATTGCAACAATTCGTTGATTTTTTAACAAGCAAAAAGTGATTTTTTAGTTATCAGACTTGCATACTTGTCAAGTGAAAGACGTTGCAAAAATAAAACAGCAACAAACTTAAACAAGTGTTAGAATAATGAACAGGTTAATGAGGGGTAGTGTGAATTGTTGAACTGCTGTCCTTGCTGCAGTTAAACTAGTTTAGAGCGGTGAACAGGCAGACAACACCGGTGAAAAGTGAAAAGAGAAGAATCTGAAAGAAGAACAAGAGAAGCCGCACACACACACTCACTTTCACCTGAGCGTTCACTGCTCCAAACAGTCAGTCATCTTCACCTGCAAGTAAGAAACAACAGCAGTTAACGACAACAGCAAAACATGATCTCATCTTCTGATTAGCACTGGCGAAAAATTTGTATAAATTACTAGTTTATAATCAAAACAACAAAACTGAAACATAAAAGCCCCTGATTTGAACTTTTGTAATTAAGCTTGTTATCAAAACACATTCCACTCTTTTTACCTTAACAAATTGCTCAAACATAACCTTTTTGAAGCTATCCCGCATCATGTTGCCACCACCACCAAACAACGCCGATCTTCAGAACTTTATCGCCAACATTCGAGCCCGTTTTGAAGCCGAACTGGCCGTCAACCCTGACCTTTACCACCCAATTGACGCTAAACGTGTTCGCACTGAAGACTGGCAGGTGAAGCGTTTTCTGCTCAACTCTGAAGGCGGCGATGATGAAGACGAGGCCTTCAACTCTCTGCTCAGCTCACTTCAGTGGAAGAAGCGGTTTGGGCTGCACGACCGAACTGACGCCTACTTCCCGCGAGAGCTCTGGCTGATGGCCAAAACGGAGCTGTACGGCCGAGACAAGTCAGGCCGTCTCATCTGGTGGCAGGCGACGAAGGGCATTCGAAACTTCTCCGAGACGGCGCTGCTCGCTCGCCAATTCTACGCCCACTGTCTGGAGCAGGCAGACCGAGCAGTGGGCGAGCTGGGCGGCACCTTCATCGGCGACACCAAGGGCGCCTCCATTCTGCACGTCGACCACCGGCTGGAGCAGTTCAAAATAGGCCTGCTGCCCTACTACCCGCTGATTGCTCGAGCTGTCTACATCGTCGACCTGCCGTGGCTGATGACCGGCGTCGTCAAGCTGATCATGGGCTGGTTGGACGGCAGTCTGCGAAAGAATGTTCACTGTGTCAGCTCAGCGGTTTTGGTTCCCGATGTGGTCGAGGAGGAGATCACCCCTGTTGCCCTTGGAGGAACTAGAAAGCGCTACGAAGGACTGCCTGACGGAGTTCAGTCATTGGAGGCACTTGCTGAGCAGTTTGGCTTTACGGAGGAGTTTGTGAAGCGGTTTTACAAGGTGACTGGCCTTTCCAAGTAGGTCTAAAAAGTAAAGATTGAATTTAAAGTACTGCGTTTTTCTTTATATCTTGTTTATTTGTCACAACTTTAAAGTAAATATTAAACTAGACTAAAGATATGAGTTTGCTGTAAAGTAAAATTTTTGGTGTTTTTACCAGTCAATAGAATCGGTAGAGTAAAACTGCTTATACCAGCGACGGTACTTGATCAGCGGTTTTTCAGTTTTGGTCGCCAGAGGACGACGAACAAAAGCTTTTCGATTCCAGATTTGAATGTCCCGTTCAACCTGTTCAATAAATAAAGTTAAAAATTTTTTTAAAAACGTCATTTTTACATTTACCATTTTTGCATCAGCGTAAAGTAAAAATTTGCCCATCAGGTAACTTAAAATTCCCTTTCGCTCTATCCAAGTGTGGTAGACAATGCGATTTTTGAGAGGTGAGATGGGCGTAACAAATTCCATGTAAGCACCCTTCAGTTTGCCCAAAAAACCATCACTTTCAAAAAAGATTTCAACGTGAGCAGGACCAGTCAGTATAATGGTGATCTGCAGAGTAAAGAGGGTAAATCGACCAAAAAGGACATTTGGATTGACCATCTTCACAGTGGCCTGGTGCGGGGCGGGACCCTCTGACCACTGAGCAGCCCAATTGTGCTCAAAGATTTTCCACTTTTTGATGCGATTAAGCAGAGCAAAGTTAGAACTTATAAAGGGTGCGGTGTGAATTTCAGGCAAATGGGTCAAATCGGCGGCATTTTCGAGTATTTCCTAATTTAAAAAAATTACTGAAAAAATGTTTAAAAATGTTTTTAGTTACCTGAGGATGTGCCAAGATGGTGTGATCAGTGCGACCGCAGTAGGCCCATTCTTTACTGGCAATTTCGGGCACTGGAACCAGCTCCCAGGAAGGCGGTTCATTGAGAACGTGATGCCAAACGAAGATGTACCCGTTCACTTCAACGCTTGTCCAAACTTTTACCTTTACGTTCATTGGAGCTAAAATGAAGAATTTTTTAAAAACACTAAATTTATATTTTTACAAACAAAAAAATGTACTCACAATCCTCATAGGGAACATCAGAGCACTGGCCATCGGTCAACCGGAATGACCACCCGTGAAAGGGACATCGAACGCAGTCTTCTGCAGTTTTGTTGCTGCACTGACCGCTTTCTTTACTACCTTGAGCCTGATTTGCCTGTTGATAAACTTGCCCACCGACAGCAAAGTTGGCGCCCAAATGAGGACAAAAGGCGTCAATGACGTAAACCTGACCGGCGGCGCCTCGGACGACAGCCACTTCGAGGCCAAGGCAAAGAGCCGATTTCACCTGGTTCAAGCCCAGAGCCCGAGACTCAAGAATGGGGATCCAGCCGTTTGGAAAGTAGGGTGGATGGGCGTTTTTGCCTGTGTCATTGTTCAGCTGGCGAACCTCTGGTGGAACTTCTTCAATGTATTTCTGAAACGATCCAAGTTAGTAAAGTGACATTTAAAAATACATATTCAAAAAGAAACTTACCACGACCACTTCAGTGAAGGTAACCAGTTTGTAAAGCAAGTAAATAGTGAACAAAATAAAACTAGTAAAAAGGTAGTTTGAAAATGCAAAATTCCAAACAGTGCAAGCAAAGTTTTGAAAAATTGCCAAAGGTACAAGTTCATCGTTGAAAAAGATCATTTTGAAAAAAACTGAGTGATTTCTTGTGACAAAAGAAATGTTTTTTAGCCTTTAGCACGTCAATAAAATGTTAAAATTTAAAAACATTTGTCATCACTTGCAGTGCAGCGTTGTGGACAAAAACGGTGCGATAAGGACTATGCGATAAGCTTGAACAAACAGCCAATAAACTATTTTTAATGTTTCAATGTTGTTGCTGTATTGAATTTGCCTGCTAAGCAAACCAGTTCTTTCAACTGCAAACTCATAGTCACAATTTAGAATATGAGATTACAAATGTACGCTGCACTTTAGCACTCTGCAACAATGTCTGCAATGTGTGCATGTGCCGTTGTCAACGATAAAAAATAAGTGTTTTTAACATTATTAATTACCATTTTTTTGACACATTAAATAAAGATTAAACAATAACAAAAACAAAAATCAGTTTGTTAAAAAAATGATATTTTTCATTTACTTTTTTACAAATTATTTTGTCCGGAATATAAAAATGCGGTTTAAACTAATATAACAAGATAAATGGCATTTTTTAATGATACTTAACTTAAAATGATCAGATAACTAGGGATATTCAATAAAGCGGTTTTTCAGTTTTTATTGATAAGCATTTTTATCTATTAAAAAATACAAAATCTAGAAACATAGGGTTTAGACTGGATTGATTAAAAAAATATTCTGCACAAAATGGCTATTTTAAAATTTTGATAAAGTAACCAAAAGTGCTTTATTTAAATTTTTTATTTTTTAAATAAGTTTTTAAATACTAATTAAAATTCTTGCCTCTATCCGGGAGATGTGGTGAGTTAAAAAGGAGATTTTTTGTATATAAAGTTTACTGATATGATTTTTATCATCAACAGTTTTTTTATCCAGTTCAAGTGTCGCCGTCAGATTGTCGGTCCCAGCGGTTCGCCAAACATTGTCACCTCGGTTTGTCTCCAGCGCAGCAACTACTTCCTTGAACGACTCATGCTCGCCCTTTGGTTCCTGATGGCAGTCACATTTGTTTATCAGCTCATCTCATTTCTGGTCACCCTGCTCCATTTGATCATCCCCGCTCTCGGTCGCCGTTATCTGCTGGGTGTCTCAAAGTACAAAAAGTACTTTGACGATGAAGACGAAGATGATAAAGTTGAAAATGAGATCTGGAGCAAAGCCATCGAATCAGGGTGTTTTTAGAAAAGTTTTTGTAATAGTACAGCTATTTGCTCGGCCGTTAGGAACTATTATCCTTTCGATCTGTAATAGTACAGCAGTTT
>JAALOO010001298.1_pt1 | contig 17757 bp, 10 predicted proteins | sample 7257641 | NCBI WGS metagenome assembly JAALOO01 (sample SAMN14085613, study PRJNA598686) | mite metagenome | biome: ENVO:01001000; feature: ENVO:01001002; material: ENVO:01001226; isolation source: single female mite from University of Michigan culture on fish food culture... ...
GAGAGAGAGAGAGAGAGAGAGAGAGAGAGAGAGAGAGAGAGAGAGAGAGGGAAAGCTACAGAGATGGCGAGCATTACTCCGAATAGACTCGAGAATTATTGATGAACTTGTGTGTGTGTGCCTGTTTGGCTGCTGCTGCTGCTGTTGGTGCTGGTGCACTACTCTCGATCGAATTAACTCGAGATGGAAAGGAATAAAGAGAAAGAAAGAAAGAAAAAGAAAGAAAGAAGGGACTACAACTATTCAAGCTAGTTAAGCAGCAACAGCAACAGCAACAGCACAGCAAAAGCAGAACTCTGGTGACAGAAATCGAATCGAAGCCAAAGAAAGACACAGGCAGGCAGGCAGGCACACACTCGCATTTGGTCTACACATGACGACAAGTTGGTCTGCTGGTAATTAGTGGCCTCACTCTTCCTTCTCCATCCCTTATTCTCCAGTCTGTCTCAAACACAGCAACAAACGCTGCTCACTAACGGCAAAGTCGTGTTCGAAGCAATGCGCGCCTAGCAATTCGCCGATGTTCAGTAATGGCTGAAGACGAAGAAGAAGGCGAAGAAGAAAGTGCATTTCAGGATCGGCACTTTATGGATGCTGGTGGTGGTGGTGGTGATGGTGGCAGTGCTGCTTCATCGAACTTTTACAATATAGTTTGACTCTGTTTGTGTGTGTGTGTTGCCAGTGGCGAAAAGACAACAACAACCAGCCAACCAACAAACAACGACGAATACTGCAGCAACACTTTACCATTGGTAATCGACGACGGCGACGAAGTCAGTGCTGCTGCTGCCGACCACACACACTAGTAGTGTAGGCCATGCTGATGATGGTCTGTCGGCCCAATGAGGAAGAAACTAGAGTAGAAGTGAACTCGGATTGGGATTGAGGCTAAATAAATTTAAACGACACAGTGCACATTCGGTGTATGTGTGTGTGTGTGTGTGCTCGATACTGCCCGCCAGTTCGTCGCCAGTGAGACATACACACACACATCGACACTGGTCATTAATGGCAATGGCCAGTCATTAGATAACTGGCAGCGAAACAGAAGTAGTAGTAAGTAGCCTGCAGTGTGTCCAGCAATGGCATCCTCCTCATAGCACCACTGAGAATATTCGCAGGCACACACATTCTTTCGGTCAACGGGAAGAAGGAGAGCCGGGAAAGGGAAAGAGAAACCCAAATGGCCATAAACAATAATGCTACCGGTGAGAGAGAGAGAAACGAGTTCGCCGAATCGCTGCCACTGAGAACACACAAGCGAATCTCAAATAGCTGAAAAGTACTGTGCTGGTAGTGTGTGCTGGAGCACACAACGAAAGAGCTTTAATTAAAAGAGCATCGCTCTAATGGCGCGCTGGCTATAGCTCAAAGAAGAGTTCACGAGGAGAGACAGGCAGGCAGGCTCAAGTAGATCACAATTAGCTGCTCGTCAGAGAGAAAGGGAAGGGGGAAAAGGAGCTGAAAATGACAAAGAGAATAGCAGTGCTTGCCCCCCCCCCCCCCTCATCTACTCAATCTTCTGCATAGATTCTCGAGGATCCTCGATGGATTAGAGAAAGAGACAGAGGCACAGACACAGGCAGACAGACAGGCAGGCAGGCACCCTCTGCCTACCATCATCAGCCTGGACAGCTTGTCACCCTCAGCACTGAAGGCAGTGGCAGCAGCAGCAGCTCCAAACTGCTCATCATTATGGTAATTTCAATTACACACAATACAGGCAAACAGTAGTGAGCGACGGCAGCAGCAGCAGCAGCAGTCTGTGCCTAGTGTCTGGTGTCCTCCTCCTCCTCCTACGTTGGCCGTCATCGACGACTGCCATCGATTGCCGAAAAAGAAGCAGCAGCAGCAGCAGCAGAAGCGACAGCAACCGCCTGCTCTATCTAATTAGTGGAGAGGCACACTGCAAATTAGAGTGAGAAAGTAGAGGGAAAGTGGAAAGTGAGAGTGGTGGTGGTGCACACAAGACAAAAAGGATACACGCCAAAAAAATAGCGAGAGCGAGTGATCGTGAGTGAATTGAGAGCTGAATGCGCACACGCCCGATTCCAGAGAGAGCGAGAATGCGGCGGAGGTGGCAGTGGGTGAGATGATCTATCAGTGGGCACATCTGGCAGATAGGCGAACAGATAGACAGAGAGAGAGAGAGAGAGAGAGAGAGACAGTCAGTCAAACTGCACATCTCTGCCCAAGTTCTACTGCTGCTGCTGTACAGAAACTTCACTGTACTGCTGTTTCGGCCGCACACGATTTGTGATCAGAATTTGACAATTGCACAAATAACACACACACACACAAACAACGCACAAACAGAGCACAAATAGTCAGCAAACAACAAATAGCACACCAACACACATACACTAGCAGCATCATAGCAGCCAAACGGCCATTAGGCAAAGTTGCCCTCGCCAGTTTTGGCTTAATGTTCGCCACCAGCGCTGCCGCATACGAAATCAGTAGGCAATGAGGAAGAGAGTGCAGCCAAGGAAGCCAAGAAAAGAGGCAACACAACATCGATCGGCAATGAAAAGTGCTACTTCTTCTTCTACACTTGCTGGTGGTGAGAAAGAAAGAAAGCCAGAGCACTACACTGATACTACTGTCCACTGAGAGCGAAAAAAGAAGTAAGAAAAGATGGCCAAATTAGTACTGAAGAAGTAGACGATGGCCACTTCAAGGAAAGCACCCACAGCAACAGCAGCAGCAGCCCAAGGTGCCCCAAATGCACAGAGCACACTTTGCAACAGCGTCCTCTCAGCAAAGACACTCATTCTCTCACATTCTCTCATTCCCCTGAATAGACTCATCCACTCGGAGAGATTATTAACTACTAGTGCAATTGCACACAAACACATTGCATGCAGGCCAGGAAAGAAGACGGACTAAAAAGAAAACGAAGAAACTCAACGAATTGGCCGCTGCCGCCGCCGAAACATTACACCGATCGGTAGAGATATTAATAAATAATTCAAACACGCATTTCCATCTCTCAGTTCCGATCAGCACACACACACACATATAATCTTCTTCTTCTTCTTCTCCTCAGTTCTCTAGCTCTAATATTATTGCCAACAGTTAAATTAGCAGTTCACCAGCAGCAGCAGTGGAATAAGCGAATGAAAGAGGGAATTAAAAAAGAATAGCAGAATGAATTCTCTACTCAGCAGCAGCAGCAGCTACGGCCAATTGACCAGGAGGAACTGACTGGCGGCCAAAGCCATTCTCGAGCCATTCTCGATCACCACAAGAGCAGAGCAGGCAGCCAATCCATCGAGACTGCCTGAGAGGCACAAGCTGCTGGGCAGGCAGGCAGGCAGGCAGGCAGAGGCAGTCAGGAACGAGGCAGTAATTTCGATTTAAACAAGTCGCAATAAAAAAAAGTGAAAATTGCCAACAATAACTAGGGCTGGCTTCATCTTTTCAATATTTGCTCGATCGTCGCGGGCATTTCTACTTTTATTGGCTGCTGAGTACTGCTGGTTGCGGTAATGGATGGGAGCGAGAGAGAGTAGGAGAGAAGTGCTCCAGTCATCATCACTTCCATCGTTGCACCGTTCCACCATCAGCACTGCTGCTACTGCTGCTGCTGCTGCTGCTGCCGATACCACTGAGCCATATCGTTATCATTCGTGGCCAATTTGTCCTCCACAAAACGATATTTAATTTTGCCACACTTCCCTGGCTAGTTGGCTGGCTGGCTGGCTAGGCTCATGAATTGCACTCGAAGAAGAAGCTGAATGGCCAAGGCTGAAAAAACAGCTCAGGACTGGAAACTGCGAAGCAGAAGTGGCGGAAGAAGAGGAAGCTTTTTCGCCACTGGCAGCGACGCTAATAAAGTGGCGAAAAAGATGGCAACGGCGACGACGGTGGCGATCTCAGGGACCGATCGGTCGCACCGATGGCACAAAGTTAGCCAGTGCCAGCCAGCTAGCTCTCCAGGCCAGAACAGCACACCACAACAGATGAGCACACCATGAATAGTATAAGCCTCCCCTTCAGAGCAAGAAAAATTTGCCTGCTGCAATGCAAATGCCGCAGCAGAGAGGCAAACGAAAATAGTCAGTAGCAATCTCAAATTCAAATTTGCCCCTGCGAGGAAGCGAGGAGAACCATTTAAATTGAGAATTGAGCGCTGAGGATTCTCGGCGCTCGGGAGCAGCAGCAGCATCAGCAGCGCATTGACACTTTTACTGAAATTGACTCGTTACACTAATGGATGGAGAGATTTCAACGCTCCTTCTCCTTCCCACCCTGACAAGACACACGGCAACGGTTACCACCACCGCCAACAAAGTGAAACCGATACAGCCGAAGAAAAAAGAAGGAGAGGGAAATCGACGAGGATAGAAGCTGAACTGAACTGAGCGTCTAATTCGCTTTAGAGAGGCGATGAAAGGAGCGAGCAGAAGGGCACAGCTGCGGGATTAGGAGGAGGACAGGAGAGGGCCAAGAAGGGGAGCGTCTCCAAATGCTGACCAAATGCGCCCTGGTCAGGCGTCTTCACTCACTCACTCACTGCCTCCTATCAGCGCCCTTGGATCAGTGCAAGTCAGGAGAGGGCGATGTGAAGAAAAGGAAAAAGTAAAGCAGAGGAGACACTACACTAATTCGATTCGACATTCTTTTTTGAGCTGACAATGTCCTCTCCTCTCTTTTTTTCACAAGAGTTCAAATACACACTCTGCCCAACTGGTCGGCTCAACTCGGGGCCAGAGCTTTAATCAGAATTTCATCACCAGCAGCTTTTCCCTCTACTCTGCGTGGCACATTCATTCATTCACTTCTTCTTCTTCTTTTTCCGTCCTCTTTCAATTGCACGATTGCCCCGGACAAGAACTGTCCACGGTAGTGCCGTGTGCTCGGTGTGTGTGTGTGTTGTGCAACTGACTCGGAGGGGGCGAACTGTAGAAAAAGAGAGAGAGACAGGCACATACACACACCGCTGGGCAGTAAGTAAAGGCCACCAGTGGGCACACACTGCTGAAATTAATGCTACACCGTCTTCTCTTAATGCCATTAAAAAGACGGTAGAGGAGGAGAGCTTAGGCAAAGGAAGAGTGGACACACACAGAACACAGCAGATGACAAACTAGTCGTCTGGTCTTAAAGTGCAGCAGCAGCAGCAGTCGGTGGCCAGTGATCTTGGCCTGAGCAGCAAGTGACCAGCGCACCAGAGACCAAGAGAGACCAAGAGACTTAAATGCGAGTTAGGCTGCTGCTGTTTTAAAGTGCCCTGCCGCCGCCGCCACCACCACGAACTCACTCCAGCACTCTCTGCCTGCTCGCTTGGAGACTTTAAAGTCTCGATTCAATTAGCCTGCACACGGCCTCAACACACACACGCAACTACGAAAACGAAGAAAAGGAAGAAGGAAAACAAGACGCAGCAGCAGCAGCAGCAGAGGCAAAAGCAGTGCAGTCAAGTCTTCTTCTTCGTCTTTCCTAGGCTATATTTGAATACAACAAAAAAAAGTGCAGTCAAGTTGAAGTAAAAAGAAAAAAGTAATAGAAAGAGCTGCGAAAGAGCTGCAAGGCAGCAGCAAGCAAGACAGCGCGCGCGACTCAATTGGACCGAGAACAAACGGCAGCCCGCGCGCTCGTTCGCAGAAAAGAAAATTGGCTGCAGAAAATGACTTGCTGCTCTCTTTTTTATATAGACACGAGAAGGAAAGGAATGCAGCAGCAGACAACACTGCTTTGTTTTTCATTGACTTTAAATGCTTCTAATCCACAGGCAACACACACACACTAACACACGACAACATCATCATCAACAACAACAGAAGCAGAAACAGAAGCAGTTCAGTGAAGTTGAAGGAAGTGGCGGCTGCAAAAAACAGTCGCATTTTTTCTTTCTTTCTGCTGCTGCTGCCTTTGACAGTGAAGTCCTGAAAGAAGAAAAAGTCAGGACACAAGAACAGAGCTGTAAAGTGAGCTGCACACACTGTACACTAAACAATAGCGCACACAGTTCAGTTCGCTTCATCAACAATTTCACTACACGACAAAAAACACTGCCGACAATCAGGTAAGAAAGTGAATCGCGCAAAAAACTAACTAAAAGAGCAAAATATCGAACAAACTTACCCATAAAGTAGTGAATGAAAGATGAGTGAAAGTGAGTGAACGATCAACCATTTGATGACATTTGACGACAGTTATTATTTGACCAGTTGAAGCAGTTGTGCACTGAAAATTGCGAGTTGCCAGGGAACTTGTTGTCGGAAAAAACTGCTGTTGTCAGAGAAAACGGGGAAAATAATGAGCACAAAGAGCACACACACACACACTTGACCGAACAAGAAGGGGAATTTCTTACCTGTGCCAATTGGGGCGGAAACTTTTCTGATGATGATGATGGTAGTGGTGGTGGTGGTGGAAGCGATGATAATGGCCCAGATAAGAGAAATAGAATCGAATGCGGCAAAAAATCGGCGGAAAACGGGCGAATAGAAGGGAACAGAGCAGCCGATATGTGGTCGCGCCAGAGTCCAACAGACGACTGAACTATGGTGGTGGTAACAGCAGCAAAATGCTTCGCTGCAAAAACGAACGGGCGCCAAATGAAACGCGGGAAAGCAGCGAAAGGAGAGAATCAGACTGGTGAAATGCGCGCAAGCGCAAGATTCTCTCACCCGAAATCTCTCCACCGCCGCCGCCGACAGTGCACGGCCATTGGCCTGAACAGCAGTGATAGTAGTAGTAGACCAAGCTAAAAGGAAATACAGGGGACCAGAAAACCGAGAGTTATGAGAGAAATCGAACAGCAGACAAAGTAGAACTCACCTGAAGAAAGTGACCGTTCGCGGCGAGGTCCCGCGAGGAAATGACCAGACAACAACGCATGCAGCGTGCTAAAAACGCGCGAGCGGCGAACTTTTTTTTGCACTCACGTGGCGTCACCTAGCGGCGTAAAATGGTAACGGCAAAAGGAACAACAGAACTTCGAAGAACTTCTCAAGAAAACACAGTTTGCAGATTTGTTTTGTCGTTTTAATTAAATGAGATTATTACTCAAGAGTATAAGAATGAAAGTATAAAGTAAAAATAAATGTAAAGGGTGAGATGGGAGGGGGTGGGGGGCTACTTGGGCGGCGCCTTCTTGAAGAAGGACATGATGGAGGTCTGATTCTTGGGCACCGCTTTCTGGGAGGACGATTTGCCTGCGGAAAGTTTGTTCGACTTTGGAGCCGCCTCTTTCTTAATCTCAGCCACCTCGGCCTTCTTCTTCCCGCCCGCTTCCAGCGTCTTATCACTGAGCTTGGTGACCATGAACTCGCCGTCGTCCACCACCATCGTCGTCTCCACCTTCTCCCGCTTCGGTTTGTTCTCCTCCTCCTCTTCTTCCTTCTTCACCTCTCCGCCGTCTTCATCTCCCGAATCGAACTGCACCACCACCTTATCATCATCACCCTCGTCTTCCTCATCGCTTGAGGGAATTTGAATGCGCCTAGTGCGCTTCTTGCTCTTGCAACATCCGTCCGAGGATGAGGCGCGTTTGCTGGGCGCTGCTGTGGACTTCTTTTTCTGCTGAGGCACTTCGACCTCCATTATCTCTTCGTTCTCCTCCTTTTTCGTCTTGTCAACACAGTTGACGGCAGTAGAGGTGATCGTCTCCAGGGGTGGCTTTGATGATGAAGAAGATGAAGATGAAGATGAAGATTGTGATGACTTTTCTTTCATGGCGCCCTCTCGGTAAACAGGTCGAATATTGAGGTGGAAGGTCCTGGCCTCGCTGCTGTTCAGGCTAAATAAAAAGTCGTTTTTAGAACTCGGTTTTTAAAAGACCTAAAAGAAGCCTTACCTCTGAAGCTTCTGCACGCCCTCCTCCGTCGGCTCAAAGTGCTCGAAGAAGCGGAGAAAGCTGAGCATCGAGGTGGGGCCCTTCTTCCGTCCACGCCCCCGGCCCTTGGCCTTTGCCTTGAGCAGCTCCTCCTCTTCCTCCGCTTCGGTCTTCACCTTCTGCCTCTCTATGGGCGCCTTCAGCGAGAAGACGCGCGCAAAGGCGTTGGGAATGCTCGCCTTGGTCTCCTCCAGCGAGGCCTCTTCGACGATGGTCAGACGGTGGAGCTAAATTGAAAAGGAAAACGTTAGTTAGTTTTAGAGCACAGAGATCTCTCTCTTTCTCTTCTCACCGGAATGTGCTCCTCCACTGAGCCCTCGTCGAGGGCGCCCACCGCGTACTGGACGATCAAGTGGTCGCCCTTTGGCCGCTTCTTCACCAGCTCCTCGAGGACACTGCCGAAAAAGATAAAACATTAGAAACTGATTAATTCTCTTCTGATTATTTCTGCTCTTACCTGTACGCCTCGGAGAGCGAGAGGCCGTACTGAAGGCCGATGTCATTGGCGGTGATCTAGAAACGAAACAAATCATGAGAATTCAAAGTGAAACAGAAAACCTTTTACCACCACTACTTACACAATCCTCCTTTACCTGACCATTGCTGCCAAAGGTCTTCAGCTTCTCGCCCAGCTCCTCGAGTATCTGCTTTGTCTGCTTGGCCATGGTAAAATAGAAGAAGATAATCTCTTCAAAGGCGCGCAACAGAGAACAACCACAAAAACAGCAGAAGCGGTCAGAAAAAGAGAGGGAAAAAGGTAAACAAAACAGCAGCTGGTTGGGGCCGTTCACAGAAGACGTTACGCTGATTTTAAAAATGCTCAAAAATGAAAAGTCGGGTTTCAAAACAATTTATTGAGGAGAAAACAAAAGAAGTGAACCGAATGTACAGCAAATGGATTCTTATCAGAAGAAGAAGAAGATAGGCGTTCTGTCAGTGATACTGCTGCTGCTGTTCACCACTGCCACTATTGTTCTCGTAGATCGAGTTGGACTTCATGAACATCGAGGAGCTTCGATCTAGCTGGTTGTAATTGTTGGCGGCGGCGGCAGCGGTGGCGGCGGCGGCATTTCGAACCACATTGAGCTGTTGCTGAGTGAGATTATGATTGACAGAGTTGTCTACAGCAGAATTCGCCGATGATCGTCTCCTACCTCCGCCGCCGCTCCGGGGAATGATCATCCTCAGCGAGCCGCCATTTCCGTCTTCATCTTCATCATCATCCTCCATTCCGTAGATCGAATTCTCGCGTTCCTCATTGACCAGACTGGAAGGGTAGGTGCCCATTTCGCTGTAGTTCGAATCACCACCACCACCACCAATTCCTCCATTCCCTCCAATCTTAATGGTCTGGTAAAAGTGCAGACCACCATTGGAACCTCCACCACCTCCGCCGATCATCTCCTCCTGCTCCAGACTGATCCTCTCGTAGACGTTACTTTCAGTGCAGTAGATGATCTCGCTGCTGTCCCCATTTGCACCACCACTACTACTTCCATTGTCAGCTCCGCCATTGTACATGATGGTGGGAATGAGATGGTGGCTGCTCGAGTTCAGCAGGTGGTGATGGTTGCCAATGCCATCAAAGGCGTCAAAGTTGTAGGCGTTGACGCCTCCCTTGCCACTTCCATGCCCTGAGTACCCGTTACGATTGTGGTGGTAGCTGTTCATTTGCTGGCGAAAGATGAACATGTACACGAGCAGGGCGACGATGATCAGACAGAGGATGATGAAGAGGGCGAAGAGGATGCGAATGAGGCGGATGGGCAGCGAGACGACGGCGTCAGGGTCGGCGGCGGAGGTGCTCGAAGTGGTTGACAGCCTGTTGCCCGACTCCTCCACGGACGGCCCGCCCGAAGCCCCTCCCTCCCCACCATGTCCGCCCTCAGCCACCGTTCGGGAGGGCACCGAGATGCAGTGGTGGGCGTTGACAGCCGACTCCAGGCCGACCCACTGGCCGTTGCGGCAGACCACCGCCGTCACGCCCTCGTACATCACCTGAAACAGAAGAGAGAGAGAGAGACCGTTTAGATACAAAAGGTTTCTAAAAGTTTTGACTTACATGCGAGGCCTTCACATTGGCCGGCGGCGTCACCGTGGCCGCTTTGGAGCTTCCATTTCCCAGCAACTGCTGCTGCTGCTGCTGCTGCTGCTGCTCCGGGTGGCTCATCATTGAGCTGCGCTTGACGCAGCGAAAGCGCGCCGACTTGCCATTCGGAACCACCTGGCGACTGTTACCACCTCCTTTGCTTCCTTTACCACCACCACCACCACCGATGATCGTCTCCGCCGGCTGCAGCGCCTCGTAGGTGACGTCGAGGACGTAGTCGCTGTTGCCCGTCTTCCTCATCTCCGACAGCAGCTCACAGGGGCGAAAGCGGACGCACTGCGGAAACTCGTTCTTCCACCGACTGTAGTAGCCGCACTCGACGAAGGAGTTGCCTAATAAAAAAGTGAGAAGTTAAGATCAAAAGTTAAAAAACGAGCCCTTACCCTTCAACTCCTGGTTCTTGTCATTGCAGATGTACTTGTAGGTCTTCCGTTCGTTGTCATCGAGGAAGTTGTACTCCCGCTGGACGATCGCATTGACGGGCACATCGGGCGAGCCGCAGTCAGTGTGGAAGGCGTACACCTTCAGCGCGCAGAGGCGCACGGCGAAGATCTTCTGCGCCAGCTCAATCTCCTCGTGCGGAACTTCATCCTCGGCGCCTTTGGAGCCTCTTGCTTCGATGGACTTTCCCTCGGCTTTGCCGCCTTCAGGAGAAGTGGCAGGCCTGCTGCTGGTAGAGGTGGGCGACACCTTCAGGTTGAGCATGCTGAAGCGAATCTCAATCACCCCGGCGTACAGCTGGTCGATGGCGTAGTCGTAGCTGAAGAAGTACTCAAAGATGGACTTCTGGATGCTCTCCGCCTCGCAGAGAAAGTCCAGCACCAGGTAGTTGGCGGAGTACTTCTGCTGGGCGGAGTTGACGTACTGACTCGCCTTGGGGAAGGTCTCCCGACAGCGAATCTCAATGTTCGGCAGCTGCACCGGCTCGGGCAGGGATTGCGGCGGTGGCTGCAGCTGAGGATTAAGCTGAGGTTGCTGTTGTTGTTTGTTTCCCTTTTGACTATCTCCCCTTCCAGTGAAGCCATTCTCCCGCTCCCGCCGCGCCTCGCCGGGCGCGTCCACGTAGGTGATGTTCTTCAGCGACATCTCAAAGGCAATGTCGCGACTTTGGTGCAGGTCCTCGATCTTGTCGCCGTTCAGCTTGATGCGGACGTAGTGGATGCGCGCCGGGGCGGTCAGTGTCATGCTCCACACCTGAAAAAAAATTAAATTAAACAAAATTAAAAAACCCCCCTTCTTTACCAGGATTACCTGCTCGGGAAAGAGGCCCCAGCTGATGCACTTCTCCGGCTGTTCTTCAAGTGGAATCTCAAACGTCCCATTAGGAGACATCTTCAGGTCGGGCTCAAAGTGCAGCGTCACGGCGTTGATGGGCTCGTGCTCGGGCTGCTGCTGTTGTTCACTCGTTGAGCTCTCGTTGGTCATTCCCGGCGACCCACCTTTGTCCCGACTTCTCCGGTAGCGGTAGTCGCTGAACTTGATGTTCTTCAGCTTGGTGCTGTTCCGCAGGTTCAGCACACAGCGGGGCACCGCCCCTCGCCAGTTGCCCTCGGCGCACTCGCGCATGTTATCCCCCACGAGGACGTTCTCCTCGTCGGCGCACTGGTAGTACACGCGGTACAGTTTGTAGCCGTAGGGGACGTTGTCGTCGTACTCCTCGATCACCGTACTCGAATTGGGGTAGACGAGGCGGGTGAAGAGCGAGGAGCCGGGGCTCTGGGCGATGCTGCCGCAGTGGCAGTCCTTGTGCAGCTCGCCGCAGCCATCCGCCTCCACCACCAGGTCCTGCAGTATCTGCGAGATGGGCGGCAGGGGCTGCTGCTGCTGCTGCTGGAGGCCATTGGCGAGGGCGATCACTAGGGTGCTGAGTATGAGACCGACCATCAAGGTGGTGATGGCTGCTGATAGGCTGCGGTGGTGGTGATAATGGTGATGATGAGGGTTTTGTTGATGATTTTGTTGATGGTGATGGGAGGCATTTTGTACAAGAGGTTGATGGTGGTGGTGATGATGATGATGAGAATTGAGGGTGATTTCGGGGTGCGTTTTCTTTGGTTCAGTCATCTGAAATTCGATCGCCTCTTCTGATTGAGGGCATTCTTTGAAAAAGGCTAGGCTTTGCTGTGATTCTCTTTGCCGATGACTCCTTCCAATCGACTCGATTCTTTCGTCGTCGTCTTCACAAGTTCGCTGTTGCTGCTGCTGTTGATGATGAATTTCCCTCTTTCTGCAGCAGCTGTTGCTGTTGTTGCCAGGCAAGCACAGAGCCTCACCTAGAAAAGCCAACACCACCACCACAAAGCGACAGCTTATCAGTGGTTGGCCAGTCCACCAGGCTCCACGACTTCCTCTTTGTCATCACCCATCGCTTGTTGTGGTGTTCCTTTCACTTTCTCCTCTTCTTCTTCGGTGGCGAGGAAGTGCATTTGTCGCTTTCGCTTGAAATACTCTCTGCGTTTCATCATCATCATTTTTTTTCAGCCTCAGCTGCTGACGTCAGTCAGTCAGTCAGTTATTTTCAGTGTCTGGAGGGCGACAAAGTGTTAGCACCAGTAGAGTGTCATGTGAAACAGATGATATTACCAGGTTCAAATCGAGGCCAAATGAAAAATAGGACTAGAACTTCGGAGATTCTTGAGCTGATAAACAAACAGATGTTGTAGAATCCAACAAAAAGGCGCAAAAACGAAGCCAAGTTCTACTTTCCGGAAAGACTGCTCCGGACCAGACAATGAGAAAGATTTCCCAAAGTGGCGCCCCCTACTTTTGCGCTCTTATCTCTTTATTTTTTCCTTCGCTCATCTCATTTGTTCTCTGGCCGTCGCAGAGAGAAGTTGTCCCGCGGACCAAAATTCTGGTTGAGTTCTATTTTGTCCTTTGAACTTGAACTCCTTTTACTGACCTTGGTTTCTTTTCAGATTTGGATTCCTTTATCTGTCCAAGTGTCAACACGCTTACAGCTCTGGTCGTTTGTCATCATTTCGTTGGATGGGGGCAAATATTTGCTTTTCCCAGATAAATGAGATCAATGGATGGATTTCGCTGATGGCGGCTGTTGTTTTGGTCCCGGAATGTTGATTCACTCCTCATCATCCTTTGGTGTTACCCCCCTCATTCATTCATTCATCGGTAAGTCCCTGTTCTTTTATTTTTATTTTTAGTAGCTTTTAGTGTGCTCTCAGTGTTGTGTAATCAGTTTGCTGACAAAAGAACCCATTGTCGTAGATTTATTGAATTTTTATTTTATTACTCTGTTGTCATATTTTTTAGTGTGTTTTTCGGCGAGTGTTTGCTTTTTATTTTTTTGCACTTTGTTTTCTTCCGTCTTCTTGAAAGCAACGGCTGCTGATCAACAGTGGCAGTCTTTTGTGTGTCAGTGTGTTAGTGTGTAAATGTCATCGAGGCAAACTGCTGCTGATGATGACTGTCACCCCCGGTTAGGCAGTGCATCGTCGTCTGCTGCATTAGGTGAGCGGTCTCTGATTGGCGGTGATGATGATGATGATGATGTGATGCAAGAGTTGTACTTTGCATGCTGCCAAAGTAGTGATCGCCCACTACAGACTGGTGCACAAGGTCTAAATGCGAACTGTGATGTGGTCCTTCGTTTGCTAAACTTTGATGAGCGGCAGCATGAAGATTTCGTGTGCAATTTGAGCAATTGATTGGCGGTGGCAGTTCTGCCGGTGTACCTGCACAGCTTGCACCATTACACAGGCATTCCGTCTCGGAAAAGGCGCCACTTCCATCTTCTGCTGTTAGCGAGTTTGTTTGATTGTAGAAGCATACTTTACCTGCGTCCATCCAGTACAGTTGCTCCTGCTGCTGTTGATAGGCTACCGCTGTCGGCTCAACTTCCTTTTCACGGTAACCATCTCTTAACCTCGAGTACTCGATGTCGCCATTTTCAAAGCACAGTTGACCTTTAAATAATTTAGCGCTACTTCTGTCTGGAATGTTCTTTGTTTCACTGGCATTCGCAGGTGAAAGCTTCCTCTCACTTGACTCCTGTAGAAGTAGTAGCTCCTTATTCTTTTCACCATTTAGCCGCCTTGACGAACTTCGCCTGACGTCGTCGTCGTCTCCGGCGGAGTGGGCGAGCAGCCCAATTCTCTCCGGTGGCACAATGTAGTTGAGCAGCTTTTCCAGCGAACTGCTGGAACCACCACCACTGCCATTGTTTGCCGTCCTCTGCTCGGCTCCTCGAGAGTGATGACCATTGTCACCGCTATTTAGAGAACTGCTTTGTTGCTGTTGCTGCTGCTGCGATGACGACGATGATGATGAGGAGGAGAAGAAGTTGGGGCCCAGCATTGCGTGCAGCATAAGCATGGGCTTTGTACGGCGCTTCCTCGTCCTGATCGCCTCCTTGCGCATCGCCATCGGCCGATTGACGCCATTCAGGCGGTAGTACAGACCGCAGGCGTTGCACACCGACTCTCCGCAGGCATTACGGCGCCACATCGAGGTGGCCTTTGTGCCGCAGTTGGCGCAGCTTAGGCCTAGTGGTGGTGGTGGTGGGGGAAGGGATGGGAACGAGAAGAAAAGAGTTAGTATTGCGCCCGGTTAGATGGCAGAGGAGGCCTTTTAGCAGATGTGATTATTATTCCGTCTGTTTTTATATAGCATTAAAAGTGGAAACCTTTTCACTCTTTTATTTGAGCATTCTCTTCACTACTCTTTCCCCTGATTGAATCATCATCATAATTCCATTTGCATCTCCTCTCCTTCTGCAAAAGCTATTTGACCGTCACTTCGTTGCCGGGCAAACACACTCACTCACTCGCTCACACACCTCTTTCCCCCTCAGCAATAATATTTCTCCGCTTCCTTGCCCTTGTGAACCACTACACTAGGCAGAAGCAGCAGCAGCAGCCAGGGGACTGAACAGACGTCAGTCAAAGTTTTTGCAGCGCCTGGCCAAGTGTGGATGCACATTGGCACACTAGCACACACACACACACACGGGGCAAGGCAATCAAGTGGCAAGTGACTGATTTGGTCACTGGGATAATTTAGAAGAGAAAGAAGAGGAAGGAGCTGCCAAACTAAATATAGATCTCGGCTCGTCAACTTTGTCTTCTTTTTCTTTTCCCTTTTGCCTTTTCTTTTCTACTTCTTGTGCCGATCACATCAGGCGATTGAATCTCTTTCTCCCTCTCTCGGTCACTGCCAATGCTCTCTCAAAAGACTGACACACTGCTGAGGGGTACTTTACTTTCCCTTCTCGTACTCGCCTTTTTTCTTTTTTTCCTGAATCCTAGTAATCGAATAATCATTCCGTCATTTCTTCTCTGGTCTCTATTTTAAGTGGAAATTTGATCTTCTTCACTAGAGTCACTTGCTGCTGCTGCTGCTGTTGCTCCTTTTATTCATTTCTATTGCAATTGCCACCGTTGCCACCGTTTCTTGAGCAGCTGCAACTCAAAGCTCGCCAGAGTGGCCAGTAGTTGTGTGTGTTGTGGTAATCAAGCCTAGCCCTCGCAAGATCTGTGGATTTTTATTTTTACTCCTCTGCATTGATTCATCGTCGTCGGCCGATTTCTTTTTCGTTTTGTTCCGGCTTACTTTCGCAGAAGTAATTCCGAGTACTGGGGACAATTCTGTTGCTGTTGCTGCTGCTGTTTGAGAATGAAAGGCCATTAAGTCTAATTAGAGATTTCGGCGACGGCCTTTCTTTTCTTCTTTTTCACTTTCACTGCCACTCGGCCTTTTCTTCTTTTTCTTACTTTGTTGTTGACTTGTTGTCGGCGAGTTTTTTGTGTCCTTGTGTGTGTGCGCGCAGGAATCAAACTAACTCGCTGTTAGGTAGGAATATAAATGAATAGAATTGAAGAGGTCAATCTCTCTTTGCTTCGCTAACTCGATTGCACCGGAACGGGCAGCAGCATCCCACTAGTTTAGTGGCAAATGAGAGAGCGAGTGTGTGTGTGTGTGTTTGCTTTCTAATCTGCATCAGCAGTTAATTTAACTATCAATGGAAAATGAAATTTGAAGGCGCAACTTAACGTAACTTCCGTTGGTTTAGTGTCCACCGGCGCCCTGTGTGTTCGCCAACTTCTCCACTAAACAAATTAGTGCCCCACTAGTGTTCCACCAGTTTGTTTCACTTTCATTTCGTCTGCTTTTATTTTCTATTTACACTGCCCACACATTTTGGCAACATTCTTTCACATTCTCTCTATCGCTCTCTCCCTTTCATCTTCAAAGTGACTTTGACTACTGTGGAATTTGATTTTTGTATCAATTTATTCTGCGATGATGATGATCATCATCATCAATAGAATCAAGAGAGGTCCCTCTTTGACTCTCTTTACTATCACTATAAACAAGTCCCTGTCTAGACAAAAGTAGTACACCACACTGCGTAGATGTAGATGTGACTTTTCTTCCTCTTTCCCTCTTCTTCTTTCAATTAGCAAACAGCAGCAGCAACAGCAAAAAGTTGCATTTGTGCGGTATAGCGAAGCACAAATTGAATGGGGGGAAGAAGAAGAAGAAAAGAAGGGACTTTACTTTTTTTTATCACCACTTTTTGTTTCGATTCAAGAGACCGTGGGAAGTGTGTGTGTGTTTGCTTGCCCTTGCTCCTCGTTAACCTCCTGCACTCATCTCTGATTTGTTTGCTTTAGTGTTAGTGAGTTGCTGCATTCTGTTGGTTGGTTGGCTGGTTGTTGTTAGGTGGATGGACGGATGGGTGGGCAACCCAAACTTTAGTGAGTGCATTCCAGCAGTGTACGGCAGCACACTCTTTTGCCTGCATCACATGATTTGCCATGATTCGATGAGTAGTAGTAGTAGTAGCAGCAGCATTCTCTTTAAGCAGTGCGCGCAGATTTGATTCAATTTAGCGTTTTACAATTAGCCTTTTGTTGAGTGAAGAAGAAGAGGAAAACAGTGGCTGTAAAACTGTGCCTTGCTGTCCGCAGAGAGAACTTGAATTGAGGAGAAAGGGAGAAAAAGGGGTCTTGACAATGCCCGAGCTTGCGCTCTTCTCCTCCTCTGTGCATCTGTGCACTTGAGTGGAAGTGAAGAACAAAGACATTACCAGTGGTGTGTAAGCTGCTAAAATCGTGTGCGTTCTGGGGCAGTAGTAGTGTACCGTACTGTACTGGTGTAGCAACAGCATCAGCCGCAAAAAGCAGTATTAGAATAAAAAAAAGAAGAGGAGGACAAGAATTTGGGGAAAAGAGGAGCTGTCAACTAGTAGTAGAAGTGAAACACTTCTTCTTTTTGTACTCGCTCTCACTCTGTTCCCTCTCTCTTCTCAACTTTTTCCTCCCCTTCTTTCACTTCCTACTCTTGAAGTGGTGTGGTAGTCATCAGGCACACACCAGTGTGTGTGTGTGTGTTTGTGCTTGCCCTTCCTGCGCCTCACTTCAGCCAGAGCAGCTACTCAAATTTAATTTAAATTTAAATTTACTTCGAGAGGGTGCTACGGAATTGGGGACACACTGGAGGAGAAGAGGGGGCATCAGCAGCGACGACAGTTGTCGCTCTGCTGCTAACTCTCTGCTCGGTTGATCAGCGGGTAAATGATAAGCTGCTGCCTAGGCTGTACGGTATTAGCAGCGCCCAGTTGAAGAGGAGATATGAAAGGAAGTGGTCACTGGGAAATAATGGCTCCTGACAGGCCAATTAGCAGCGATGAGACACTTGAGGGAATTGAGAGGGAGAGAGAGAGTATGGTCCAGCTATGTGAGTAGTAGTAGTAGCCTCGTTTGGCCTCGTTTGTATCTCTGCTTAACAACTCTCTCTCTCTCTCTCTCTCTCTCTCTCTCTCTCTCTCTCTCTCTCTCTC